>Ga0209503_10001783_pt1 | contig 10812 bp, 5 predicted proteins | sample SouAtlMetagenome_2_FD_187448 | JGI IMG/M metagenome (GOLD analysis project Ga0209503, IMG submission 187448) | Marine eukaryotic phytoplankton communities from Atlantic Ocean - South Atlantic ANT15 Metagenome (SPAdes) (version 2) | ecosystem: Environmental > Aquatic > Marine > Oceanic | place...
GATGGCGAGGATACCAAATCATCATTTGAACTCGACTTTGATCTCATACAGGGGGAAAAATTCAACGGTATCCTTAAAACAACCTCTGGTAAAGATTCAAATGCTCCGTCTTCTTTCGTTGCGATAGCAACGGTGATAGCGTTGAATCTGTTGTTGCTGTGATAAAGATCACATCATGACTAAAAACACAAAAAAGCTAACGTGGTGAGCTAATAGAATAGACTTATAAAAAATGTTCATTGCAATCGCATCATATTATCTTAAACACAATTACCTTGGAATTTGAACGTGTGTACATGTGATAGCACTAACAGAAAAATTGAAAATGCTTTGTGTTTTGTTTGTTCCGAGGCACTAGTGGCTATAGCATAAATAGGAATAAACTAGAATCAAACTGAAATCAAGATAGTAGTCCGATCAAGTTATTTGAACAATTGTTCTGTGTAATCAGTACGTCATTGGAAGAACGAGACACAATCCTGAATTGTTAAACTATAACTTCACTGGAATGGAGATCCGAAGTCGTCAAAAATATAATGCTGCTTCTCTCCTAGTATAATATTGTCAAATGAACCATTGGGTTCGGCCTTTTCGTGCTTCATTGTCTACTTTCTTACTATATATTAGCAAGAAATGGAGTGGGCGATTGCATCTTTTTTAGAGTGTATGAAACGATACGATGTGAACGATTATCTCTGGCGTCATCATTTTCAAAGTTCCCAGTTCACATTCTAATTGCAAAGCAGTGACCTGTACGGAAAGCTAAACGCGCGACATTTAACTGTGAATTTGCGCGAGTCAGTGTGACTGCCGACGGGCCGCCTGGCTCGGGCTCACGTCAAAATGTAACGGTAGAAATTCAAATATATTCTGAGTTTGTTACACGGGTTTTTTTGACACCATATTTCTCTTCCTATTGCCGTTACGTGCACACCACGAAAGCAATCATTGCAAGCATTACATATCCTTGTTGTGATTACTGTTACGATTCGAAAATCGAATTTGTATCGACAGACATCAAGACTTTTCTCTAGGAAACTAAAATTATCTTAAATCTCTTTCACGATCATGAGCGATGTGGAAATAGAAGAGCTATCAGCTCTTGGAGAATGGTTATCAAGTTTCCCCCAGGTAGAGAAGTTTACATCCGATAAGGAAAATGTTTCATCTGTTTTTGAAATCGGGGATGTTTTTTCAAACTCAGACCTTAAAAGGTAGGTGATCCTGTACAATTGGTGCATGATTGATTGATTCATATCGCTTCGATAATATCAAACTTTTTAATCTTACATTTCACCTTTTCTTATGGCTACAACGCAGTTCAATTTTAAATGTAGCTGCAGAGGTTTGCAATGTGTCAGACACAATGACCGCTGATCAAATAGTAGAAGGAGATGACATTTGGGCAACAATTCTGTCTATGACACGCAAGACAGCCGCAAATAGAAGAAAAAGTATTGATCCACCGAAAACTAATGCTCCTAATCCATGGAATGATTGCAACAAGCATGCGGCAATCGGAAACTTGTTAAGTATCGCTGTTTCTCATAAGGATCTGAAGCTACGAAAGGCCTACATCGAACGAATTATGACGTTGTCACCCACGACGCAACGCTTGCTCATGTCCTTGATTGAAAAGCGAAAGAGAGCAAATGGAAAAAAGAAAACGCCGTCTAAAAAATCGAAAAAGCGAGCCAAAGAGTCAACCCCCGGAAAATCTCCGGCAGTTGCTAAGACGAACAGTGATAAGAAGCAAAGTAAATCTCCATACGAGAGAGACACTACCAGTCCGGTTGGACCAAAGGATGACAAATACATGCATGTGAAAAAGAGGAATAACCCTGCAGATGAAATTGAATCCCCAGCGTGCATGCGAGAGTCTTCCAGCTTATCTCCAAATATTTCGAGGTATTCTCCGTCAGAAATGGAATCGCAAGAAAAGTATCGTCGAAATTTTCATGATGCATTTGGAAGCCCAATGCAGCAACCGTTGGCGAAAAGAGTACCTCCTCCCTCTTCTGAACGGCACCGAAAGGGACAAACAGTCGGTAGGACTATATTTTCTCCTGGACTTGGAGATACCGCTGAGTATGAGTCGCAAGTACAAGGTCTACGTGATGAGAACGAAGAATTGGCCCGAGAACTAAAGAAAAGTCGGCAGAAAGAAGAAGAGTTCTCGAGGAAACTTGACGATCTGGACGAAAATAACCGTAAAGAAATGCTAAAAGTCGAGAGGGAAGCAAGAGAGCGTGAGGACAAGACGAGAGAAGAATATGAACTTCAAATATCCGAAATCCGAGCTCAACTGACGGAAGTGACAGACGAGTGTAACAGTGCATGCAGTGAACGAGACGAACTTACCAAGATAAAAGATGAAATGGAAGTACTATCTCATAATAAGATGTTATTCGAAGAAACAACGGAGCGCCTTAGGACCTATAAAGAAAAAGTTCAGCAATTTACAGACGTCAAAGATGCTTTGCAACGAGAGGAAGAGGCCCACAGTCGCTCCGTCGAAGAAAACCTTCGCCTAAAGAACGAGTTAAAAAGTCTTCAGCCACTAAAGAAACAATTGGAAGACTATAAAAAAAGGGTGGTTGATGCTGAGGTACGGTTGACTGACTGTCAAGACGAGCTGAACAAGCTGAAGGAGCAAAAAGTAGCATCGTCTACTGTGAACACAGAAATGGAGCAATATGTGATCGCACAAGAGACCGAAATCAAAGAATTACGTAGAAGGGTTCAACAAAATGATGCAGCGAAAGAGGACGGGTCTGGAATAGGAGACGGTATGAGCGAATTGAATCCTGAGTTGAAAAAAGAGATTTTGTCACTTCGGAATGAAAATCAACAATTACGTGCTTTTGCCGAAAAACGCCAAGAAGATGAAGTTTCTAAGCTCGAACAAAATGCAGAAGATAAAAACATGCTTGCCGAGAGATACAAGGACCAGTTTCTATTGACCAAAGATAAATTAGAGTCAACAGAAATTTCCCTTGCGGATTCAAAGAATAGAGAGACAAAGCTACAGGAAGAAGTGCGTAACACTACCAAGCTTGTAGAACGATATAAGTCGCAAGCGATGTCAACCAAGAGTCAATTGGAATCGACCCAATTATCACTTCAAGACTCCAAAACTAGAGAAGGCTCCCTTCGCAGCGAACTGGCTGACTCGCTGAAAAAAATCAAGAGCATCCAGATAGAAGTTGAAGATATTTCTAAACAACTCAACAAGAGTAGAGAAGATTTAAAAGCAGGAGTTGACCGAGAGTCAAACTTGGAAAAAGAACTTGCTTCGTGGACAAGAGAGGCAAAAGATATGCAAGAGAGATCGAACGATTTATCTCGAAATCTAGCGACGAAAGAAAAGGATCTTGAAGACATCACAAAAAAGGAGCGCATTTTAAGTGAAGAAATATCTAAGGTCAAAAACGACAACCATTTACTACAAGAGCGTTGCTCTGGACTAGCAGATGAGCTCCAGCACTGCACTGTAGAACTTGAGCAATCTCATTGCCGTGAAAGTAGGCTTGAAATAAATGTAAAAGAATGGATGGAACGCGTACAAGAGTCTGACAAACATACGGCGCGAATTACATTAAATCTTGAACAACATACTGAAGAACTCAAAAAGTCGATGGAAGTCATAGAAAATCTTGAGACAAAAGAAGCTGAATCATCGTCATTAATGGTAGAAGCAGAGCGAGAAATCGAGAAATTATCTAATGAGTTGAATGATAATAAATTGTCTTTGGAAAAGACAAGGAAATCCCTCGAACAGAATATGCAACGATACCTGGACTTACAAAGTAGTTTAGCAGATATGTCTTCTAGAGCAGAAGATGCTGAAAGTATCTCAGCAAATAGACTGGAATTGTTGCAGAGCACTCGTGAAGAGTTAAAGGATACAAAACAGGAAATCGAAACTTTGGCCAAAGAAAAAGAAAGCCTTGTCGCTTCTGTGGAGAAATGGACCTCACAAACCGAGAAAGTAAGAAGTACCAACGAAGCCTTAGAAAAGAAATTAGAAGAAAAACACGATGAGTTAAACAACGCAGAAAATAGGCTGACAGAGGCACAACGAGAAATCAGTGCCCTAAACAAAGAAAAATGTCTGGCTGAACCCTTAAAGCGTGAGCTTGAAGAGACTAAATGTTCGATGAAAAACATTGAAGATAAGTTGTCACAATCTGTCGTCCTGAATAATCATCGAACAAATGAGATTGAAATCCTAACATCAGAGAATGAGAACCTGAAGAATAAGATATCAAATGATGAATGTGAAATAGCCAGTCTTCGTGGTGAGTTGATCAAGATTACTGACGCTCTCAGATTATCACAAGAAACTATTGAAAAGGAGGAAGAAAAATATTTATTGTCAAGTAAGAGTTTGCAAGATGCAGAAAATTCCGTAATAAATCTACAGAATGAATTGCTAGAGACCAAACAAAACCTAAAGGCAACGCAGGAGACAGCTGAAGCGATGAAAGAGAGTGAAAGGCTATCCAACGATCAACTTCAGCATGCTGAACAAATGCTATCTGAGCTTGAAGATTCGGTTGAGAAAGAAGTTCAGGCCAATGAAAAGATATCAATTACACTCGAAAAGTGTGAGGCTGAAAAACTCAAAATGAAAGGGGACTTCGATTCTCGCGAAGAGAAATTGTTGCAATCATTGGAATCAGAGAAAGAAAAAGGGAATAAATTGAAGCAGGAGCTTGGAGAAGTGAAAAATGAATTAAGCACTTTGCAAGATTCATTAAGCTCTTTACAACACCGGGAAAAAATGTTGCAGCACGAAGCCACGAAGCTTGAAGACAAGAAGCGAGAATACGAAAATGAACTATCGACCTTGAAGTCAAGCACGGACGAAGCCCTTGAACAGTCTTCGAAATCTCTGGAAGCTGTACGAGAAATGATGACTGCTAAATCACAAAAGGAACTGGAAGAACTCCAACAAAGCATGAACCAACTTCTGGAAGACGAGCGGAAAGCAAAGCGTCAGCAGGATGTATTGTACAAAGACCAGATAGCAAAACTGAACGAGCAACATAATGAAGAACTATTGCGATTAAAAGACGACAATAACAGTGAGCTTCAAAAGTATATGGAGGAGAAAGAAACAGAATCGAAGCAATTGAATGAAGAATTCATGGAGAAAATCAAATCTTTGGAAATGAATGCGAAAGAGGAGAAAGAAAAATTAATGGAAACTGGAAAGGGAATGATGAAAGAAATCAGAGAAAAGAAGGAAAAGGAGATTAAAGAGCTTAGTGATGATGTTACCTTCTTAGAGAAAAAAATCATCAAGGAAGAAGATGAAAAGAAAAGACTCGGTCAGCAGTTTCAAACGAAAATCATTGAATATAAAAAGAAATTACAAGTAGCCTCTGGAAGAATCAATACATTGTCTGCTGATAATAACGATTTTGAGGATCGAGTAAAATATTTAGAAAGGGAGAAATTGAAGCTTCGAGAAGAGAATGACAGGTATCGTCGTCAACTTGGTGGTAGATCGGGAGCTGATTCTGCTTTAAGTAATCAATTAGAAACGCTACAGAGTGAATTCAAAAACGCAATTGACGAAAATCGTGAACTTAAACGGAAATTGCAAGGCCAAGGATTTAGTTCTTTATCTTCTGTTGGCGAAGAAAGTAGTTCGAGGCCGTACACAAGAAATCGAGCAAATCAGTCCACTCTGCTTCAACTCAGATCGGAGTACGAGGAAACGATAGAATCCCTAAACGATGAAAAGCGCGAACTAATAATGAAGAATTCTGCAGCTATAACAGATGTTCAGAAGGCCGAGAAACGAGCATGGCTCGTTGAACAAGATAATTCAATATTGAAGCAGGATCTTACTTCACTGAAGCTTTCGAACGAACGGTTGGAAAACATGTTAGCAAGTTTTCACCAGGAGCATGGTATTACTGGGCACTCTTCATTCACGCAGAATATGCATTCGTCTGATGACTGTGAAATACCGAAACCACCTACTCCAGAAATGATCTCGAGGTTTGACGATGCTTCATCCATTGGGATGGCATCATATCAATCACAGAGACGAAAATCGAGAGATTCCGGTATTCTCGGAACCAACCAAGGTTTTACAAATAGAAGTGGAACACACTCAAACTATGGTTTGACATCGCCAGATCTAGACACGAAGCGATTCGTGCAATCTACTACTCTACACGACCCATATCGAAATGAATCCCTAAGGTGAAAAATGTGCAACAAGGGGGGGTTATATAAGTGCGCTTTTGAACTAGGCCTCAATAATTTCACTGATTTAGATGGTTAATTTATTATATGACAAGCTCAATCCCTACTTCGTTAGATGCTGCAAATTTTGGTCTCCAGTCGTAAACGCACATTCCTAATCCATCTTCGATGTAGCAAGCTTTTAGGTCATTTTTCCAAAAGAAGAATACCGGTTTACCATTCTGATCAAGTTTAGGCTTAAAACCTTCCTTCAGAACCTGCTCATAAAGCTTTTTCCGTATATCTGTAATCTCTGGATCCTGGACATTACCCCCGTATTTGGTTGTCGCAACCTGGCGTAGTGGTCGCCATTCGTACTTGCAAGTAGGAGAGGATGCCCCTGACTCTTCAGGGTTTTCTTCTGACGGCAAAGCAAGATTTTCATTTATAGCTTGGAACTGAGTTGATATGGGAATGTACCAAGAAAGAAGCAATCTAATATCGTCCTTATTTGTTTTGTTGTTTCGCCCGATTTGGATTTCAACGGGTGTCGTCGGAACATAATTATTTTTTTGGGCTCCCATAGTACGAATGATGCACGTGAAGGCATGATTTGGTACCATCTGCGCGTTTCTATTTTCTCGAGTTCCTGTTTCGATAAGAGTTGGTACTGTGACCAGTTGAGGGGAGATTTTGTAAACTGTCATTCCTCCTTTCTTCGCCACAATCTCTCGGGGTACTTGTTCTGCCGAAGGAGTCATGCCTATGTGATACCAATCCCAAAACCGAGGAGTGATTTGCCTGCGTAACTGTGAAAGCAGTGAAACAGCGTTGTCGGCTCCAAATATGGTGTCAACTTGCTTATTGATTATCATAGTGTCTACAGCGTATGTGCACGTTGAGGTTCCAGTAAGAACAACTCGTGGAGACCAAAAGGTAGGCCAGACAAGGGACAATTCCCAGAAAAGTTCGGCAACACCCTCCGAGATTTTCTTTCCACCCACGATCGCCAAGTCTACTTCCTCGTAGAATTTTTTTGCGGCTTTGAGTTCTTCGATTGGGTTTTCTGATGTTTTGGTCATCACTGTTTCCCACGAAAACGATTGTCCGAAAGTTACATCCATTATGCCTTCATCGTTTGCATCTTTTATGTTTCGTTCGACAATCCTACTTAGTTTTTTGTTGTCCATGTAAAGAATTCGATTGAACTGTCGTTGCAGCGACTGAGCCATCATAGCTACCTCAACATTATCAAATAAGCTATCATTTGATACAGCGAAGCGGTCGTACATCGTTTCTTTAAGCTTGATATCCTTTCCTGCCTCACGTTCAGCTACTGGATCATAAAATTCTTCCTTCTGCTTACTTCCCCCAAAGAATTCAGCTCCGCCGATACCCGCTGGTTTTTCATCATCTTCTGGATCATCCTCGCCTTCTAGCAAAGTCACCGTTTTCTCCTTGCTATCGTCCACAGAAGAAAAGAGGCCTACAGCGTCGGTACCTCTTGATCGGCACCGAACACTTCTTCCATTTTCAGCGGCATGCCACGTGAAACCCGTCACAGAAGCTGGTAATATACACGTGACGTGCAATACGACAAAAGGCAGAAGGATCAACAATTGCATTTGTTGCTTTTTATCGTGTGCTAGCATCACTGACGTAATTTCAACAACAAGTTTGACGCTATAGAATTTGCTTCTTTGTTTCTATTTCTTTCTCATAGAAGTTGATTGGCGCCTTTTACCTTGCTCTTATTTGTCAGAACTAACAAGGTACTTAACTTTCTTTGCCTCGCTCTATTCTTTCAGAATAGAATAAATAATTTCTTTTGTCGTATTTGTTACCAGTATCGGTATGGAATGCCTTCAGTGCTGGTGATACTTTATCGATGCAATTGAACTTTATGTGTGGTTTCCGTTCTACGACTTCACTTTCACCCATCACGGACACAAGGACAAATAACGAGTGAAGCGCAGTGATTCAAAATAGTCAAACTCGCAGAACACGACAAATCGTGTCAGAGTTGCAACATTCAACGAAGTTGTGTCAGAAAAACATTTCCACGTGGAAGCGAAAAATTCATTCAAAATGATATAAACTTCAAAAACATGCCTCCAAGCCCCAAAAATTGGGATTTCGGCGGGATGTGGGATAGCCTGTGCCATCCACTCCCCAAGATACAATCAATGTGAACCAACCGCAATGATTGGAGCAAACGTTCGTCTCTAACAGCAAAGGATGCTTGTGCCCAGGGAGCGAGGTGGCAGCGCCCTCAGCCGCACAGCAGCAGGGGGCGCGGCGCCCCAAGGAGGAGCCCACACCCACAAGCCCCCACCCCAGCCAATCAAGGCGCCAAACAAACACCAGTTGACCCGCTACTTGAAAGCCTAATGATCACAAGAGCTGCTGCAGCTGCCACTCTCAAAGCCCCCCTGGCTGCCGGGCCCACCAAGCTAGCGAATGGGAGCGGAACCACCCCTGGCCCACTGCCTCCACCCAAAGTGAATGGGATCTCACAGTAAATAGGTCCATACACTAAAAGTCTGAAGACATGATTATCCTAAATGTCATTTTGAATCAAATTGTAATTTCTAATCTATTTTGGAATCTAAAGCCATATGAGCCACAAGAGCTATCTTTTTCGCCGAGGTTTTCCACCATTCCGTTGCACTGATGTTCGTCTCGACATGGCGTTGGCGTTCTGCACAGACCTTTTTTCGTTCTTGACAAAACTTTCATCTCGTAGCATCGAAGTGCTTGGCTTGGGTATCGGAAGCTCTGGAAGCACAGGGCTCTCGTTGGTGCTCGACAAACAACGTTTTAATGAATTGAGTATTTGGACATCCCTCTTTGTTTTGAAATCTAACCTATCATCGTATTGTTCTTCTTCCTCACTGATTTGTTGAGGAGATATATTTTTGTCGTCATCGTGTGTGTATTGCCCCCTGCGATTGATGTAGTACGAAAAGTAACACTTCTTACACAACATTCGTCGTAGTAAGATTATCTTCCTTTGTTGTTCAGGATCAACAAGATCAAGACACACCGGACATTCAGATGTGTCATCATTAAAGCTATTGTCATATTCATCACTATCTATAGAGTCGATATCCTCTTCTACTTCATCATCTGACGGCGTGTACATGTCTATGAGTCGACAACTTGTGGATAATATCTTGTGCACTTCTGAAGTAGGAGGGGGAGCTTCTCGCTTGACTATTTTCTCGAGCCGTTGATATGCTACTATTGCCAGTACTCCCTGTCGGAAGCGGTTTTTCGCCGTTTTTCTATCCTTGAATTTCGTATTGCTATTATTTTCTGGATTTTGTATTTTGATATCGTCATTGAGCTGAATAGTATCATTTGAAGCAAAATGGCTCTTTTCCGAAGTCACTTGTCTTGCTGATGGTGATTGTAGCGTTTTTGACGATAATGTTTCGTGAAATGGTTGTATCGTCACAGTTGTAGTGGGAGGTTTCAAGATATTTATTTTCGCATTATCTCCTCTTTCTGATTCTCTATGATGTAATGTCGAAGGTACCAAGCAATTTTCTCGTGATGATGACTTTGAAGAAGATGATGAAGAAGATGATGACGATGATGACGATGACGAAGACGATGAAGAAGAAGATGAATCACTGTCATATTCCGATAGAGATGTCGACATCATCGATTCATCAAAACTTCCATTTTGTGGAAAAGATACGGATTTTTTCATGATATCGCTCTTGTCCACATCACTGAAACGATGACACTCTAAATCCTTTCCTCCCGACGATGATGAGGATTCAGAACTACATGACTCAGAATCAGAACCAGGATCCAGCTCGGTTCCTTCCGACGATGATGAGGATTCCGAAGAACTTGACTCTGAATCAGAATCTATATCGTTATTCTTTGGTTGTTTTTCGGCTTTTGTCGGTGTGGATTGTAAAAAATTAGCAATCATCCCAGGTTTCAGCTGCATTATTTGTTCAACACGTTGTTCGATAATCTGTGAATCATTTTCCTCTTGTTCGACCCTCGCCTTCACAAGATTCCTCACACCTTCCATCATAACTTCATTCTTATACTCATCGCGTATTTGCATTAGTTGCGGTTTTGTCCACCAATATGATGCCTTTTCCAATGGGTAAACCCGTTCGACTTCCCATACTTCATTCAGGTCCAGGTTTATTGAAACGCTGTTTTGTCTCATCGTTGATGGTTTTCAACTTATGTTTTTTAAACACAATCAATGACAAAGTAGCTTTGACGAGAATCTGAATCCCGACGGATGGTTTGGGGACGAATAGAACACTCTTTCGGGAAGATGGCTTTAGTTCTATGTAAAAGCGAGGATCTCAATTTTTACACGGTAAACGTGAATTGGTCGTGGACTGTTCGACAACTTCGTTTGTGTTCCAAGTTGGTTGTTGGGGGGTTCTTTTAAGCTAAAAAAATAAAATGACACTACTTTTGGAAATTTTTGGTATCGGGAATGACCCAATATTTAAGCAGAATTCGGCTCTTGGTGTTGCTTCGTCCGAACAACGCGACGAGAGAGGCACCGCTCACGACCCCAGTGCCCCACCAATAAGCAAAAGGCCCTGGGGCCTGCCCACAACA
>Ga0209503_10001786_pt1 | contig 10803 bp, 11 predicted proteins | sample SouAtlMetagenome_2_FD_187448 | JGI IMG/M metagenome (GOLD analysis project Ga0209503, IMG submission 187448) | Marine eukaryotic phytoplankton communities from Atlantic Ocean - South Atlantic ANT15 Metagenome (SPAdes) (version 2) | ecosystem: Environmental > Aquatic > Marine > Oceanic | place...
TGGGGATGTCCATCATACATGGGCGGATTTGAGCAGGTTGCAGAAGGATTATCATTATAAACCCAATACTTCAGTTAATCAGGGGGTGGAAGCCTTTATAGATTGGTATAAAACCTATTACAAAATAAAATAATATCTACCGTCGCCCCTATACAAAATTGCAAGAATAAAGAACGCTGTAATAAAAATTAATAATTGAAATTTAGTAAAAGACATATTGCCAAATCGTTTTCATGGCGACTGATTGGCACTCTTGATACTCTTGTTTTTGCATGGCTTATCACTGGTGATTTAAATGAAGGTGTTAGAATTTCAGTTATCACTACATTCACAAAATTGGTATGGTATTATATGCACGAACGCTGGTGGTATAACTCTTCCATTTCTGATTCTAATAAACGCCACATTATTAAGACTTTTTCGTGGCGTGGGATAGGTACTTTGGATACCATTTTTTTTGGATGGCTTATCACAGGAAACCCTTTTACTGGCTTAAAAATTGGAGGCATTGAAACCGTATCAAAAATGCTGCTTTATTTTGGACATGAGAAATTGTGGTATAAGATCAATTACGGCTTGGATAACAGAAATAAAGCCAAGCGCATTAAAAAGCTTCAATCTCAAAGAAATACACTTAAATCATGAGTTTAAACACCGTGAAACACATCTACAAAACTACCAAAAGCCAAAGGGAGACCCAGCATGGGCACAAAACTTATTTGATATGGTTTACAGGTTTGTCAGGTTCTGGAAAATCAACCTTGGCCAATTTGGTTGAAATTGCTTTACATAAAAAAGGAATTTCAACATATATTTTGGATGGTGATAACGTCCGTCAAGGTATCAATAAGGATTTGACATTTTCTCCTGAAGATCGCACAGAGAACATCCGACGTATTGCAGAAATCAGTAATTTAATGCTAGAGGCTGGGGTTGTAACTTTGGCGGCATTTGTTTCGCCTTACATCAAAGATCGTGAGGGGGTTAAGCATATTGTTGGGGCTGATAATTTTATAGAGATTTACGTCAATACTTCTATTGAAGAATGCGAGAGGCGGGATGTTAAAGGGCTTTATGAAAAAGCAAGAAAAGGTGAAATTAAAAACATGACAGGTGTTTCATCTCCCTATGAGGCCCCAATAAACCCGGACCTTGAAGTTGTCACTGACGGTCAATCTATTGAAGAAAACGTCGATCAAATATTAAAATTATTAAGTCAAAAAATTAATTTAAACAATGAGTAATTATATTATTAACCATTTGAGAGAACTCGAATCGGAAGCCATTTTTGTAATTCGAGAAATTGCAGCCCAATTCGAAAACCCTGTTCTTTTGTTTTCAGGTGGGAAAGATTCAATATTGCTGACCCATTTAGCAAAAAAAGCATTTTATCCTGCTAAAATACCATTTCCATTAATTCATGTGGATACCGGACATAATTTCCCTGAGACTATTGCGTTCCGAGATGCACTGGTAGAAAAATTAGGTGTTCAACTTATCGTAGGGTCTGTACAGGAAGCGATTGATAAAGGTAGAGCCAAGGAAGAAACAGGTGCTGATGCTTCCAGAAATTCCTTGCAAATCGTATCCCTTTTAGATACGCTAGAGGCCCATAAAGTGGATGCCGCCATGGGGGGTGCACGACGCGATGAAGAGAAAGCCCGTGCCAAGGAACGTTTTTTTTCCCATCGGGATGAGTTTGGACAGTGGGATCCCAAAAACCAACGCCCAGAATTGTGGAATTTGTTCAATGGACGTAAAAATTATGGAGAACACTTTAGAGTTTTTCCAATTTCTAATTGGACAGAGATGGATGTGTGGGAGTATATTAAACTAGAAAATATAGATTTACCTTCTCTCTATTTTTCTCACAAGCGTGATTGTGTAGTGCGAGATGGTGTTATTTTGGCGAATTCAGAATATATCAAATTAAAGCAAGGTGAGGAAGTCGTAAATATGACCATTCGTTACAGGACTTGTGGTGACATGCCCATCACTGGTGCTGTAGAATCTGAGGCTGATGATTTAACTAAAATAATTGAGGAAATTGCCACGACAAGAACCACTGAGCGCGGCGGACGCGCTGATGATAAGCGTGCTGAAACGGCGATGGAAGATCGAAAAAAACAAGGATATTTTTAGGTAAAATTAAGAAAATTATGAATTATCAAAATATAGAATTATTAAGGTTTACCACTGCAGGAAGTGTAGATGATGGCAAAAGTACGCTTATTGGTAGATTATTGTATGATAGTAAATCTATTTTTCAAGATCAACTAGACGCTGTAGAGACGTCTAGTAAAAACAAGGGCTTTGATTATGTAGATCTATCATTATTGACAGATGGTTTAAAGTCCGAGCGGGAGCAGGGGATCACCATAGATGTGGCCTACCGCTATTTTGCAACACCAAAAAGAAAGTTTATTGTAGCGGATACACCAGGACATATACAATACACCCGAAATATGGTGACAGGTGCTTCTACTGCTAATTTAGCCATTATATTAATAGACGCGCGTAAAGGCATGTTAGAGCAAACGCACCGCCATTCTTTTATCGCCTCTTTGTTGCGTATTCCTCATGCCATTGTTTGCATCAACAAAATGGATTTGGTGGATTACAGTGAGGAAGTGTATGATAAAATTGTAGCTGATTTTAAAGCTTTTTCATCCAAGTTAGACATTAGTGACATTCAGTTTATCCCTATTTCTGCACTCAATGGTGATAATGTGGTTAATAAATCAGAAAAGATGGATTGGTATAAAGGCAGTACCATGATGTACCACTTGGAAACAGTTCATATTTCAAGTGATTACAATCATATCGATTGTCGTTTTCCGATCCAATCGGTTATTCGTCCACATACTTTAGATAATCAAGATTTTAGAGGGTTTGCGGGTCGTATTGATGGCGGCGTTTTTAAACCTGGTGATAAGGTTAAAACCTTACCATCTGGATTTGTTTCAACTATTAAAACCATTGAACTCAATGGAGAACAAATTACTGAGGCATTTGCCCCCATGTCGGTTACCATGACTTTGGAGGATGAAATTGACAACAGCCGAGGTGATATGATTGTACGTGAAAATAATGTTCCAGAGGTTGGACAAGATCTAGATATTTTAGTCACTTGGATGAACGCTAGCCCTTTATATCCCCGGACCAAAGTAATCATTAAACATACGACTAATGAATGTATGGCAATGGTCAAGGAATTAAAATACAAGGTGGATATAAATACGCTACACCGTATTGAAGATATTGATTTATTAGAAATGAATGACATTGGACGGATAACATTACGTACCTCCAAACCATTGTTTTATGACGCCTATAAAAGGAATCGTCAAACAGGGAGTTTAATTATAGTTGATGAACAAACCAATGAAACCATTGGGGCAGGGATGATTATTTAAGAATGAGGCAGTTATTAAACACAGCTATTACTGCCGCTATAGAGGCGGGTAAAGAGATACTTAAAATCTATCATTCTGAAGATTTTAATATTGAAACTAAAGTAGATAACTCCCCTTTAACTAAAGCAGACAAAGCCTCTCATAATATCATAACATCTATCTTAAAAATAACAGACATACCTGTGCTTTCAGAAGAAGGAAGAGATGTTTCATATAAAGAGCGAAAAAATTGGAATCATTTGTGGATTGTAGATCCTATTGATGGTACCAAAGAGTTTATCAAACGCAATGGCGAGTTTACTGTAAACATAGCCTTGATTGAATACCAAAAAGCCTTGATTGGGGTTATTTTTGTACCCGTTTCTGGGGAGTTATATTTTTCAACCAATGCAAAGGGTACTTTTAAAGCGGTTGTCGATATAGAAAATTTTAATATTGAGAGATTAATTTCAAATGCTACTGAATTGCCCTTAAAAAGAAAAGATAATACATTTACAATAGTTGCTAGTAGATCTCACATGTCACCAGAAACGGAATCCTATGTAGAAGAAATGCGAGATAAGCACGGCGCGGTAAATTTAATCTCCAAAGGAAGTTCTTTAAAATTATGTATGGTGGCTGAAGGTCAAGCAGATTGCTATCCAAGATTTGCACCAACCATGGAATGGGACACTGCAGCAGGTCAGGCCATTTGTGAACATGCTGGTTTTGAGGTCTTAGATTGGAAAACTAAAAAGCCGATGTTATATAATAGAGAAGAATTGTTGAATAATTGGTTTTTAGTAAAATGAAATTGAGTAAAATAAAATTAGGGTTAGTTATAAAAAGTTTTGTTAAAGTTGGTTTTAGATTCTGTTTTAACAGAACTAAAATCAGAGTAGGTAAAGATGCTATTATAAATATACATAAAAATGTTTCCATTAATAACTCTAATATTAATGTTTCTTCTAATTCAACATTAATCATTAAGGAAGGTTGTGAAATTAATAATGTCAATTTAAATGTCAATGGAAAAGTTATTTTAGGACAAAATAATGTTATAAATAATGCTGGCCAATTTTCGAAATTACTCTTTAGAATCAATGGTGCATTAAAAACTGGCGATAATAACCGGATTAAAAGTGATATTTGGATAAGATTTGGGGGGGTGCTAATCATTGGAGATTATAACAGTATTAATGAAGGGTCTGAAATAAGAGTTGATGAAAAAATTATTATTGGCTGCTTTAACCAAATATCGTATAATGTTATGATTTGGGATACAAACACCCATAATGTTTATCCAATCAACGAAAGGAGAAGACAAACTCGAAAAAATTTTCCTAGTATTGGATTTGAATATGAAAAGCCAGCAACCATGCCAATATTCATTGGCAACGATTGTTGGATAGCCAAAGACGTTGCTATTTTCAAGGGTGTTTCCATAGCAGATAAATGTTTAATAGGATACAGGACTTTATTGTCTAACTGCAATATAAGTGTGTCAACTATAGTACTTAATGAAGTGAAAAATAAATATTTACCTAATAGTATTTAAAATGTCTTTGATTTCTAAAAAAATAACAAATGGGGTTTTTTTTATTGGACTATCAAGGTACTCTAACCTCATTATTCAACTTATAATTAGTGGAATTTTGGCCAGGTTATTGACCCCACAAGAATTCGGTATTGTAGCCATTGTTTTTGTGTTTGTTTTGTTTTTCAATATGTTAAGTAATTTAGGCTTAGAACCTGCAATAGTTCAAAGTGATAAATTAAATGATAATGATTTGAGCAATATTTTCTCTTTATCAGTTTTTTTAGGTCTTTTTTTTTCAATTGTTTTTTTTATGTTGGCAAATTTCATTGGGGATTTCTACAACGAAAAAAGACTTGTATTAGTTATTAGACTTCTTTCAATCGCAATTTTTTTTAACACACTAATTATTGTGCCTAAGTCTTTGATTAGAAAATCTTTAGCTTTTAAAAAACTAGGACTTATTTCTGTATTAGTTCAATCTACAAGTGGAATTATTGCTGTTATATTAGCATATTATAACTTTAGCTATTTTTCATTGCTCGCAAAAAGTATATTAGACAGCCTTATGTTGTTTACTATTTTTTATACTATATCTCCAATAAAATTTAAATTTAATATAGAAAAAAAATCAATAAACAAAATCTTTAAATTCGCGTCATTCCAATTTTTATTTAATTTTATAAATTACTTTTCAAGAAATTTAGATAATCTTCTAATAGCAAAATACTTTAATGTAGCCTCTTTAGCTATTTATGATAAATCTTATCGCTTAGTAACATTACCAACACAAAACATAACACATATTATCACACCTGTTTTATTGCCAGTCATTGCAAAATATAAAAATGACAAAGACAAGGTGTTTCTTCAATATCTCCAAATAGTGAAAATATTGGCTTATATCGGTTTTTCTTTGTCTATTTTTCTATTTTTTTCTGCTAATGAATTGATAAACATTGTTTTTGGTTCACAATGGTTCGAAAGTATTCCTGTCTTTCAATTATTAGCATTAACTGTTTGTTTACAGATGCTTATTTCTAGTACGGGTGCTATTTTCCAAGCCATGGGTAGAGTGGATTTACTTTTTTTTACAGGCATTCTTGTTCTTGTCTTCATGTGTTCAGGGATTTATTACGGAATTTTTATTAAACATAGTTTGGTGTCCATAGGGTACGGTTTGATAGTAGCTTTTAGCATTAACTTTCTAATTATTTTTTTTACATTAATAAAAATAGTTTTAAAATCATCTTTCATTAGGTTTATTAATACACTCCTATTTCCTGTTTTTATTGCTTTATGTGTTGGTATTACACTGTATTATTGTTCACCATTAATAGAGGAAAAAAACATGCTACTTTCCCTCATTTTGAAGATGATCTTATCGATTGCTATTTATTTTTTAATTTTTTGTTTGTCTGCAAAAAATAGAGTTTCCATTAAATATATTTATATTAAATATTTTAATAAATAATAATGAATAAAAGTATGCCTGACTTTTTAATTATTGGTTCCATGAAATGTGGTACAACTAGTCTTCATGATTATCTAGGGAAACATTCCGAAATATATACAACAATTCCTAAGGAAATACATTTTTTCACCAAAAAAAATATTACTTCTGAGCTATTAGATAATTATTTCTCAAATTTCCAAACACACAAAAAGCTAAGTGGGTCTTCGCCCCAAAACTATACCAAGCGTCATGTAAGAGACTTTTCCGGAGTACCAAGACGCCTTTATAAATATTTACCTAATATTAAACTCATTTATATTGTTAGAGACCCTATGAAAAGGATAATCTCTCATTATAATGAGGCTCAGGAAGGGGGGTATGCCCCAAATGAACGCTTAAATAGTTTCCTAAAAGATTACAAAAACAACCACTATGTTAAAACTAGTATGTATTACTTTCAATTACAGGCCTACCTAGAGTACTTTTCTATGGATCAAATATTAGTTATTGAATCTGAGCGTTTAATGACCAATCGATTAGAAACAATAAATACTGTATTTGATTTTTTAGGTGTAAATATGATGTACAACGAATCTATTTTCAATTACAAAACAAATACAAGTGCAAAAAAATTACGAAATAATTATCTAGGCAGAATTATTTTTGATACTTACTTTAATAATCTTAAAAAAGTTATTCCTTTAAAAATAAGAAAAATACTTAAAAAGAACAGAGTCTTAAGAAGGTTCACACGTACTTCGATAATCAATGAAAAGATTGAGCCAGCGTTAGAAATAAAAATTAGAGAATATTTAGCAAAGGATGTAAAACAGTTGAGATTACTAACTGGACAACATTTTAACAGCTGGTCTATTTAGATGAAGGTCTCTGTAATAATACCAAATTTTAACAATGCAATTTATTTAAGTGAATGTATTGATAGTGTTGTAAATCAAGGGTTCAATGTAGTTAAAGAAATTATTATTGTAGACGACCATTCAAGTGATGCGAGTTGGCATATATTATCAAAGTACAAAAAAAAATACCCTAACAAGATTCATATTTTTAAAAACTCAAAAAAGGGAGTACAATCTGCAAGAAATTTAGGCTTTGAAAAATCTACAGGGAAATACATCCAATGGTTGGATAGCGATGACGTATTGGGGCCCAATAAAATTAGCAATCAACTAAAATCCTTGCTTAACAGGGAAAAAAATGTTATTTCCTTTTGTGGATTTGTACACTTTGAAAATGACACAAAAGATTTAATACCTAAACCAAATATAGTTTGGAGAAATTATAACAATCCAATAGATTGGCTAATAGATTCTTGGTCTGGAGGTGGTATGGGACAAACTGCTTGTTGGCTCACCCCAAGAGAGTTATGTGAAAAGTCTTTTTGGGATGAGAAATGGATTATTAATCAGGATGGTATTTATTTTTTAGAAATTATACTTAAATCTAAAACTATCCTTTTCACAAATAATGCAATAGTGTATTACAGGAAGCCAAAGATTACAAACATAAGTAGGCAAAAAAGCAAACCAGTGTTAGTAAGTTTATTAAAGTCCTACAAATACTATGAAAAAATATTAAAAATAACTGACACAAAAGAAATTCGAAAAGCCTTAGCTGTAAATTACGCTAATTTCATAGCCTATGTTTACCCAAATTTCAAAGATTTACAATCAATTGCAAAAAAAGATATACTATTACTTGGAATAAAAAAGATTCCAAGTTTTGGAGGAAAAAGATTTCGAATATTACGATTTTTTATTGGACTATATCCAGCAATAAAATTAAGCAAAAAAATAAATTTATATAAATTAAAGCACTTTGAAAATAAATAAAATTATTGGGGTTGGTTTTCAAAAAACAGGAACCTCTACTTTACGTGCTGCTTTAGAAATATTGGGGTATTCTGTTCTTGGTCCTCGTACTGATTTGGCAACAGCTCTTGCAGATGGTGATTGGGATACCATTTACAAAGAATCAAATGGTTATGATGCCCTAGAAGATAATCCTTGGGCAGTTTGTTTTAAAGAACTTGACTTAAAATATCCAAATAGTAAATTCATTTTAACTATTAGAAATAAAGATAAATGGATTCAAAGTGTTGTCAATCATTTTGGAAATACTTCCACAAAAATGCGAGAATATATATATGGGGATAATAATGGAGACCCATTAGGTAAAGAAGCAATATATCTTAAACGATATACGGATCATATAATTGAAGTAAAAAAATATTTTAAGGACAGACCTAATGACCTATTGATAATGTATATGGAAAAAGGATATGGATGGTTAGAAATATGCGAGTTTCTAAATTGTAAGACTCCTAGAAAGAAGTTTCCTCATGTGAATAAAGGAGCTTACAGTATAAAGGAAAAAGTTTTAAAATTTTTAAAAAATAAGTTTAGGACCTTTTTAAAACTAGATAAATAGTGAAAGAAAAATTACCATTCATAGATTTTGCAAAAGGAATTGGTATTCTTCTTGTAGTCTGGGGTCATACACAAACTCCTTTTACAAGGAGTATTTACATCTTCCATATGCCTTTATTTTTTATGTTATCTGGTTTTTTGTTTGAAACTAAGTCTTTCTCTTTTGCAATAAAAAGAATTATTAAATTATTACGGCTTCTTTTTTTTTATTATATACTTTCATATCTATTTTTTTACGTAATTAATTTTTTTAGAGGTACACCTTTTGTAGAAAACTCATTTTTCGAATTGTTCACGGGTAAGGAATTATATAGGTATAATGTACCATTATGGTTTTTGCTTAGCCTAATTTGGGTAAGTACAATATATCAGATGATGTCAAAAATAAAAAATCAGTTTGCAATTACTATAATATGCTTGATAATAAGTTATACTGGTTTATTTTTGTCTAAAAATGCTATAAATCTACCATACTATTTAGATTCATCAATGAGTGTTATATTTTTCTATCATTTGGGTTATTTGATTAAAAAATATAATTTGATTAGAAAATATGTAGTAAATAATAAAAATTTTCTATTAATTTTTTCTTTATTAAGTATTGTAGGTGCGTTTTCTTATACATCTTATTTTTCAGAAATTCGATTAGACATACGTTCAAATTTTTTTTATATAAACTTTCTTGAGTATATCCTAATAAATATTTTGATACTTGTGAGTATTTTAATTTTATGCAACCTTATAAGATATAATAGAGCAATTAATTTCTTGGGTGTATCTTCATTAGTAATTATGTCAGTACATTGTATTTTTAAAGGGATTATTCCCTTATTGCAATTAGATTATTTTATCACGAATCAACACCTTCTAAGTATAGTTGAATTTATGATTTTAACTTTCTTGTCTGTGATAACTATTTTGGCACTAAAAATTAATATGTTTTCCAGAATAAGGTATTTATTTGGCATTAAATAATTAAAATTAAGTCTTGAATGAATATTAAAAACACCCAAATTCATTTCCTCAAATAAATTGGTTTGAAATAATTAAACAGTCAAATTTAAAAATGAAAGTATCCATTATAACTCCTGCATTTAATCCAGGGAAATTAATTTTAGAGACGTTTATATCGATACAAAATCAGACCTTCAAGGATTTTGAATGGATTATTATTGATGATTGTTCAGATGAGATGAATAAGGCTTTATTTCAACAAATAAAAACTGTTGCAGGTTTTTCTGTTATTGTGATTTCTAACCCAATAAATTTCCGACAGGCTAGGTCTAAAAATATAGGTTTACAACATGCCAAAGGGAAATACATTAAGTTTCTTGATGCTGATGACCTATTAGATATAGATCATTTAGAAAATCAATACAATGCAATTCAGGAATTAACATATGATAAGTTCGCTATTTTTTCTCCTACACTCAATTTTTGGCAGAGAGGTGATAAACGAGAAGAGCTTCTCAATACATCATACAAAAAAGTAAATAATAATAATTTTGATCAGTTAAAACAATTTATTGTTTTCCCTTTCTTTCATCACTGTGGCTGTCTTTTTCTTAAGCAGGATATTATTGACATAAATGGATTTGATGATCTCATGACAACAGATGAGGATGGCGATTTAATTATACGTTTAATGTTAAATGGATTACTTTTTATAGCTCAAGAAGATTCTGTTTATCTATATCGTCATCATAATCAAAAAAGAGTTTCAGTAAACGACTCTGATGAAAAATGGAAAGACAGATTGAATGTTTGTAAAAAAATGGAAGTTCATTTTATTAATAAGTTTTCCCCACTAAAAGAACAACTAGCACAAAGATTAGATCTTTTAGCAATTGAAGCTTACAGGTTGAATAATCCAATATATATTGACTTTTTAGGCAAGGCCAAACAATTATATCCTAACTACAAGTTTCCTGGTAATAAGTTACAAAATTTAATTAGAAACTTTTTTGG
>Ga0209503_10001787_pt1 | contig 10802 bp, 9 predicted proteins | sample SouAtlMetagenome_2_FD_187448 | JGI IMG/M metagenome (GOLD analysis project Ga0209503, IMG submission 187448) | Marine eukaryotic phytoplankton communities from Atlantic Ocean - South Atlantic ANT15 Metagenome (SPAdes) (version 2) | ecosystem: Environmental > Aquatic > Marine > Oceanic | place...
GTGGGCTTCGGCGTGCTGGGCTGGGGGATGCAGAAGTTCGGCTTCAGTCAGGCGGCGCTCTGCATCGCGCTGATCCTCGGCCCGCTGCTCGAATCCAACCTTCGCCGCGGTCTGCTGCAGAACGACGACAACGTGCTCGCCTTCGTCTCGACGCCGATCACGCTGCTGTTCCTCGCGCTGACCGTGCTCTCTGCCGGCTGGCCTTTCCTCTCCCGCGCGATCCAGCGCCGCCGCGCCGCGCAAAACATCTGACCAAGGAGTCCTCGCATGAGCTCGCAGAAAGAGGCCTTTGTCGCCCTCGTCACCTGTTTCAACGACGATGAGACGATCAACTACGAGGCCACCCGCGCGCAGGTGCGCCGACAGGTCGCCGCCGGCAACAACATCATGTGCGCCGGCACCAACGGCGATTTCTCGGCGCTGACCTTTGATGAGAAGGTGAGGCTGACCGAGGAGGTCGTGGCCGAGGTGGACGGACAGGCCAAGGTCATCGTCAACGCCGGCATGCCCGCCACCTTCGAGACCGTGGCGCTGGCGAAGGAATTCGACCGCATCGGCGTCGATGGGATCGCGGTGATCACGCCGTTCTTCATCGCCTGCACTCAGGACGGGCTGGGGCGCCACTTCACCACCGTGGCCGACGCTGTGAAGACGCCCGTCTATCTTTATGACATCCCGGCCCGCACCCAGAACCACATCGAGCCCGAGACCGCGCGGGCGCTGGCAAAGCACCCCAACATCGCCGGCATCAAGGATTCCGGCGGCGCGCAGGAGACGCTCGAGCAATACATGGCGGTGGGCCGCGACGAAGACGGCTTCGACGTCTATTCCGGTCCCGACCACCTCGTGCACTGGGCCTTCCAGAACGGGGCCAAGGGCGCGATCTCGGGCCTCGGCAACGTGATGCCCGAGGTGCTGGCCAAGATCGTCTCGTGCTTCAACGCCGGCGACGAAGAGGGCGCGGCCAAGGCGCAGGAAACCTACGGCGCGTTCCGCACCGATCTCTACAAGCTGGGATATCCGCCTGCGCTGGTGAAGCGCGCGCTCTGGGTCATGGACAATTCGGTCGGCGCGTCGCGCCAGCCCGCGCTGCTGCCTGATCCCGAGCAGGACAAGCAGATCGAGGCCATCCTCAAGAAATACGAGCTGATCTGATGCCCGATCGTAAACCGGTGATCGTCACCACCTCTCCGGGGTTCGGTAAGCATGGCCGCGTCCCTGAGCTGATCCGCGAACGTGGGTGGGAATTCATCTCCTGCACCGATACGTCGAAACCGGACGGCGGGGTGTCCGAGCATATCGGCCGCGCCGATGCGCTGGTCGTCGGCCTCGTTCCGGTGACACCCGAGACGCTCACGCAGGGCGGCAAGCTGCGTGCCGTGATCAAGCACGGTGTCGGCGTCGACAATATCGACATCCCCGCCTGCACCGAGGCCGGGCTGCCGGTCTGCAACACACCCGCGGCCAATGCCGACGCGGTCGCCGAGCTGGCCGTGGGGCTGATGTTCTCGATGGCGCGCTGGATCCCGCAGGGCCACGCATCGGTGACCGCAGGTGGCTGGGACCGCCGCATCGGCACCCAGCTTGGCGGCAAGACGCTGGGCATCGTGGGGCTCGGGAATATCGGCAAGCGGCTGGCAAAGCTGGCGCGCGGCCTGGGGATGCAGGTGGTGGCCACCGACAAATATCCCGATGAAGCCTTCGCCGCCGAGCATGGCATAAGCTTCCTGCCACTCGAGGAGTTGCTGGCGCAGTCCGACTACATTTCGCTGCACGTCTTCGGCGGGGCAGATAATGCCGCGCTGATCAACGAGGCGACCCTCGCTCAGATCAAGCCCGGTGCGAAGCTCATCAACCTGGCGCGGGGCGAGGTTGTCGATCTCGACGCGGTGGCCAAGGCGCTGGAAAGCGGCCAGCTCGGCGGCGTGGCCATCGACGCCTATGTCTCCGAGCCGCCCGACACCTCGCACCCGGTGTTTAGTCACCCGAACGCGGTCTTCACGCCGCATTCCGGGGCCGACACCCGCGAAGCGCTCGAGAATGTCGGGCTGATGGTGATCGAAAGCCTCGACGCTGTGCTGGCGGGAGAGACCCCGCCGCGCATGTTGAACGCAGACGCGCTCGCCGCCCGCTGAGGGCGCGGCGCGCAAATCCGGAGAGACCAAGATGTCAGAGCAACCCATCGTCATCACCATGGGCGACCCGTCCGGCGTAGGCGCCGAAGTCACCGTCAAGGCGATGGCCTCGCTGTCGCCCGAAGAGCGCGCCCGCTATGCGGTGATCGGTGATGCCGACACCATGGCGCGCGCCGTGAAGGCTTGCGACCTCGACCTCGCGCTGCGCGAACAGGGCGGCGGCGACGCCACCGCGCTGCAAGTCATCGACGTGCCGACCGAGGGCCTCCCGGGGGAGTTCGGCGTGTTGTCAGATGCCTGTGGCGAGGCCTGCTTCCGCTACATCAAGAAGGCCGTCGACCTGACCAGCGCCGGCGCAGCCTCGTGCATCGTCACCGCGCCGATCAACAAGGCGGCGCTGAACGCCGCGGGGCATCACTATGACGGCCACACCGGGATGCTGGCGCATCTGACCGGCTGCAAGTCGTCTTGGATGCTGCTGGCCTCTCCGACCCTCAACGTGCTGCATGTCTCGACCCATGTCTCGCTCAAGGACGCCATCGACCGCGCCACCCCCGAGCGCGTGCTCGAGACCATCCGCACCGGCCATAATCATCTTCGGCGCATGGGCCTCGAGCGTCCGCGCATCGCCGTGGCCGGGATCAATCCGCATTGTGGCGAGGGTGGGCTGTTCGGTCGCGAGGACGATCGGCAGATCGCCCCCGGGGTCGAGATGGCCAAGGCCGAGGGCATTGACGTGACCGGGCCGATCTCGGCCGACACCGTCTACCACCGAGCCAACACCGGCGCCTTCGACCTTGTGATCGCGCAGTATCACGATCAGGGCCATATTCCGATCAAGCTCATCGCCTTCGACACCGCGGTGAACGTATCGCTGGGCCTGCCGATCGACCGCTGTTCGGTCGATCACGGCACCGCCTTCGACATCGCCGGCACCGGTAAGGCGAACCACGTCAACATGCTGGCGGCGCTGGACTATGCCGGCAAGCTGGCGACCGCAAAGCGGGCCGCCGCAGCCTGAGCAGAGGCATCGCGATTGGCGAACTGGCCTCCTCGCCGTTCTCCCCGGCGTGGAGGCCTCGTCTTTTCAGGGAGGCAGTTACAGAAGCAGGCTCGTCGAGTACGAGAATGCGGGCGTCCCCGCCGACCGCGCGCGTGATCTCGACCATCTGCGGCATTCCGACCCCGAGAGAGCCAGGCGCGGGGGTGGGGGCGATATCGGCGGTTTCCCGGGCGAGGATGCGCCGGGTGCCTTGGTCAGTCGCGGGGTGTCCAGGCGACACCGTCGAGGTTTTCGTCGCGCAGGAGGTTTTGGGAATACTCATACATGTCGGGACGATACAGCCCCTCGAGGTATTCGACCGGCTTGCCCGTCGCGTCGCGTACCAGGCGGCGGATGCACAGCAGTGCCGAGCCGGGACTGACTTCGAGCACCTGTGCGACCTGATGGTCGGCCAGCCGCGCCGAGAGCGCCTGCGTCGCGGAGTGGATCCGGTGGCCCTGGGCTTCGAGCAGCAGCAGCAACGGCCGCGCTTCGAGGTCGGCCGAAGAGAAGTTCTGTCCGATTTCGCGGGGCACGTAGGTTGTCAGGTGCGAAAACGGCTTGTCGTCCGCCGACCGCACCCGAACCGCGCGCTGCACCTTGGCGTCCGGGGTCAGGTCGAGGGCGGTGCGGATGTCCTCGGGCGGCGTGACATAGGCGAACTCGATCAGCCGCGCACGGGATTTCAGCCCCATGGCGACGAGGTTGTCGAAGTTTCCGCTGATCTCGGCCCCGACGCTCGTCGTCTTGCGCGGCAGTTCCAGCGGGAATGTCCCTCGCCCCCGCGCCCGCGAAATCAGCCCCTCGGACTGTAGCCGTTCCAGCGCGCGGCGAATGGTGATGCGCGAAACACCGAACATCGCGGTCAGTTCGGGCTCTGACGGCATGGGCTTGTCGACCGGGTAAACACCATCCTCGATCCGCTGACGCAGGAGCAGATAGGCCTGATGGTGTTTCGGCGTCACCTCTTCTTGGTCCAGCATGATGCGGTTGCGCACGGGATCTCCTGGCAGGAAAATTCTGGTGAAACATGGCCCGGCGAGGCCGGGAGTCGCAGCCCGAAAAAAGGCTGCCTATTCGTATTAGGACGAAAAACGCTAGGCGTCCATTATCGCGTAAATACTCGGCCTGCCCGATTGGCCATTCCCGTGCCGAACTTGACCAGCAGGGCAACAATTCCGGCCATTTGCCATGCCATTCCTGCATAAAGAGAATGCAGGGCCGCCCGAAAGCCGCTTCGAGCGCTTCGTGTCGGGTATACAATACATTTTTCCGCCTCTACTTTTCCCATTGAATCCAAGCCCTTTCCGGCCTCCCCTCCCAGATCTCCGCGGCGCTCGCTGCAGTGCAAGAGACTATGACCGACCTAGATCCGACATCCCTGTCCGCCGCCGAGCAATACCGACTGCTGTCCAGTATCGTCGTGCCGCGGCCGATTGCCTTCGTGGTCACGCAAGGCCCGGCGGGCTGGAATGCCGCGCCCTTCAGCTTCTTCACCATGCTCGGCGTCGCACCGCCAACGCTGATCTTCTCGGCCGGGCCGCGCGACGGTGGCGAGAAGGATACCATCTGCAACCTGCGTGATCTGCCCGAATGCGTGGTGCATATCGTCCCCGAGGCGCTGGCGGCCCGGATGAACGCCTGCGCCGCGTCGCTGCCCCGCGAGCAGAGCGAAGTGGCAGAACAGGGCTTCGCCCTGAAGCCCTCGGTTGCGGTGGCGCCGCCGCGGCTGGCCGAATTCCCGGTGCAGCTGGAATGCCGGGTGGCGCAATTCCTCGATATCGGCACGCGCCCCCACGTCGCGGTGGTCGCCGAGGTCCTTCAGGTGCATGCCCATGACGGGCTGATCGGACCGGACCTGTGCTGCGACGGTGACCGGCTGGGCGCCATCGGGCGCATCTCCGGTCAGGGGCATTACGCGCGCCTGACCGACACGTTCCAGATGAAACAGCCCGGCTGATCGCTCCGCACGCACGGACCGGGGCAGGGTCCTGCCGCCCGGGCGGGGCGGCAGGGGTCGATGCTTTATAGCGCGCAGGGGTCAGACCTGCGAGATGAAGCGGTTGGTATAGAACCGCTCCGGCGGGGTGCCGGGTGTCTCGATGGCGCCGGACACCTCGAGCAACTCGATCGCCTTGGCCCAGTCCGCCTCGCTGAAGGCCATCTGCGCCACGCCCTCGGGCGGTGTCATGTAGAATTTCAGCGCATCGAGGATCTTCTTGCCCTTCTCGACCTCAGCGCCCTCGATTGGATTATAGGTTGCGAGGTATCCGATGATGTCCTCGTAGTTCGCCGGATCCTGCATCGCTTCGACACCTCGCCGGCAGGCGCGCAGGAACTTGACGATGACCTCTTCATTCGCAGGGTCCTCGGCAAAGTCAGTCGAAGTGATCAGCGCGTCAGAGGGCAGGGGGGCGAAATCGTCGGCGGCGATGTAGTGCAGCTCGCCCCCCTGCTCCAGCAATGCGGTCTTGGATTCGTAGAACACGAAGAAGCCGTCGACCTCGCCCCGCTCGAGAAAGGCATAGCCGCTGGGGCCGAGCCCGGTGACGACCTTGTTGACGTTGCTCGGATCGAGACCTTCGGCCATCGACATCAGGTCGAGGTGCTTGTCGATGGCGCCGCCAACAGAGGCGATGCCGATCGTCTTGCCCTGGAATTCGGAGGGATGGGTCAGCGGCTTGTCGGGGAGCGAGGCAATTTCCCAGAAGTTCCGGTAGCCGATCTGGCCGATCGACACCAGCGGCGCGCCCTGGTTGGCGATTGGCGGGCAGGTGGTCGAGGGGCCGGCGAGGCCGAAGGCGGTGGCACCAGCGGTCACCTGTTGCACGGCGATGGCGGTGCCGGTGCCGGGTTGCACGGTGATATCCAGTCCCTCGTCGGTGAAATATCCGCGCGCTTCGGCGGCAAGGATGAAGCCCTGGAACAGCGTCAGGCGCGAGGGGGCCATGTAGGTCTGCGCCATACCCTGCGCGGCGGCGGGCGATCCCAGGCCGAAGGTCACGCTGGCAGCGCCCAGCGTGGCGGTAACGGTCGCGCCCGAGGCGCCGGCAAGGAAGGTTCTTCTGTCGATGGTCATGTCGTCAAGCTCTCCTGTTGTGGATTTGCACGGGTGTCCGGGGATCGGATCCCGGGGGCGGGCCCGGTTCAGTCGTTCTGTGCTGAATCGTGCCAGGGCACGGCGATCTTCCGGATCGAGGCGATCACCGCGTAGAAAAGGAAGCCGAAGATCGCGAGGGCGACGATCGTGGCGAACATCTGGTCGACGCGCATGGCGTTCAGCGTCATGACCACCATCGCGCCAAGGCCCTCGTTGCCGCCGAGGTACTCGCCGACGATGGCGCCGGTCACGGCAAGCACGCTGGCCGTCTCGATGCCGGTCAGCAGGTAGGGAAGCACCGCTGGTACATCGAGCGACAGCAAACGCTTCCAGACCGGTGCGCGGATCACCGTGAACAGGTCGCGCTGTTCGCTTCCGATCGACCGGACGCCGAGGATCGTGGCCTTCATCACCGGGAAGAAGGACAGCAGCACCACCATGGCGATCTTGGATTGCATGCCGAAGCCCATCCACAGAAGGAACAGCGGCATCAGCGCCACCTTGGGTGTCACCTGCGAAGCGACGATGAAGGGCGAGGCGATGCGCTCGAACAGCTTCGAGCGTCCGAGCAGGATGCCCAGCCCCGCCCCCACCACGACGGCGAGGCCGAACCCCACGAGGATCTCGGTCACGGTGATGCGGAAGAAATTCCAGAAGAACGGCTCCTGGAGCAGCTCGACCAGCGCCAGCGCCACCGCCTCTGGCGGGGGCAGCATGAAGGGGCTGATGTCGAGCACCACGACATATAGCTTCCACAGCGCGATGAAGGCCAGCAGCAGCAGTGGCGTGGTTATCCAGGTCAGGTAAGTGTCGAGCAGTTCTCGAAGGGACCGCCCACCCTCTGCGGGAGCCATGCTGCGGACGGGGCTTGCGTCGTCGCGGTTGGTCATCGTCATTCCCCCAGCTCCGTCCGAAGTTCGGCGACGAGCGACTGGAAGGCGTCGTCCTTGGTCAGTTCCAGCGGGCGGGGACGCGGGAAGTCGACCTTGATGACCTTCTGCAGCCGTCCCGGATGCGGCGACAGCAGGACGATCTTGTCGGCTAGGAAGGCCGCCTCGGTGATCGAGTGCGTGACCAGCACCACGGTCTTGCGAAACTCGAGCCAGATCAGCTGCAGGGCCATGTTCAACTCGTCCCGCGTGATCGCATCCAGTGCGCTGAACGGTTCATCCATCAAAAGTATCGACGGCTCGGGCGCGAGCGCCCGCATGATCGCGACCCGCTGGCGCATCCCGCCCGACAACTGCCGGGGCAGGTGATCGAGGAATTCGCTGAGCCCCGAAAGCTCTCCCAGCTCCTCGGCGCGGCGGCGCCGGTCCGGGCGGGACATGCGCTGCACCTCCAGCGGCAAGGCGATGTTCTTCCATACCGAGCGCCACGGCAGCAGGTTGGCATCCTGGAACACGAACCCGAGGTCGCCGATGACTTCGGGCACGGCCTTGCCCTCCGGGGAATAGAGCGATTGGCCGCTGATGCGGATCGCACCGTCGGTCGGAGCCTGCAGGCCCGCCAGCGTGCGGAGCAGGGTGCTCTTGCCGCAGCCGGACCGGCCGATCAGAACGACGAACTCTCCCGGCTCGATTTCTAGGCTCACGTCTTCGACGGCCAGCGTGCGCTGACCCTTGGTGTCATAGACCTTGGTGATGCCATCTATCTCGATGGCGCCTTCACGCGCCGGGGCCGGCTGGCCCGAAGGCGCGGACCGGTCGGCGGCGGTCGGATCCGCTGCAATGCTCATGATGATGTGGCTCCTTGATCGGCGCAGGGCGCAACGCATCGTCCGGCCTCTCCCGCGGGTCGAGGTCGATGCGCGGGGCGTCCGGCTTCAGTCAGTCAGAATTCACGTACGAAAGAAGCATGTCCGGTCGTGGGCGCCTCTCGTCGATTCCATTTGTTATAAAGGCATAATTAAATAACAACAAAAAATGCACATTTTGGGGGAGAGCGCCTCATGCCGGGTCGCTGCGCTGGCAAAGTGCTGCCTTTCTTTGCATCTTAAGGTCGTGTGGCCGCGGGACCATAAATCCGATGGGAGATTGGCTGCCGTCAACGCGGTAGAGCGAAGGACTCTGCCTCTCGGCATCGGCATGCCTTGACCATCTGGCTGTGCAGCCGAGCAACGTCCCGGCGACTAAACTTTTGGCCGAACAATGGAAACCGACCCCAAAAACGAGAAAATTGGGCAAGGCTGACAACAATCAATTGACCTCTGTATAATACAATTGTGAGGTTTGGAGTGCCCCTTTCCAGCACAGTGAGACACCATGCCGGCCAGCTTTCCCGACCTGAAACCGTTCTTTTCGCCCAAATCGGCGGCCCTCGTCGGCGCCAGCGCGGATTTGAGGAAATTCGGCGGCCGCTGTCTGAAGCAGCTTGTTGATTTCGGCTATGAGGGGCGGATCTACCCGGTCAATCCGAAGGCCGACACCATCCTGGGCATGCCCTGCTACCCCGACATCGCCAGCCTTCCGGAGGCGCCCGACCACGTCGGCATCGTCGTGCCTGGCAAGGCCATACCCGGCGTCCTGAAACAGTGCGGAGATCGTGGCGTGCGCCATGTCACGATCTTCAGCTCCGGCTTCTCAGAGGGCGGCAGCGCCGACGGCGCCGCCTTCCAGGCAGAGATCGTCGCCCTGGCACGGGAACACGGCATTCGCCTGATGGGGCCAAACTGCAACGGCCTGATCAACTATGTCGACGGTTTCGCCCTGACCTCTACCGCGACAATCAACGGTCCGCGCGCGCCCAAAGGCGATGTCGCGGTCCTCGGCCATTCCGGCGGGCTGGCCCAGGTCAATGTGATGTACCGCGCCCAGCAGGCCGGGCTGGGGATCAGCTACCAGGTGTCCTGCGGCAACGACGCGGATCTCGACATCCTCGACTACGCGGCCTTCATGGTCGACGACCCCGACACCCGTGTCATCCTGATGCTGGCCGAAACCATCCGTGACGGCGGCAAGCTGCGCGCGCTTTCCGACCGGGCGCGCGCCGCGGGCAAGCCCATCGTGATGATGAAGCTCGGGCGCTCGGAAGAGGGCATGCAGGCGGCGGTGTCGCATACCGGGGCGCTGGCCAGCAGCGACAGCGTGGCCGATGACGTCCTGCGCCAGCTCGGCATCCTGCGCGTCGACGATTGTCACGAGATGATCGACGTGGCGATGATGCTGCGCACTGGCCGGAGACTGGGTGGGCGCGGACTGGCGGCGGTGTCGATCTCTGGGGGAAACCTCGTGCACCTTGCCGATCAGGGTCCGATGCATGGCCTTGCCTTTCCCGACTTCGGCAGCGCGACCAAGACCCGGATGGCCGAGCTGATCCCGAATTACGGACAGGCCTCGAACCCCGCTGACGTCACCTCGGCAGCGATCGGCTCGCCCGAGATCTTTGCCGGGGTGCTGGAGACAATCGCACAGGACCCTGCCGTGGACGTGATCCTACCGGTCCTGACCCTGCATTCTGCCGAGCTTATCCGGGGTACGGCGCAGGCGCTTCTGGCAAGCCCCAAGCCCTGCGCGGTGATCTGGAGCGGCAACTGCACCGACGACGACACCCTGACCCATGCCGAGCTGGTCCGCATGGGCCTGCCGGTCTTCCGCGACATTTCCCCGGCGATGCAGGTCATCGATGCCGCCGCGCGCTACGCGGAGCTCGCACAGGCGGCCCGGCCGGTGGTCGCCCCGGTGCCGCCGGTTCAGGGGCTGGACACGTTGCCCGGCCAGCCGGACGAGGCGGACGCGAAGGCCTTCCTCGCCGCCAACGGCTTCGACGTGCCGCGCGGGATGGTGGCCGAAACCGCAGCCGACGCCGGACCGCTGGCCGACCGTCTCGGCGGGGCGGTCGCGGTCAAGATCCTGTCGGCCGAGATCGGTCACAAGACCGAACTCGGCGGTGTGCAGCTGAACCTGAACGGCGCCACGGCCAGCGCCGCCGCCGAAGAGATGGGCGCGCGGATCCGCGAGACGGCTCCGGACCTCGAGCTGCGGGGCTTCCTGATCGAGAAAATGGCGGCCCCCGGGGTCGAGATGATCCTCGGCCTGTCACGTGACCCGGTCTTCGGCATGGTGCTGACCGTCGGCTTGGGCGGGATCATGGCCGAGCTGCTGGAGGATGTGGCGCATCGCCTGCTCCCGGTGCACGAGGACGAGGCGCTGTCGATGTTGCGCCAGTTGCGCGGGTGGCCGCTGCTCGACGGCCATCGAGGCCGGGCGCCAGCAGACGTGTCCGCGCTGGTGCGCACGATCACGACGCTGTCGGATCTGGGCATGGGCAGCGATGGCCGCATCGAGACGCTCGACCTCAACCCGGTCATGGTCGGCGAAGCGGGGCAGGGCGCCACGGTCTGTGACGCGCTCGTGGTGCTGAGTCGATGAGGCGTGGCGCGGCCGCCATTGTCGGCGCGGGAGAAAGCCGCATCGGCAAGCACCCGGACAGCACCTCGCTGGGGCTGATGGCCGAGGCAGCCACCGACGCGTTGGCGCAAGCTGGTCTTGGCTTTGACGACATCGACGGGCTGATCACGACACCC
>Ga0209503_10001789_pt1 | contig 10798 bp, 4 predicted proteins | sample SouAtlMetagenome_2_FD_187448 | JGI IMG/M metagenome (GOLD analysis project Ga0209503, IMG submission 187448) | Marine eukaryotic phytoplankton communities from Atlantic Ocean - South Atlantic ANT15 Metagenome (SPAdes) (version 2) | ecosystem: Environmental > Aquatic > Marine > Oceanic | place...
AAATCGATTGGCGTTGGTAGCGTCCTGATCCAGTACAGCAGCCTGCACTGTTGGCTTGGCTGTGACGTTGCTACCAATCTCAGACTCAAGATCGGCCTTCGTGATCTTGTAGCTGTTGGCTCCTCTGTTAACGAGGAAGAGATCGCCATCCTTTAGCTTGTCGCCGCTCTTTACGTCAGCAACTGAAGCCTGATAACTTTTCCCGTTTCTGTTAACGAGCATCTTATCTGTAGCCTTGAGTTTGTCGTAAGTCATTGGTTAACAAGAGCGTTGAGTCGTAGTTTTAAGTCCTGCACTTCACGCACAAGCTCAGCAACAATAGTCAGCAAGCCTTCTTTTTCAATTGATCTATACTGATCATCTTGAGATAAATCATTTTCATCAGGCAAGTACGCGTTGAGTTGCGTCGTGCCTGGAATCAATGCTTCAAGCTGATTTGCGTCAAACCCGTTATAAGATTGGCCTGGAATATGATGAACGTATAAGTTTGCTCTTTTTAGTTCATCCTCGTCCCATTTGAAATTAATAATCTGAAGCCTGTCAACAACCGATGGAGTGCTGGTTGATGCTGCAGTTTTTGTATTGATAACTTTAAGCTTAGGGTCAGAGGCGTTAGCAACTTCAACCCACGTACTCGTTTTATAATTTCGGAAAAAGATCTTGGTCTCAGGGGCAGCCAACCTAAACCGGAGCAAACCACCGCTTGCTTCTGCAGAATGCAAAAGACCGCTATTGCTTTGGTTGGAGAAAATGAGTGAATCGCCTGTATAAAGATTGCCGCTACAACTAAAAGTAGTGCCAATGTTGTTTGTGATGTAATTACTTCCATTGCCTATTTGGCTGTTGTCATTAGGTATTGACCCCTTCGCAAAGCCTTGCCCATTAACCCAAGACTGTGTGGCATAACCAGAAAGGCTTTGATGCGACGTGAGATAGCCTTGGCTCTCAACCCAAGACTGCGTGGTATAGCCTTGCTCTTGGACCCAAACCTTTGTGGCATAGTTGGTCAAATCTGTACTGCCGCCAATCTCTGCACCCAAGATTGCAACAGTTGTTTTGTAAGAGTTCTGACCCCTTTGGACAAGAACCTCATCAGTAGCTTTGAGCTTGTCGTAAGTCATGGAGAGTCAGAAGCAATTGTCGTTAATTGGTCGATGCGATAGCCAGCCGGATTGATTTTATTTGTTGCCGTTTTAGGCGTCAAAATGCCGGAGCTTTCTTTCCATAGTTCAGTAGCGTCTGAACCAGGGTCGCCAGGATCTCCTTTATCTCCTTTGGCGCCAGGTGTGCCTGGATCGCCAGGATCACCAGGGTCGCCTTTATCACCTTTTGGCCCTTGAATATTGACCTGTGCCCATGAATTATCCGAACCTTTGCGGCCATAAACATTGCCATCTGCTGGAGCCTCAGGAATGCCCCCTTCGCCACTACCGCCGCCTGTTGCACTGATCGTGACTTCACCAGTGCCATCTGTTGGACTGAGTTGAATGTTGCTATTTCCGGCAATGAGTCTGGTTACACCAGCATCTTTGATGTAACCAGCGCCTGAGACATAAGACTCAACCCTTTCATCTGTGTAGTAAAGGTTTGCGCTGCCTTCCGTTAAATCATCTGTATTGCCAAGGTTGGCATTGACCCATGCCTCTACTCGTGCATCGGTGTAATAGAGGTTGACTGAACCTTCTGGCAGATCATCTGTATCCGCCAGGTTGATGTCAGGAGCCGTGAGGTTCTCAACCCGATCAAGGATCTCTTGGTCGATGTATAGCTGCCAGTCGTCAAAGTCATTTAGCTGGCCAGCGGTTAAAAGATTGCCATCTTCGAATTTGATGAAGCTCTCAGAAAGTGGAGTATCCCTATGAATATCAACAACAACCCCAGCATCGACACCAGTAGTCAGGACAACAGAAACGGGTGGATCAGCAAATAACCAATCAGTCCCAAGAGCAAGGTTAGTCCAAGTGTCACCACTGTCAGCACTGGTCCGTACCTCAATGTGATCTGGACGGGCATAATTAATGGCATTGCCACCATTTGTTGTCAGCGCAAATGTTGTTTGATCAGCAGTGGCGACATAGCAGACACCGCTGTATTGATACGTCGGTAGCGTCATGCGCCAATCGGACAGTATCTAAATTTTATCTCTAGTACCCTTTCCTCGCCCGTCGCACCAATTCTTTAATATCATTGTCAATACTGTTAACAAGTTCGACATTGCCATCTTTCTGGGCAACCTTTCTCGCCTTATCCAGCAGATGTCGCTGGCCAAGATTTGGGTTGCTCTCGATCATGGTTGCTCTAGCAAGATTCCGGTACTGCCTCATGATTGCCCTCATCTCATTTTGAACGCCTGCACCCTTTAAAGAGACGCCACCTTTTTTGATGAAGTCCTGCACGTCAGGCCGTTTGCCAAACCTGTCCAGCCTTTGCCTAAGCGTTATACCGTCAATTTTTTCAGTGCCCATAATCCTGTTCATCATTTGCTGTTCGTCGGACGTTGGCTGCAACCCCTCTCCCAAGCTCATTTCTGAATAACTACCCAAAACTGCAAATATCAGTTCCCACGTCGCATCGGACTTTGACTTACGCGGGAAGAACGGAATCGCCTGCTGCAAGGCGTTCATTCCAAACGTGCCAGTACCAGGGATGATCGGGACAGGCTCAGCCGCAATCTGATCAATCAACATCGGGCTGGTTTCAACACCAGGAATCTTGTTGACCAACTTGCCAAAAATACCTTCTCCCAACGTGGTTTCTCCAAAGGTCATCATCTCGCTAAACGTTGCACCTTCATACGCAGCCCGATAAGGGTTGTTTACGCGATCAGCAGCAGCGAGCAAGCTGCCAAATGGCATCTGAGAAGCAATAAAATTCTGAGCGCCCCTGCCAAGTTCGTAGTCAACGTTCCCCTCAAAGCCTGATCGAAGGATTGTCATCAGATCATCCACACCTTTGAGCATGGAAGCTTCAAACAAACCAGCCGACATGATCCCAACGATCTGACCAAAATGCTGATCTTGGCTTGTTCTATCCATGAAGCCGGCATACATCCCTAGATCTGCAAGCATCCGCAGTCCAGTTGCAAACGGTTCTCCAAGTTTTGCCAATGGAATCCTTGCCTCAGTGCCAGGGATGCCAATCGAATACGGCACATTGGTCCGCTCCCAGGCCCGCTGAGCATCGCGAGCATTTTTGCCCGTTGCCCACTGCTCAGGGCCGCCGCCTGTGATCATTCCATTCATGGCCATGCCATAAGTCATTCCGCCCAAGGCCGTCATAAAAGCGATCTGTCCACCAATGCGAGCGCTGGTAGCAGGATCTTTCAACAACTCCGCCTGTATGGCGTTCCAGCTGTTTAGTCGATTAAACCTATTCTCAATTATTATTCCGCCACCCTTCCAGATCGCTTCTGCTCCAGTGCTTTCCCACAAGCCCTGTTTAATAATATTCGTAGGAGTCTGAACAAACGGGATGAAAGGTTTAATAAACGGACGCAATACACCTGATTTTTCTACCGTCTTGTTTACGAAACTGGCGACTTCATTTTTTTCTTGGAATACAGCCTCTTTGGCCCGTTCCATTACGTCCCTGCCAGCTGCAGACTTATCCGTGCTCTGAGACATGATATAAGAATACGCCTTAATATCGTCCATTGTTTTCCCGTGTGGGTTAAACCTATATCGATTTGCAAGAGATCCAGCATCAACATCAAATGCCATTCGCATTTCATTATCTACATACTTTTGAAGAGCTTTTGCGTCAGTTGGGTCAACCCCTTGTTTGACGCCACGATATACACCTGCTGCCGCTACTTCCCCACGCAAGGCAACAATCTTGGCAAATTCATCCATGCCCAGCATCCCCCTAGACGGAAGCCGAACCAACTGACCAAAAACGTTGATAGCACGATCAATCTCTTCCCCGGCAGGGATTCGTGCGAACAACGGATTCTTGCGGATCTCTGTTGCTGTAATTCTCTGAGTCGTGTCGTGCAGCAGTGACTGTTCGCTTTTGGCGGCTTGCCAACCCAGCATTGCCGCGTCCTGAAAAGCAGCCTGCATTGCTGTCAGCTGTGCGCCTGCCTCTGCTGCTGCCAGATTTGCCGCCTTAGTGAACTTAGGGCCGCCCATCCCTGATGCTGCAAACGCTTTAGCAAAACCGCTTTGCAGCAGCGGACGCATTACAACGTGTGCAGCACCAACCGCATTAGTGACAAATGTGCCGGGAGCACTCAGCAAGCCATTGATCCAAACTTCGTCCCAAGTGGACCAAGTTGACTTCCAACGGCTCAATGTCCCGGCAATCATGCGCGGGTCTTCCATCATATCGATTTGAGCCGCAATCTTATCTGTAAGGGCCAACGCCTCTTCTAAATTCCCCGACTCCAACATATCGGCAATAGCATCAAAATCTTTTGAGTTTGCAGCCAACCCTGCAGTGTCTTCTACAAATTCAAACGCCATATCGTCTGCCATCTGTATGCCCTCAACAGCCCCAAAACCTTCTTGGGCTAATTTGTACTGACGCAGCTGGCTACCTGTATTAAACTTTGCGCCAGCAATCTGCCTGCCAAGGTCATTAAAGCCTTTCATGTTGCTCATGAAAAGTCTGGCTTGCTCCAGCGCTTGCTGCCCCTCCATCCGCTTCATCTTGTAATTAGCAGCAAGCTGTTTCAACCCCATTGAGCTTTTCTCCCAGATAACGGCTGAAGCCGCAATGATCTGCTCTTCTGCAATCTCAGGCGTTGTGTCAAGAGCAGCTCCCTTGCCCTTTCTTGCTTTTGCAATTGCATTGGTCACATAGTTATCAATCTGCTCCAAACTCATCCCCGTCATCTGCTCAAATTGAATCAAGATCCGTCTTTTATTCGCAGCATCTTTGTTGTCAATACCTTTTGACACCTCACCTTTCATCCGGGCAATAGTCGCATCCAAGTGAATCTGATGCGTTTCACCTTCTGACGTGTTGACGATCAGGGATTCGTTTGAAAATGGGCTGCAGGTTGGTTGTGCCATTAGTAGCAAATTTCTCCGTTTTGGGATAACTTTTTGGCCTGAGCTACAGACCGATCAACCTCAGCTACAAAGCGAGCTTGAGGGCCAAGGTCCGTAACTTGTTTGTCGATTTTGTTCAATATATTATTTATTGCTCTCTTGTCTTGCCCAGTGGCGGATTCCAGTACGGTTCGCAGGCTTTGAGACATGCCAGACAATTCAGCCTGAGAGAGATCTAGGTCTGTTGTATCCAACGGGATACCAAGCTTCTGCAACCTTGCCAGTTGAGGTTTCGTCAACTTCAGCAAGCCTCTGACAGCTGGCGAATCAGTGATCGGGATTCCCATCTTCACCTTCATCACCTGATCGCTGTCCCGCTTTGCCATGGCGCGGGCTTTATCGACAAAGCTCTGACGCTGCTTCTTTTGAGCAGCATTCAGGCCAGCTGTTGCGCCTTTCTTAGTTGAGTAGGTATTTCCATCAACAGACTCACCAAACTCATCAAGGATCTGATACTGACGATTGCCGATCTTCTCAATGTTGTATTCCGGCAGGTTGTCGATGTCCTTAGCCAACAACTCAGCCACCACCTGGCGATCGGAACCCGGCTCAGCAAATTCAGCAGCAGCACGAACAATTTCATCTTGCTCTGCTTGGACAAGCTCATCAGCTTGCTGGCCTGCCAACTGCTCCTGACGCCGTGCTTCGACTTCAGCCGCGTCTGCCAGCTTCCCGCTTTCGCCTGTAATTACCGGAGCATCATCTTGCCCATATTTGTATTTCGCATCTCTAGCAGCTTTAAGTGGACTTTCAGCAGACTCAAAGTCGTCATATTGCCTACCTGCCTCAGCAGTGTCACGGGTTGCAGGGTCCAAGGCGTCTTGCACCTCTCCCATTGCGCTGTCTCCTCTTCCCCCCTGAGAAAGGCTTTGGCTGTAGCGCTCGATCTCAGCAACCTCATCTGCCTTAATGGCCTGTTTGGTTGCAACGTCGCCAAGGTCTAATTGATACGCCGCCCCACGGTTATATTGAAAATCAAAAGTGTCGCGGTTAACTGTTATCCACCCTTCCCGCAATCCTTTGTCTTTAAAGAAATCATCAATAAGGCTATCGCTAGCGCTCATCATCCCAACGCTATTTACTCTTGCTGGGAACCTTGAGAAGTAATCAACAGCATCAACTCTCTTGCGCGGCAGGAGTTTAAGAGTCTTTTGCAGCAACTCTTCTGGCGCAAAATTGCTGCCAGAGAAGCGAGTTGTCACATATTCATCAAAGGCTTTCCTAATTGAGTTTGGTGTAAACGTTGGCTCCGGTGGCCGTATAGGGGCTAGTTCGCCGCCCTGTCGAGCAGGAATGGCATTGAACTCAGCATCAATAGGGGCATCACCTGGCAGCAGTCCAGCGTTGGTTTTACCGGGAAGTTGAGGCTGGGCCACCTCATCCACCTGAGTCTGCCTAAGCCCTTTTATTGGCTGGTTCCCTGCAATGTTTAATTGATCAATTTCTCTTGCATTAATTCGATCTTGTATATCAGCATTGGCTCTGTTTAAGTTCTGAATATTTTGCTGTTGCTCTTCTAGTAATTCGCCTCTTGCTCGCGCATCCTCAACTTCCTTTAACTGCCGCTCAAGCAAGTTGTAATTTGAACTGCCTTCCCCCCCAGGCGGCAGCCGCTTCAGTGCTTCATCCAGCTTGGACATCCCCGTGCCAAGCATCTGGCCCTCTTCATTCAGCGCCTGAATGATCAGCTTCTGTTCGCCAGGGTCTGCTGTCTTGAACGCTTGGCTGAACCGGAAGATCCTTGAGACATCCATGATGCCGCTGATGATTCCGCCAAGGATCAGGCCTTCTCCCATCTGCCTGAATTTGGCCTCAAGCCCTGTGTCCCGGTAGCTGGTTTGGAACATCGGGACACTGGGCAACCCAACGTCTGCCAGGAAGTCACTGAACGTTTCGTCCAGCATTTTGTTGCCCTCACCGGCAACGTTGAACGCAACAAACGCATCCCAAGCAAGAGCTTCCCCAACAGTCCTGATCGTTGATTTGCCCTTGGTCAGCTGCTTTGCTGCACGTTCAACTGAACGGAAAGCAGTCGCTGCCGTGCCACCGTCAACGCCAGTGTTCACAACTTCCTTGTAAGTCGCCTTTAACCAGTCATCCGCGTTTGCCAGCTTGGCAACTTTGGATCCCTTATTTCCCTTCTGGATTGCATCAAGCGCCTTTGTTGCTGCCGGTGCCCTTGTTGCCTTCAGTCCAGCATCGGCTGCGTCGAGCAACTTGGCACCACCACTAAAAGCCTTGCCAGCAACAGGCGCTTTGCCAAGCAACCGCAACGGCATTGCCAGACCCTTAAGGCCCGTCTTTGGCAACGTGACCAAGGCTGCACCCACACGCAATGTGGAGCTGACCATCTGACCAGCCTGCGAGTCTGAGCGCATGTTCTCAATGCGCCACTGCGTCAGTGGGTTGTCAGAGTCATCAAAGACTTTGCTGCCATCAAAACCCTTGCCCTGAACAAGGTTCCCGGTTTCAACCAGAATGTCAGCCAGGCCATGGCCTAGGTCAACAAAATCTGTTCCAAGCGACAGCACTGGGTTGGCAATGGACTTGCCAAGATCACCAAAAAACTGGCCAGGGTTCTCCGCCAGCATCGGCCGATCATCTGGCAGCGTTCCAACCTCTGCTGCTGTTGCAGCCTGTTGCTGCTGATATGCCTGCTGTCTTTCTGCCGTTCGGTTCCCAACCTTGTATGTGGGCATCTGGTTAGGGTCATACTCTCCCTCCCCTGAAGGCATCCCTTCAAAGTCTTTGCCGACGTATTTGTATTCGCCGTTTTCGTCAAAAATAAAACTTGGCATCAGAGGCGGCTCCTGTAATCAAAAACTCCGGCTCGGGACCGTTGATCTTTAAATAACACTTTGTAGTTGTTATTAAAGCCACTGGCCTCAAGGCGTCCGGTTTGTGGGTTAAAGAACGCATCTGCTCGGGCCTTGGCTATTGCCTCAACCGTAAAACTCTGTTGCCTTAAGTTCCCAAGTTGACCTAATAAACCTTGCACCGCTAAAGGCGATTGAACTGTCAAATCAAGGACGTTGAACATCATTCGGTTGTAACCAACAGTGCCAGGCTGCAAACCAACGGCTCGCAGCGCTGGGGCCACTTGACCCATTCGTTGGGTAAGGATTGCCATCCATTTACGATCAACCTGCTGTGGGTTCAGGCTGTTATTCCTGCCACCTGAAACTGTGCCCCGATTGTTGTTGCCGTCACCTCCATCACTGTGCCCGTAATAGTTCCTCGTATATCCACCGCCAGCTGTTCGCGTTCCTTCCGCTACGCCAATCAACACAAAAATCTCGTGCTTGTCATTGGTAATTGCATTGGGCACATAACGAGAAGGCGTGGCAGCCGCCACTTGCGGCAATGGTGGCGTCTCAATGCTGACGTTGCGCTTTGGCCAGGTATCACGCAAAGCTTGCAGGCTTTCAGGCGTTGCGTTCTCTAGTGGCGCTGCTGTGGCTGGGGATGCACCAACAAGAATGTTCAACATCCCACCGGCTACTTCCATGGCTTTTCCACCAAAGCCGCCAGTGTTGTAAAACTCAGTAACGCTTTCCCCAGCGTTGCTTTGGTCTCCAACTCCCTCAACGCTATTTTCAACACTTTTGTTTAGAAAATCGATAGTAGGGAGTAAGATTTTTGCGCCGAAAAGCTTTACACCGCTTTCCAAAAGGCTGCCTGCTCCTGCAAAAGGAATCTCAGCGCCCATTGCAAAAACGCCAATTTTTCCAAGATCTTCTGCTTTCTGGAGATTTTGATAGCGACCAGATGGATCTTTTGGATCTGGAAACCCTAGTGACGATGATCTGTCTGGGTCCACTTGATTTGGCAACCCCGTCCTTGTAAACCCTGGCGTACTGCCGCTTTCATTGACTTGTTTCTCTACAGTTTTGATTAACTCATCATATTTTTGTTCGGCTTCTTTCCGTGTAATGCGCCTTGTCTCTTTGGTTGCAGTGTCAAATATTTCCATGTTTTCGTAGCTTTTTATTATTAAATTGTCCTTGTCGCCTTTTCTCAAATCATTAAAGTTTTTCTTTGGATTGTCTTTCTTCCATTGCTCTAAGACCGGGCCGTAAACTGCACTTTCAGGAACAGTAAAATTACCGCCATTTGCCTGAGTTGCGCTGACAATGCTTTTTGCCGCAGTGCCTTCAAATTGCTCATACTGCTGCTGTTTGTTGGGAGGAGCAGCGCCTGGCGGGTTTGCCTCTTTCCACTTCTTGGCCAGATATTCTTTTTGAACTTCAGTCTGAAGGTCTCTAGGGCTCCAGTCTTCGCCAGCCGCCATCTTCTCTCCAATCTTTTCTGCCAGCAATTGCTGCACTTCCAATTCATACCGCTGTTTTACAGAATCAGCAAAAGGCGTTCCCATCTCAATTCCAGTTTGCTTTAGTCGTTTTTGCAATGCCTCTTCATCTTTAATTTGCTTTCTATCCTCACTATTTAAACTTGCCATATAACCTTGCGGCCCATTAAAACCGTTAATCAATATATCTCTTCCCATTTCGCTTATTAACTGCCTTCTTGCCGCTTGGCTTTCTGGTGAACGCCCATAGTCAGGATCTTTGCTTTCAACAATTGCTGCCTCGCCACTCTTTACCACAAACGCTTCGCTAACAAAATTATCATTTTCGATTTCCGGCATTAAGCTCTTCCAAGTCTCACCATTACGGACTCGTGCTCTATAAGATGCTTCATTCGTTTGATCCTGAACCGTAGGCCGCATACGCCCTTGGAACTCAGCACCTTGAAGCCGATTGTATAATTCAGCATCATGAAAATGAGCACCTTGGGCTAAATCTTCAGCTTCCTTATCCCTGCCTTGTTGCTGCAACTGGGACATCTTCATCAGCAGTTCATTATAAGTTGATCTATCATCATCTTTTTCAAGTTCTTGTTTCCGCGCCTCAAGGTAATCGATTAGCGTCATTCCTTTAAAACTAGCCATGGGGATATACCCCATGTTTAGATTTTCTCGGCTTAAGATTTCATTTCGCCTGTAAACATCTATCATTGTGTCTACAAGCTGAATTTGCTTCTTTGTATCCGTTTCATCATCAATTGACAACTCAATGCCTCGCCTCTGAGCCTCAACAGCAGACGCTCCCATCATTGTTTGGTTCAGCTCAGCAACACCGTCTTGAGTAGCAGTGACCAGTGATGAATACTCAAAACTTTGACCACCTTCTGACTGAAGTGATGCCTTCTCTGCAATATCAGAAACGTTGGAAATCCACCCAGAAAAACCTTGGGCTTGCGTCTGAATATTTCTTTGAGCAACGGCGTCTACTCGCTTCTTGTAAAACTCTGACTGAACAACTGATTCAGCGGCACCCGCTTTGCCGGCATATTTAAGACGCTGATAGGGATTAGGAAATACAGCCCCAGCAGCAGCTTTTGCATCATTAAAAGCTTTAGCGCGGGCCGCAACTGTTTCGTCATCATCGCCAGGCGTGCTGAGAGCAGCAGCACGCTCAGGCTTAGACACCTCTGCTGCAAGCCTGGCCTGATAAATCTGACTGCCATAAAGCGCTTGAGCTTCAATCCCAGCGTTCTGAGCCCTAGGGCTGAGCTTTGCCCTGGCTTCCACCAACTCTGCCGACTGATTGGTGGCGTCCAGAGCATCAGGATATTCATCGACAAACCTGCCAAGCTCATTGGTGGCTTGCCGGCTTAGCTCTTTATTAGCAAAAGGAACAACGCTCTCTGAGAAAAAACTAAGGAAGCTTTTGATGTCCTTA
>Ga0209503_10001793_pt1 | contig 10791 bp, 9 predicted proteins | sample SouAtlMetagenome_2_FD_187448 | JGI IMG/M metagenome (GOLD analysis project Ga0209503, IMG submission 187448) | Marine eukaryotic phytoplankton communities from Atlantic Ocean - South Atlantic ANT15 Metagenome (SPAdes) (version 2) | ecosystem: Environmental > Aquatic > Marine > Oceanic | place...
GGTAATTTTCGAATTGTTGTTGTTGAGATAGGAAACGTTCGATGCTGGGAACTAAAAACGCCAATGTTTTCCCTGATCCTGTTCTAGAACGCGCTAAAACATTCTTCCCCCGTATAATCAAATCGTGAGTCTTTTGTTGTATTTCGGTTTGAACATGTATTCCCTGCCGATGAAGGGCCTCTAGAGTTAGGGGATGCAAATTCAGCTTTTCGAATCTATTCAACCGTTGATAAAGATCGTCTTGGCTAGTCTTACTACTATGTGATATACTATCATTATGATAATTGGTTGTAGAGAAATCGAAAGGTGATGCAATGATTTTTTTGCCGACGAAACTCGAGGGAAGTTTTCTCTTTCCGCATTGCTGTTGATACCTAGTATGTGCGACAGTGAAGGTTCGAAACAGTCGTCGCTGCGTGCTATTTAAAATCATTCTGGGAACATCCTTTCCTGCTAGAACGGTTAGCCCCTTCGCGAGATGAATAGAGTGAGTGACAGGCAGGGAAACGATGATGATCAAAATGTGTCCAGGTTGTGATGTGAAACATCAAAAATGATTGATCGATGACGCAAGGGGGAACTCAAATGTTTCCCCTTAATTTGATTCCACGAATGAATCGATTCCCGAAGGGTTCAAGAAAATCCAAGATTTTTTTCGTACGTACGTAATTTTCCGATCAATAGTCAGAAGAGCCGAAAAAAAGCCGATCTTCGACAGAATTTGGTTTTCCGACAAGAGTTGTTCACTAGAAAGTAGTAGCTATAAGGCGTTTCCTTGGCGTGGGGGTGTCGGTTAGATGCTTCATAGAATTAAGATCTTTGAGGTTGTGAAGACAAAGAAATACGCTTCGATTCAGACCAGAGACAGGAGAGATTAGTTAAAATACAAAAGTAATAAAATTCGTGACAAAAATAACTTGACTTAATTTTAGTACACTAATATCCAAAATAGAAAGCGTCTACAGGAGATGAAGACACCGTCTTCATTTGTGACGAACACCCACAGTCAGATCTCCGACGGAAATAATCTTGGATGTGCCAGACAACTATCAGAAGAATCGGAAGACAAAGAGAGCACGAAACTTAGCTTTCTCTCAAGTTCCATGCGACTCAAAGATCTTACCAACTCAGTGTTCTCAACCGTACAAAGGTGTTTCCTCGTTTCCTTTTTTCATGGCGGCCGACTTGGCAATAGTGATCTGGTAAATCATCAAACCAACACCGCACTTGGAGATGATGTCAGAGACAGAGTAACCCAATTGGATGAACACAACAACGTTGGTTCCGCTGATGCCCAACATGGGGAAGACGTAGACGACAGGGTAGGTGCACCACGAGATGACAGTCCACCACTGGACACCCTTGATGAGGTCACGGACGGCAGGGTCGGATTCTGCGTTGGTGGCATCAGCAAGTCCAACAAGAAGAGTCTGGACGATGTACAAGAAAGGCAACATGGCGCCAATCCAGTAGGTCCAGCGGGTTCCAAGGTTGTCTTCGCTCAAGACGAGTTCACCAGGGTATCCAATGGCAATCATGGCAGCAGAGGCGACTCCGAGAGATGTGGCCTTGGACTTGACTTCATCGGCGGGCAACTTCATGACGAGAACAATCTCGATGAGGAGAAGTGGAACGGTAAGGAGCCAATCCATGTAACGGTAGGCGTCATTGAAGGGCATGGCAGTGGCAGAAACTCCTCCGGTTCCATCCCATTCGTAGGCTTCGGTCCAAGAGTTGAAGATTCTCATGTAGTGGTAAGCTGCGATGAAGGTGACCAATCCAGAGATGATCAAAGCACTCTTGAACTTCTCATGAACGCTCGACTAAGGTGTAAACGATTGTGAGAGGAAATAGCGGTGGGAGTCGTTAGATTAATTCGTCGAAAGGAATGATGTCAAGGAGCATCAATGGATCGGTTTACTTACCACACGCATCCAGAGGAAGATGGTGGTGGCCATCATGGTGGCCAAAGAGAACGACAAGACGTCATAGACAAGATTGAACTGGTTAGCAGTGAGAGCCATTTTCGATTCTTATTTCCGTATCTATTGTGATCAAATGATGTCAGGATTTGTGAGAGAAAGAATGATTTTCTAAAATTTATCTTGATTCGATTGTTTTACGCGTTTTGTCGTGTATTTACCGTCTATTGTTGGCAAAAGATCGCATTGGATGATACATCATTGACGGTGTCAGTCATACCTTCGTTCGAACACAAGCTCCCACGATCTATAAATGAGTTACGCACGAAGAGAGAAAACATAATGACACGGTAGGCATGCGCCGTTTCTACATAGTTTCGTCGAGAAAAACAAGAGGGAGGAATGATGGCATGGAAAACATGCGTCTACGATGTCAAAGGAAGAATGATGGGGTTTATTTTCTTGTGTGAAATTTCGATTGTAATGACGTGCACCTACGGGTACTGTACCCGAAATCAGGAAAAGATATTGTGATGAGATCACTGATTTTCGTGCTAAAGTTGCGTCGAAAGAATCATCAAAAGTACGTTTTTAGACTCGCACTGTTCAGACACGCGCAATAAACAGATCTGCACGTGTCCAAGCGCATGACAACGAATGAGAAACTGGAAAAATGCTTCCAATGCGTCATCGATTCCTTAAAGTTGACACTTCTTTTGCACGTTTTTAAGAATTGACGCAATTGCTATCTTTTTCACGTTTTCGAGATCCAAAAGATGCTGAACGCACCCAACTTGGCAATGCTTCCACTGATTGAGACTTTGTGTATGTAGGAGCACATTGAGCTCGCACTTTGAATCAAACCAATGCAAACGAGAAGATCGAATTTATTGCCCAAAATGCTACGATAGAATGGTAGCCGTAGCTGCTGCTCTTCTCCTTCTGTTCGTCGTTCTCTCCTCTTCAATAAGAGGTGCGGCGTTCGTGTCACGACAATCAAGTCGATCCCATCGTCGCATCAGTGATCATGTTGGTAGAACTGTCATAAAGAGCACTTACAGATACGATATTAGGAAGGACTATGCAGTGAAAACCAATGAGTACGCAAAGGCTGAACTAAAAGAAGAGTATTCGTTGGTGCCAAAAACCTTGGTGCAGCCTCCATTACCAGAAGTGACATACGAGAAATCGGCAAGGAACAATTGGAATTCACAACAGAAGGTCCGAAAACTGTTGAGGGCGGGAACCCTTGATATCCCAAGGATATTTCATTCGTTTTTGGGATTGTCATCTATTCTTGTGGGTCTCCATCACATGGTCGAAGTACTAATTGTCAGCAGTTTTACAGATGTTGATTGCGGGGTGCTTACAATACTATTTAGCGGATGCGTGCACACACTTGCGGGTGTGTTGGGAATTCGACGATTGAATTTCCGGAATGAGAAAGAGGCGGCGCGAAACGCTATGTTCTGGCCAGCACCGATCCAGAGCCTTTGGCTTACCTCTGTGTCGTTGACCGAATGGGGGTACGTGAAGAAATCAGTCATGGAAAAGTGCTGTCACATGAAATTTCATGCATTATTTATACCTTCTTTCTAGAAATATCTTACAATCTATTTTTGTTTCATGTTCCTCTATCGTGCAGGCAAGGATCGGGTACAATGCTTTCGATTCAGAATCCACTGTTCATCGCATTCACCGTGTCCAATATACTACTGACGGTTTGGCAGTTCTCAGAAATTGTGCGAAAGACTGGGCATCCATCGAAAACCACCGACATTATTTGGTTTCAGAAGTCGTCGCACAATGCAATCTTGGTGGAGTTCTCTTATCTTCTCTGGATGCAACTTCAAATGGGTGCCGTCTTGTACATAATGTGTTTTGTCCCGCTCCAAGAATTTTCAGCCTTTATGGATGCATTTCCCAAGATGCAGTTCCTTCTATCGAATTTAGCACTCAACACGGCATTTTTCAACAATCTAGCAATCTTCGTTGCCACGTTGCTCCGCTACAAAGTTGTATCCAAACCAAACAATTACAACATATATGTATTCTCCTTGCCACTGCTAAGCTCCGTGTGGATTGTTTGGAAGGTGCTTGGTTGTTTCTTCTTAAGTTACAATGGAGAAATGAGCTCTTCCTTTATTTCGATGATGTTACAATAGAGGAAATCTTTTGGATATCTCGAATTGTATAATAATAATATAATTGGTTTTGTCCGATATTTTTCCTGACAAAATAATTCTATTGTCTCGAATTTACGATAGCGTGTCGTCAAAATTTCAGGCTTCTGTTTTCTTCCTAGTCTACTACAGAGTCGAGCAAATACACCAGGTTTGTCTCTTCATTGAGCTCTTGTTTGGATCGATTTCTGTTGTTTTTGTTCTTTATTTTGCCTTTTCTCAACGATGTCTGCTGGTGTTGACCGTAATGAGAGCAGATTATGTTTCTCAAAACTTTGGGGGAGTTCGCATAAAAATTAGGTTTTGAGGTAAATGAAGAGGGGATGGCGGGATCGATACGCAACGAAAATTAAATGCTGAAGCAGTCCTCCGAGCACTGAAATAAAAGTCTGTCAAAACAATGCGTATCAATTAAAATGGGAACCATGAACGAGCAAGAAATACAAATTAACCATCGCAATGAAAGATGTCTTCCTTTGAACAATGAGGACAATGATAATAGAAGTGAGTCCAGGAAGATTGACACGGGTACATATCAATACGTAGCAACGGGTGCCGTTGCCAATCAGCGGCTTAAACCGCTCCTTCCATCCGATTGGATCGACATTACTGCTACAACTGGCAAGAATTCCAACGACAATTTTTCTGATGAGCAGCAAAGACAAAAAGGAAGAATAATTCCTGATTTCTTATGGGAAAACTCCCCGCGGCACGAAACCAAACAGATTCGAGACGACGTTTTGGTGTACTCGCATCTTCCCAATGGAATCAACATTCTCGATTCCAAATGGGTCTTGGGTCGGATCTTTTCCGACGACGACGAGAAAAACACCCCCAAAAATCCGCTCTTGGCCACATGTGAAACCCATTGCTTTACAAGTTTGGAAGGTTTCCGCGACTTTGCTCGTTCTGTCAATCTGCTTTCCGGGCCAAACGACGACACAGAAACACAACAAGGACGATCTTCCCGGCAGGAGCTGCAGGACATCTTGTGCAATCTTCCAGATATTTCCAAATCGTCACAGCTTCTCTCGAGTATGACTGGCACCATCGAACGGCCGCCCATTGATGTTTTGAACTGGTGGGTCGTTAAGGATGCCGGTGCTAACGGAGCAGGGGGGGTGTGGGTTGTCGGAACGGAAAATGCTATGTCTTTTGGCGATGCTTCGACCAGTCCAATCATATCTTCACACAAATACGTTGCTCAGCAGTATGTATGGCCTCCAGTATTGTACGAAGGTAAAAAATGCCACGTCCGGGTCTATGTGACAGTCACCTGTGATGGAAGTAAGTTTCGTTATCACACTCTGTTTATCAATGGCATAATAATGTCACAGCCCCGCCATGAAATAATGTTCATGAATCGTGTGTTGTTCACCTTAATTCTTTGCTATCTCTATTCCTGCAGGTGCATTTGTACACAAGCGAGCCTTTCTACACGTCGCCAATGATCCTTTCACTATCGGGAACACAGACGGTGACGAATATGACGAGTCCTCTAGTAGCAGTGGTAATAGTTCTGCTGCTAGTCCACGCTCCGTCCAAGCATTTGATGATTGTATCCATATTACAAATTGTTGCGCCAATAGCCATGATGACACGAAATTTGCGGGGGAAATACTTGCTGACTTTGGTGAGACCGAATACACAACGTGGAGTGACACGACAAACAAAAACCAGCAGCCTGTTGTTCCGCTTGCAGACTTTTTACCCTCCGTTCAGGCCACGGTTTCTGAGGTTGTTAGAAAAACCTTTCGGCTTGGATTGCTAAATGGAGGGAGAAAAAATAATGGGTTCGAGTACTGCGGCATGGATTTCATGTTGTCATACAAATCGAAGGGAGAGGATGGAGTTCAACCCATCGCATATTTGTTGGAGATCAATTCACCTCCCAGCCAAGACACCGCTTCCTCGCTACCTCACGCCGAAGATCTACACAACGAGGTTTTAAGGGACTGGATGACTTTTTGGGTAATTCCACATATCGATTCCTCATATGAAGTCCGCCCCGGTGGATGGCTTGACTGTGAGGTTAATCACGAGAACTCCAAATCGAGCATTGCTGCTAGGAGCGGCCATCGCAACAGCAAAAATAGGATTGGAGACGAACAAGAAAATTCTGATTTGGTTCTTCCTTCAAAAGCTGCCATACTCAATAAATTTCGATGGGCCCTATTTGAACGGAAGATGCAGAAGAAGAAATCTTTGACGGTCAACGGCAACACGGATTCCCGCTCCCAAGTCGATACGGATAAAGAAAAGGGTACGCAACAGAAAATATGTGAAAGGACAAACGATGATAATTTATGTAAGGATGGCTCAAATTATCCATCTATAAATGAGATCTCAAGCTTCGTACGTTCGCAATTTCCATTTTTCTCCACTCTCCCCTATTCCATCGGTGACAATGGCAACGTTCGGGGTTGTAGGTTATATTCTGACGATGTAAAGCAACCCGAGTGTCAGCAAATATTCTTCGAAAATGCCGGTGGTGCCCAAGTTCCGCAGGCTGTCATTGACCACGTAACCTCATCACTTGCACGGAGGCACAGAGAAGTAATAGGAGCCGAGTCCAAGGTCGCAGCACGCAGGACACTTAGGCATTTACTGGTCGGTGGCAATGATAAAAACGGCAAAATTCCGTCGTCGGTGGTGATCCTAGGATTGAATACAACATCGCTCTTGGAATCACTTGCAAAGCGCTATGTCAAATTACTGAGCTCGGGTGATGAGATTGTTATCAGCACAGAAAATCACCTAGCAAATTTTGAGCCATGGATAGATGCTGCCAAAGTCACAGGCACCAAAATCAAGCTCTGGGCACCCTTCTTTGACAAACAACGAAGTGAAGAATACGATGATCTGCGTCAATCTCATCATTATGAGATTTCCTCAAATTTGGATGATCTTGTGACACCTCTCACTCGAATTGTCGCTCTTCCCCATGCGTCGAATGTTTTGGGATCGGTTTATCGAATAAAAGAAATGTGTAAGATGATCAAGGATCGAAGTCGGGGCTATGCGCACACTATTGTCGATGGTGTTGCAGTGGCTCCTCATAAATATGTGGGATTCGATGAAAATTTCGGAGGAGCAGTGGATTGGTACGTGGTTTCAATGCACAAGCTATTTGGCCCGCATATGGGAGTGCTTCTGGCGCGGCAGAATCAATGCATCGACGAACTTCTCGAAGCAGCAGAGACTTCTTTATCGAGTAACAAAACCAAGGCAGAAAGGGTCCAATCCCTCCTCGAGTCGGGAACGGCAAATATCGAGGGCACGGCAGGGATTGTTGGACTCGGAATGTATTTCAGATCACTGTCGAAATTGTGTCGGAAGAAGGAGTCAACTCCTGAAGACTGCACGATATCCACTCGAGAGGCAATATTGGCTTACAGCATTATCCGACGAGTAGAGATGGGTTTGGTAAACGCACTTTTGCGGACACTCTCTCGGTGCCCTCAAGTAAAGATTCTCAACGGTTCAAAATTAAGTAGTAGTTCCGATACATTTGTCTACAAGGATGAGTTATGCCTTCCAACAGTGTCCTTTCTTCACAAAAGTATCCCCTCCAGTGATATATACACCCATTGTCGAAAGAGAGGAATTATTTGTCGAAATGGATTCTTTTTGTGCACAAAGTATCTTGCTAACGACCTCAATTTCAAGGACTATCCTGACGGTGCAGTACGTATTTCACTAGCACATTACAATACAAAGGAAGAAGTGGAAATTTTATGCAATACTTTGGAGAGAATACCAAAATGGTTTTCTAAGATTTAGGAGTAGCTTACAGTGAACTTCTAAAGTTGTCAGTCACTAAGTCCCCATGATTATCCTATTTGTATATTTGTCGCATGCGCAAACACCTTTAGCATGGGCAATCAAGCCTGCGTGTTTGTCATCACCATAGGGAGGCACACAGAGAGACACAGCAGGTTTGGATCCCCAAGTGCTGGCCTACCCTCAGCACCCACAGGTGAGGGGGCCACGTTTTGAGGCAACACCTGTCAATTAATGAGAGCACAGAGCAATTCATGTGTGGCGCTGGGTGCAGCCATGTGAGTCCTCTTTGTCTGAGGTAAAGCATCAAGGTGTGGCCAGGAGCACACCTGCATCATCACCAAGGCCCTTTGGTTGGTGCTATGGGGGGTGTTGGCAATGGTTGGCCCGATCTGGTGTTTGGGGCAGGCTGCTTTGCTGCTGCTCCCAACAGGGGGTCATGTGGTGCAAAGCAAGTGTGGTCAAGAATTTTAGGAGCGTGGTGATAGAGGACCATCACACTTGAAAGCCACTGAGCATGCGAGTGCGGCCCCTCCTGTGCTCATATGATGGCAACAAGCGCCTCACTTGTGCCATTGCTAAGCTCAAATAGAACTAGCGATTGACAAGGTTACACGTGAAATGCACGTACGAAGGACGTACCAACTTGAGATCGCAAATTCCATCGAATCCTTCTTTTCTTCTTTTGAAGTTTCGAATTCTAGAAGGTCCACACTGGTGAAGACAATCATTCTTCAATTGTTTCGTGGTATTCGTAATTCTTTCTCATTGGACATTGGTTGTGTTCTGAAGTAGATACCACCGAGGCAGAGCGACCATGCGGCGGCCTGTATGGGTTTCGCTTGTCCTCTTGCTTCAATGGATCTCCCTGGTTCTTGGTCTTGTTTCTAGGCACAGCGGGCAGACAACGACTCCGTGTTCTTCATTGTCATCGTTACCTCTTATTTCTAGGCACAGCGGGCAGACAACGACTCCGTGTTCTTCATTGTCATCGTTACCGGTTTCCACGACCGAAGACAAAATCGATACCTTAGATTATGGTGCAGACATGAACCAAGAAGACATGATGGAGTCAGATCTCCTCGTGATTGTAGATCATAATGACAACGTCATTGAACTCTCCGAAGAGCAGTCAGTTTCGAAAAAGGCCGCACACTCATTCTCAAACGAACAACCGAGGGGCATATTGCACCGGGCATTCAGTTTATTTTGTTTTAACGAAGACGGAAAACTTCTCCTGACACAGCGAGCATCCGACAAGATCACGTTCCCTGGGGTCTGGACGAACACGGCTTGTTCGCACCCTTTGATGGAAATGCCGTTGTCAGAGGTCGACGTTTGGCCTGACGCCTTTCCCGAGATGCCCGGAATCAAGAATGCTGCAGCCCGTAAGGCAAAACATGAATTAGGCCTCGATATTTGGCCACTTCTATCAGATATCCAGTTTGTATCGCGTTTCCACTACTGGGCATCTGATGTGCAAACACACGGGCCTGAAGCACCATGGGGGGAGCATGAGGTCGACTATATCCTCTTTCTGCAGGCTCCCACTAAGAAACTCCCACTAGAAATCAACCCCGAAGAGGTGGCTGATACAATATACGTTTCTATCGATGAACTGAAAGACATGCTTTACAATCAAAAACACTTAAAATGGTCGCCTTGGTTTGTAGGGATCATGGAACGAGGGGGTAAGGGGAGCTCGCAATAATTCTCGTTGAATGAAATTACTGTCAATCTGCTTCTCGGGTCGCCTGCTCACTTTTTTCTTCTTCTTTTACGTTTTTTTGACACAGGCTTTGAATGGTGGGAAGACCTGGAAAATACTTTGAGGGGTAAAAACACAAATAAAAACATCCAGTTCTTCGATCCCCTTCCAAATCATGTCGCTGCATACAACACTCCAGAGCACAGTCGAAGAAATACAGGGGTCTGGAAAAACGAATGAAAGGACCAAGAATTACCGAACAATGCGTGTCTTGGGGAATGCGCATAACATATTTGCAACAATTAATTTTGTCTACCGGTAAATTGCTACGGATAGGGCAACTATCATAAATAATTAATATTTGACAGTAAGGAAACGAATTCGATTCAATTCCAAGGAAAGATGCTTCACTTGGCTAAAACTCGTAGTGTAGATCAATTCAGTGTCGTCTTCCCATTGCCTAACATATATCTATGCGCATGTGTGTAGTCGTCCTGCACATGAAAATTGCTGTCTGTGCTCTTCGAAAGAGACTTCGAATCAATGTCTGTTACCAACTTCTTGGTGCTCATCAATCGATCCAACTGGGCTCCCATCCCCACTTTGGGCACACACTAATATTTTTTCATTTCATATGAACCTTATCTCTAATGCTCTTAATTGTAATTAGGGTTAGGGTTCTCCAGAGTTGGGAGCGTCAATGGATGGAGAGCAACGAAAGCTGTTGCAACAACATAGCATGAGATCGGTCGAAGCAATCAATGGCAAGATCATTTAGAATATAGCCAGATAAATCCAGGAAGACTAAGGGTTTAATAATGTCATCCGGATTTACTCCTACTCCTTCGATGAGCACATTTTCGGGATCGCCACAGGTCTACTCGTCCTTGGATAACAACAACACCAGCGGTCGGAGCCGAAACTGGGAGCCCGTGAGAAGTCGATTACTCGGTTCCGACTTAGACGATGCTTTGGCAGCCGCCAAAGAACTTCGAGAGGGAATTGAGGTTGTCCACACAGTCGAATTTCCTCTTATGTTGTCGGCCTTGTTACCTGCGTTTTCGACAATTTTAGCCACGGCGGCAGCATCATTGTCATCGCCCGCCACAAAGCACGAGCAACCAAAATCTAACGAATCACTTCATTCAGTTGGAACAACGTCACCATCACTGCAAAACATTGAATTGCAGCATCA
>Ga0209503_10001795_pt1 | contig 10785 bp, 6 predicted proteins | sample SouAtlMetagenome_2_FD_187448 | JGI IMG/M metagenome (GOLD analysis project Ga0209503, IMG submission 187448) | Marine eukaryotic phytoplankton communities from Atlantic Ocean - South Atlantic ANT15 Metagenome (SPAdes) (version 2) | ecosystem: Environmental > Aquatic > Marine > Oceanic | place...
CAGGAAGGATGAGCGCTTCACGACTCTGGTTTCACTTCTCGATGCGACCGGTCTAAGCCTAGCGGTGGCCTCATCGACGGAATATACCATCTTTGCTCCGGTAAACGAAGCTTGGACGGAGGAGCCGTATGCCTCCCTGGTTCGGGACTCCGGGGGGGATGCAAGAGAGGCTCTCTATGGAATTTTGGCCCGTCACGTCATCACTGGAAAGCATGTCAGCGAGAATTGTCGACCCTTTGCCAAGCTGCGCACCATTCACGGAGCGCCTATTTACCTTACCCGGTCGGGCGTTGATCGTCGGATCAGCAATGCCACCATCACGGATACTGATATCGAAGGCTTTAATGGATTGATTAATGCGATTGATACAGTGATCCCCGACCCGATGGAACTTCCGGAGGGAGACATCAGCACTGTGGATGCAATTGAGTTTGTGCAGGAAACTCTGGCCAATGCTTCGCCAATCTATGGGAAGGGCGAGTATGAAGCCTGCTGGCGCTACTACACTGCGAGAGGGTATGAGTTCTTGTCCAAGTATCGTCAGTTTCTTGCCAGCAGCGCTGCCAGTGAATTGGAGGGGGCGATTCAAGACGATCAACCGGTTTTCCAATTTGCTTCTGAAGCGTGGGCGTCCCGAAATGCCTTCCGGAAGGTGCTGCGAGTGCTGGAGCAGCGCGAAGACCGGATCTTGGACAGCTATCTCATGCAGTCCCGGGAAAAGAAGCGCTTCGGGCGATAGAGGAGAGATGGTGCGTCCTCAACCCCGCCTTGTATCGAGCGAGGCGGGTTTACCGGGAGAGGGAAGAGAAGCCCCACGACAGGTTGCCCGACATTTTCTTCGAAGAGATCTGTCCTACCGTATTCCATGAATCGCGAGCGGTGATTATTGGTTTAATTCTCCCACCGTGTCGCCGTCGATAAACTCGGCTGAGGTGAGAGTTTGGCGGAGGTCTTCTTTGCCGCGGCTGATGTTGTTGACCCATTGTACTACCCGGCGAACAACTGGGCGGATTTCCCATTTGATATGGGCTACCGAAGGCTGGCACCAGGCGAAGGCGGGATCGTAGTCAGTGCAGATCAGGGAGACGTCGTCGGGGATCCGCAGACCTCGGTTGGAGAGAGAGTAGTAGGCTGCATTGAAGAGGAAAGGTTCGTCGACAATGAGCGCGGTGGGAGGAGTGGGGCCGAAAAGGGAGTCGAGAACAGTGCCAAATCCCTCCTTGCTTTCCTCCCAGTCAGGGAGATGGAATTTGCTGGTTTGAATTCCGGCGTCTTCGAGGGTATCCAGAAATATTTGCTCCAGTTTTCCGGGTTGGGGGAGGCGTCGTTGTTCCCGGCAGAGGAGGGTGATGCGGCGATGGCCCAGTTTTAGGAGATGCCGTGTGGCCTCGGACATGGCGGGAGTTTTGTTCGGGCCGGTGGAGGCGATGGGGAGTCCACCGCGCCGACCGAAGAGAGCGAACGCGGGGAAGGATTGTTTTGAAAACCATTCCAGAACTTCCCGGGAGCCGGCAGCAATAATCCAAATATCGGCGCGGACTTCCTGGACAAATTTTTCGAGCTGACTGACATCCATATCGAGATCGATGAGAGTCTTTTCGGAGAAAAAGGGGGCGTGGCCGGCTTCTTCGAGTTGATGTCGAATTTCAACAATGAAGTTGTCACCGCGATCAAACCGATTGGGCAGGAGGATGGCGACGGAGAGCTTGGATGAGGGCTTTCGTGGGGCGGCTTGATTGATGAGTCGTTTACGTCCCGCTCCCTGACCGGCAATGAGACCTTCTTTTTCGAGCTGCTGAAGGGCAAGCTCTACCGTTTTTCCGCTGACGCCAAGCAACTCGATGAGCTTGGATCTTCCGGGCATGGTTTCGCCCCATATCCCCTGATGAAGTTCGTCCCGGAGATAGTTTGCGGCCTGCTCCGTGATTGATGGGAAGTGAGGAGTGGCCATGACGTAGAAGACATGATCAAAAGAAGTCAGGTTGTCGATCTGAAAATAATCACATGTATCAGGTGCACCGACAGTCACCTCAACGAGATTTTCGATTCCGATCTTCCGACTCCTTTTGGCGAAGAGGCTGGTGGACGGAGTGGTGTTAACCGATGCGATTACCGGGTCGGTTCCAGACAAGATATTTGTGAAGTTGGCCGCTGCACTCCAGCGATAGGATCTTCCGCGAAGAAAGGTGATCAAAAAGGAAACTTTTTTTGCAGCGCAGCTTCCTATATGGGGAACATCGTCGATGTCTGCCGCTCCAAGTAAAAGTTCCCCCAGCAAAGTAAAAGTAGGACCTCGTTTGTCTCTCTGGAAGAAGGCGCTGTTCTCTTTTTTGACTCTCGTGGTCTTCTTTGGTCTGATCGAATTGGTTTTGATTGTGATCGGAGTGAAGCCGATCTCATACGAAGAAGATCCGTATGTAGGATTCTCTTCGCATATTCCCCTGTATGTCGACGCTGGAAGTGGTGGTCGAATGAAGACCTCGCGGAACAAGTTGGCCTACTTTAATCAACAGAATTTTTCGAAGGAGAAAGACAGCGGGGTTACGCGGATTTTTTGTGTCGGTGGCTCCACGACTTACGGTCGACCGTATGATGATACCACTTCCTTTTGTGGTTGGTTGCGCGAACTCCTTCCGGTGGCCGATCCGTCTCAGAAATGGGAACTGATCAACGCGGGTGGAATTAGTTATGCCAGTTATCGGGTGGCGGCATTGACGGAAGAGCTTGTCGAATATGATCCCGACGTCTTGATCGTTTATTGCGGGCAGAATGAATTTCTGGAGCGTCGCACATACTCAGGAATTATTGATATGCCGGAAGCCGTTCGCGGGTTTGGTGCCTTGCTGAGTAAGACGCGGATCTATAGCGGGATCTCACGGATTGTGAAAAAAAAGCCCGAGCTAGGGGAAGGGGCCCAACTCGACGGGGAAGTAAATACGATTCTCGATCAATCGATTGGTCCGGAGGATTATGAACGGGACGAGGAATTGGAGGAGCAGGTGCTTGCGCACTATCGCTATAATATGGCGCGGATTGTCGACATCGCACGAGCGGGGGGAACAAAGGTTCTCTTTGTCACTCCGGCTTCCAATTTGCGGAATTGTTCGCCTTTTAAAAGCCAGCATGGCGATGGTTTGAGTGGGGAGCAAATCGAGCAATGGGACAGGCACTTTGCGAAAGCGAAAGAGAGTCTCGTGGCAGAGGACTTTTCCGGGGCGCTTGTTGAATTAGACCTCCTGGCAAAGATCGACGATCAATACGCCGGGGCTCATTATTTACGGGGTCGGGTGATGGAAGGGTTGGAGCGACATGAGGAAGCGAGAGCCGCCTACCAAGGAGCCCTTGATGAAGATGTCTGTCCTTTGAGAGCGCTCTCACCGATGCCGGGAATTGTCAAAGAGGTTGCGAGTGATCGGGAGGTTCCCTTGGTGGATTTCGTGACTTTGGTGGAAGAGGCCTCGCCGAATGGAATCCCGGGCGAGGAAATGTTTCTGGATCACGTGCACCCGACGATCAAAGGGCACCGGATGCTTGCCTTGGCGATCATCGATAAAATGAAGAGCGCGGCTTGGCTAAGCCTGGATGGCGGATGGGACGACGCTGCTATTGGTGAGGTCGAAGCCCGTCTCATGAAAAAAGTCGATCCCAGGAAGCAGGGGGTCGCGATGCGCAATCTCTCGAAGGTGTATTCCTGGGCGGGGAAGATGGAGGATGCGTATGGCGTGGCGAAGAAAGCGCTCGAACTTTTCCCCGGTGATGCCGAAGCACATTATCAGGTCGGAAATCTCGCGTATATGCTGGGTCGGAAAGAAGAGGCCGTGGAGAGGCTGGGTTATTTGGTGGGTGTGAATCTGGGCAGGAAAGTGGAATTTTACCTGAAGGCGCACGCGCAGCTCGCGGATATTTTGGCCGAGCTGGGGGAGCATGAAAAGAGTGGGCAGGTTTTGCAAAAGTTGCTCGTGCTTGATCCGGGAAATCCCGCCGGGAAGGGGCAGCAGCCGACGATTATTTTAGGGCAGGCCAAGCAGTTGATCAAAGAAGGAAGGCTCGACGAGGCGGTTGTGAAATTGAAGGAGGTGTTGAAGCTCGATCCAAATCATTTTGAAGCAAAATTACAACTGGGGGTGGCTTATGTCAGAGGCCGGGATTTTCAGTCGGCAGCGCCGGCGATCAAGGATCTCATCAAAGCCCGCCCGGATTATATCCCAGCTTATAATAATTTGAGTTACGTCCTGGCCCAGCTTGGCCGACTTGATGAGGCTGAGCAGGTGTGTCTGGAGGCACTCAAGATCGCCCCGAATGCCGATGGAGTGGAGAAGAACCTGAAACTGATCAGATCGAAGAAGGCGGCAGGGAATTAGTATTGTTTAAAATACCTCAGCGGGTCGTTGTGGGCCTCGCGTTTTTTCCAGTAGCTCCTCGTGTCGGGGTCAAAGCGTCGGCCCAGGGCGTCGTAGCGGAACAGGCGCATCATGAGGCCAATGGGGAAGACAACGAGGTAGAAGACGACGCCCAGGAGAAGGTGTGAGATCGCCCAGCCAATGGGGAAGACCGCGCCGAGCCAGGCCATGAAGATCCATTTGCGGAGCGGGGGAATGAGGTAGTAGAGCGCGATGATGACGGCGGAGAATATCCAGATCCACTTCGCCACCTCTGGCGCGGAGAATTTCCAGAGCGCGATCCCGCCGATCATTGAGCCGAACAAGGCGAATAGCGGACCAAACCAAAATTGTTCGCGCCGCGAGAAAGTGGTCTTCATTTTAATCATCGAGGTCCCCTTTCTGATCGTTTTTGAGTAAGACAAGATCTTCTAAAACGAGCGCGTCCATTTCGGTGGACATGAAACATCGGTAGGCGTCATCGGGGCTGCAAACGATGGGCTCCCCGCGGACATTGAAGCTGGTATTTACGACCATGGGGCAGCCGGTGAGCGTTTCAAAAGCTGCGACCACTTTGTAGTAAAATCCGTGGCGTTCCGGATCGACCGTTTGTAAGCGGGCCGATTGATTAACGTGGGTGACGGCGGGGATTTCCGAGCGTGCCACTTGCAGCCGGTCGAGACCTTTGGCCCTGTCGTTGGAGGCCTTCTGTCTGGACTTTTTGACGCTGGTGACGAGAAGCATGTAAGGGCTTTCCTGATCGGGATCAAAGTCAAACCACTGACTAGCGCTTTCTCGGAGCACGGAAGGAGCGAAGGGACGAAAGGACTCGCGATATTTGATCTTCAAGTTGATCAAGCGCTGCATCTTTTCGCTGCGGGGATCTCCGAGAATACTTCGGCAGCCGAGCGCGCGCGGGCCGAATTCCATGCGGCCTTGCATCAGGCCAACGACTTTTCCTTCGTTGATCCGTTCTGCGATCCAGCGGGCGCGCTCGTCTTCGGATTCCAGATGAGTGAAGCGAGCCTCTTCCCGGTTTACCGTTTCGAGACAGGATTCGTGGTCGAAGCGGGGCCCCAGAAGGGAACCTTTTTGGCTATCGATTTTTCCGGGTGTTCGTGAATGGTCGAGGAGTTGGTGCCAGATGAATTGCGCCACCCCGAGTGCTCCGCCGGCGTCGTTGGATGCGGGCTGCACCCAGATATCGTCAAAGATACCCTCACGCAGGATACGTCCATTGCCCACGCAGTTCAGAGCGACACCACCCGCGAGGCAGAGTTTGTTCATTCCGGTGGTCTCCCGTATGTGGCGGGCGCAGCGGACCATGATCTCCTCGGTGACGGCCTGCACCGAGGCCGCGATGTCCATGTAGTGTTCGCTAATTTCCGATTCCGCCTGACGTCGTGGTTCGCCGAAGAGATTTTCGAATTTCGTCGAGATCATCGAGAGCCCCGCGGTGTAATCGAAATAGGACATGTCCATACGGAACGATCCGTCGTCCTTCAGATCGATCAGGTGCTCGTAGATCAAGTCGGCGAATTTTGGCTCTCCGAAGGGAGCAAGGCCCATTAACTTATATTCGCCCGAGTTGACGCGGAACCCGCAGTATTGCGTAAAGGCGGAATAGAGCAGGCCGAGCGAGTGCGGGAAATGAAGCTCGTGGGTCAGCTCGATCCTGTTGCTTCGGCCGACCCCGAAGCTGGCGGTGGCCCATTCTCCGACGCCATCGAGAGTGAGGATGGCGGCTTCGTCGAAGGGCGACGGGAAAAAGGCGCTCGCGGCGTGGGATTCGTGGTGCTCGGTGAAAACAAAGCGCTTTGTGTAGGCACCGCCGAGTGCTTTGCGCATCTCGCGGGGGAGATGTAATTTCTGCTGTAACCAAATCGGGATCGCTTTGAAAAAGGAACGAATGCCGAGCGGAGCGGTGGCGACGTAGGTTTCGAGCAGGCGTTCGAACTTCAGGAAGGGCTTGTCGTAAAACCCGACGTGATTCAGGTCGGCGGCGGTGAGACCAGCTTCGGACAGGCAGTAATCCACGGCCTTCGTTGGGAAGCCTGAATCGTTTTTGATCCGGCTGAAGCGCTCTTCCTGTGCCGCGGCCACGATTTCGCCGTCGATCAGGAGGACCGCTGCTGAGTCGTGGTAGAAAGCCGAGATTCCGAGAATAACTGCCATGCCGTCTGCGGAGGGTGTTTTTAGAAAAACGGATAAACGAAGGGTGCGAGCGGAGTCTGACTGATGATTACCAGAACGATGAGCAGGAAAAGGATGACCAGGATCGGGGTGAGCCACCATTTTTTGTTTTGGCGAAGGAATCCCCAGAATTCGCTCAAGAATCCCGGTTGGCGGTCCTCGGCCATCTTTGAGAACTCTCCGGCTGACGAATTGGAGGTTGGTTTCTGCGAGGAATCGTTGCTCCGGGGGCTTTCGTCATCCATATCGTTGATGCTAGGCTGCGCAAAGGGCATGGCAAGCTTGCGAGTCTGATAGAATGATGCGCAACCTGATTTTTTTGGGGCAGGCTAATTCTAGGAAAGGTCAAAATATTCTCGAAAGTGGTCCGATTAGCCGTAGTTTGAATTTCGCGCCTGCTCACAAACTCTCAATGGTGATAGTCGCGATAAGATTTCTGAAAAGGAATCTTCTTAATTTCCTCCATACTTTATCACTATGAAAAACTCGATTTTAGCAATCATCGCTGTCTCGGCGTTAAGCGCCCAAGGTGCGAGCCTAGTCAACGTCGGGAACACCTTGGTTTCAACAAACAATGCTAACTTCGACCTCTCTGTCTTTGACGGTCAGGCTGCCTATAACGACCGTGGTGTCGGTGGTTCCGAGCCAGGCGCCCCCACATTCAGGAATACTTTGGGCGACGGCACCTTGCTGAGCTACAATCTCGTGGGCAACGCGGGGACCGGTAGCCCTTTGACAAGTTATGCCAGCAGCGGAACGCGCACCCCGCTCCCAGTTGCCGACAATACGGGACCTACTACCACCCACGGGAATGGTGAAGAGTGGGCCAACGTTTGGGTCACAACCGACCCGGGCGCAGGCACCGTCTTCACTGGCCAAAGGGATGCAATGCCCACTGGAGTGGCCGGTGCAGCCAGAACCTTTGCGAGGGCCTCTACTGTTAATGGGACCATCGACATCAGTGGCATGGCTTCTGGACAGGTCTACATTCCGGTCGGCTCGTATAATAACGGGTTCTCTTTGACTCTGACTATGACTGGCAGCGCTGCTGATCTAGTTGCTGACTACACTGTTGCTAACGGTGTCATCGGAAACAGTAACAACGGATGGATTTCCGAGTTCAGTTTCACAAACGAGGGTCAGTATGACACGATTAACTACGAATGGCGCCACCTTGATATCGACGGTTCCCGCGCCCGTTTTCAAGGTGTGATGCTTGATGGAACTGCAGCGGTTATTCCAGAGCCTTCTGGAGTTGCTCTTCTCGGCCTTGCCGGATTCGGATTCCTCTTCCGTCGCCGCCGCTAGATTCTGGTTTCGTTTATTGTTTCGAAAGGCCACGCAGTCCTACTGCGTGGCCTTTTTCTATTTATAGTTCGATCTTTTTTTGCTACCATTATCATCTCTCCTTTAGCTCTTCTTTTATAAGATTATAATCACACTTTTATCATGATAAAGCTCACTCTTCTTTCGCCCTTCCTTGTCCTGATCACCTTGATCGCGGGCTTCTTATGGGGCTGACTTAACTCTCGGTTCAAGAACGCAGGTTTCGACCAACAATGCGAACTTTGACATCTCGGTTTTCCCGGGAGCTGCCAGTTATAACGATCGAGGAGTCGGGGGAACCCAACCCGGAACGCCGACGTTCACCAATGACTTGGGAGATGGCACGGTGCTGGATTACAATTTTGTCGGGAATTCGGGGACTGGAAGTGCTCTCACCACTTATGCCAGCGGGGGAGCCGGACTGATTCCAACGCCCGTGGCACCCTCCGCCAATGTTCACGGAAACGGAGAGGACTGGGCTAATGTCTGGACGACGACAAATCCAAGTGGATTTACCACGACCAAAAACCACAACCCCACTGGAAACGCCGGAGCTGCGAATTCTTTTGCTCGGGCGGCGGAGGTTGATGGCACGATTGATATTTCCGGCTTGTCCTCCGGTCAGATTTATATTCCGCATGGAACCTTCGTCAACCAGTGGACCCTTACTCTCACAATGAGTGGGGCGGGGCAACCGGACATTGTTGCCCTTGATACCCAAATTGCCAATGGGCCAAGTACGAACTACGGGTGGATCACCGACTTCTCGTTCACCAATGAAGGACAATACGATACGATTTCTTACAACTACACCAATGCTGATCGTGACGGTTCCCGCTCCCGTTTCATGGGAGTAATTCTCGACGGGGCTGCAGGACCAACGGGACCACCGACGGTGACGAATTCCGGAGCAACGAATATCGCGCCAAGCTCCGCGACCATCGGAGGCGAAGTCACTGATACCGGTGGAGCGAATCCGACAACGACAATTTATTGGGGCGATAACGATGGGGGAACCTCAGCGGGCAGCTGGGACAATGCCATTAATTTGGGTGCCCAGAGTGGCGTGTTTACTTCCGGCCTCACCGGTCTGGCACCCTCGACGACCTACTACTTCCGTTGTTTCGTGAGCAATGGTGCCGGCGATGATTGGGCAAATTCCACCGCGACCTTTTCTACCGGTGCGCCGCCCAATGCCCCGATTGTGGTGAATAGTGCGGCTACCGGCGTAGGCTATATCGAAGCCGATCTCAACGGGAGTGTGACCTCGACAGGCGGGGAAACTCCCAACGTCACCATCTACTTCGGTGATAACGATGGAGGCACCGTTCCGGGATCCTGGGATGATGCGGTGAGCGTGGGCGCGCAGTCGGGTGCCTTTACCACGAATCTTTTCGGTCTCACGAACGACACCACATATTACTTTCGCGCCTTCGCCGAGAACTCGGGCGGAACCGATTGGGCGCCTTCGACGGCGAGCTTTACCACCAATGCCTTTTCGCTTCCGTCCGTGATCAACGCGGCCGCGACAAACATCACGGGAGCAGCCGCGGAAGTCGGCGGAAGCGTGACCGCCACCGGGGATGATCCCCCGTCCATTACGATCTATTTCGGAGATGATGATGCGGGCACCAACCCGGGAAGCTGGGACGACTCGGTCGAATTGGGTGCCCAGAGCGGCGATTTCTCGGAGATTCTGAACGGACTCAGTTCGCTCACGACATACTACTACCGGGCCTTCGCCCAAAATGCCGCCGGCTCGGCTTGGGCGGAATCGACCGCCTCCTTCACCACGCTTGAGGTGAGTGATTTGGCGATCAACGAATTCATGGCCGCCAACGATGGCGGAAATAGCAACAACCCCAATGGCTGGTATCCCATCGCCAATCAGGTTGCGGGAACCAGTGATGATTGGATTGAAATCCTCAACACGAGTAACTCGACTTATGATCTCGGCGGTTGGCACCTCACCGATGATTCGGGGAATCGGACCAAATGGACTTTCCCATCTCCGACGAATATCGGGCCAGGGCAATTCCTCATCGTGTATGCTTCCGGAAGCGGAGTCGTCGATGCCAACGGGAACCTGCATACCAATTTCAAACTCTCGGCAGGAGGCGAGTATCTTGCGCTTATTAGTCCCTTCGATACCACCGCCAGCGAATACTCTCCGGGCGGGAGTGACTACCCGGCGCAGGACGATGATATTTCCTTTGGACTTCATCCCAATACCGCAGACTTGGTTTATTTCTCCTCGCCGACGCCGGGGGCAGCCAACGACGCCAGTGGCTTGGCCCGGGTCGCGGATACCAACTTTTCGCCGGACCGTGGATTCTACCAAACCGCGATCGACGTGACCATTTCCAGCAATACGCCGGATGCCATTATTTACTACACCACCGATGGCACGCCCCCGGTTGATGATCTGGGTAACCCCACTGCCAATGCCGTAGCCTATACCGGGCCGGTCGCCATCACGCAAACGACCCCTCTGAGAGCGGCGGCCACCAAGGCCGGATTTGCGCCCACCAACATCGATGCCCACACCTATATTTTGTTGGACATCGACAATGCCAACGCCGACGGAACAGATCCGGCTGGTTTGAATACCGCGTTTTTACAGCAGACCCGTCCTTCTGGTTGGGGCGGTGGAAATTACGACATGGACACGAGAGTCTCGCAGAACACGACGCCTGCCACCGGACATGCCACCTCGACGGCCCAGACGATGTTGCTGGGGATGCGGGACATCCCAACTTTCTCCGTTGTGATGGATCGGGACGACTTTGCCGGAGGCAGCGGAATTTACTCAAATGCGAGCAACCGCTCTCTGCAGTATCCTTGTTCTGTGGAATTCATTCCAACCGAAGGCGATAGTCGTTCCGAC
>Ga0209503_10001796_pt1 | contig 10783 bp, 8 predicted proteins | sample SouAtlMetagenome_2_FD_187448 | JGI IMG/M metagenome (GOLD analysis project Ga0209503, IMG submission 187448) | Marine eukaryotic phytoplankton communities from Atlantic Ocean - South Atlantic ANT15 Metagenome (SPAdes) (version 2) | ecosystem: Environmental > Aquatic > Marine > Oceanic | place...
TAAATAATGTTTAATATCATTAATAAATTTTAAAGCATCATTGTGACATAATCTCCAAGTGTTACCATTACAAATTTTCCCTTTATTAGAAACTCTAGTTCTTTTAGTAACACTTCCTCCCCATATTTTTTGAGCTTTATATAATGGTGTTGGGTCATTTTGATCTATTCCTAATCTAATCCTATTATTATTAGAAATATCATTAACACAATAACCCTCACCCTCATAAAATCCTGCCATCCAAATTACAAAATATTCATTATTCATATAGAAGACGTTAACTATTTTTTATATTATATTCATATAAAGGACTACAACCATTTTTCTATACATAGAGCCTTTTATGTATAGTGGGATACTTTTCGGCACACCTAGTTTATGCCCTCCTTATCTTGGATTTTTTGTTTGATATTTTCAATAGTGTCACTAGGTTCTACATCTAGTGTGATAGTTTTACCTGTTAGAGTCTTAACAAAAATTTGCATCTTTATGATATTACCGCATATTTTATTTTGCTAATAAATACGAAAATAAAATGTACATTAATAGTAATTATGCCTAACTATTGGAATATATATCAAACTGAATTGAAAGGAAGACTTATGGAGAATTACAACGAAAGTAAAGCTAGGGAATCATGGAAAAAATCAAAACAATACGCTGTTAAGAATGAGTTAGATATTTTAAAAGAAAGCAAAGATCCATATATCGGAATTGCTTATAAAGTAAGGAAAGAAGAGAAAAAAAATCTAAAGATTAAAGAATACAAAAAAAGAGAAAGAGTAAATAAAAGTGATAACGAGTGGAATAAATTTTACTACAATTATAAAGAAAAGAATCCTGAGGCAGAATTACAAGAAGTTAGGAAAGCTTATAAAGGGAATATAAAAAAGGTGTTAAGGATAAGTGAAGAAGATAGACTAAAAAAAAATAAGATTCAAATAGCAACACTTAAAGAAGAAAGGAAACATATTCATGAACTTAGAGATCCCTTTGTAAGCTTAACTACTTCAATTATTAAACGTGGGTATCAATCAAGAGGTTTCGGTAGTGTAAAAGATACTATTCGTGACGGAGTAAAGGATTTAGACAAAACGTGTGATGATATTTATAATACCATGGTAAAATGTTATATAGAAAGTATAAGAGATAAAATAAGTAAAAAAACAGTATTAATAAAAAAAGCTGATAATAATTATCTTCTAGTAAATAACAAAATATATTTGTACGTCACTAACAATGATCGTTTTGAAACAATGGAAACAAGAAAATTTATACCACGAAGTGAAGATCGTATAGGAACACTTGTTGAAAATCCTGAAAGTTTTTTAGTTATTTATAAAGACCTTTTAAATTTTACGGATTCAAGTAATAAAGAATCTTTAGCAATAAAAATTTTAGAAATATTCATTAAATTAGGTATTTTAGGGTATGGGTTTGAAAAAGTTCCTGAAATACAAGATTTTTTCACTGATGGTAAAAATGTTTATTATTTTAATTTGAACAATGTAAAAGAAGAAGAACCACATCATATGCACGCTGTGTTTCATAATCAAGATGAATTCGTAGAATTTAGAAAGGCTAATGCTAGTATTTTTAGCCAAGGATATGACAATGATAAAGATTATTATAAATTTGAATACTACAATCAAACAAAATTTGCAAATTTTAGAAATATTGTAAAAGACACTGCAGCTCATATGAATTTCAATATACAAGTTAATTACACACCAATGTACATAACTGGAGCTATTTTATCAGCTTTAGCACTCGTAGGTATTAATGATATATACCAATCATTTAAAAAAAAACCCAACGAGTTTTCAAACCATTAAGACGTTCATAGTCCCTTTTAAATTCATTCATTTGTCGTTCGGCTAAATCTTCCTGATAACCAGGAACGTTTACTCTAATGAAGATTTTATGATTACCACCCTCTACAAATAATATCTTTTTTACTTCTTGTACCTTAAAAGTATGATGAAGACATAATGAATATCCATAACCAGGTATTACTAAATCCCATGGATCTCCATCAGCAGGGTTAATAACGTTGATTAGTTCTGCGTGGTTAATTATACTGTACGTCTTATAACCCAATTTCAACCTATTTTCAAATACCGCAACTAGATCTTTTTTTTTAAAAAGATGCTTTAAAACTCCAAAACTTACTTCCATTTACTATTACTACTATTTTAATTTGAAGAAATTTCTGATGTCTTGATTTCCATTTAATGCATTTATTTTCTTCCTCTTAGCTTCTTTCCATAACCTTCTAGCTACTTCTCTTTCAGCTGCTCTCTTTCCTTCAGGTGTATCTGGGAATTTTTTACCATTCTTATCAGTCACAATCAATTCGAATAATGTAATTAGTGGTGATTGTAATTGTCTTTCAAGGTAGTAAAGAACATCAGGCTTACAAATCCCAGGATTTTTAGCAGCATAAACAGGATTTTCTACTCTATCTGCTTGTAGTGCTTTTTTGTCAGCATTTTCTATGAACATATATTGAACTCTTTCACCTGCTTGAGGAGCTGTCATTGGGTCTCTTTTGTACATTCTTTTAACTAAACCTACATGAGGTAAATTAATAACAGGTCTATAGTCGATCATTTTAAGTTTATGATAATGTCTTATATCAACAGGGACTTCTTCATTTATACCTCTACCTTTATTTTCTCCTCTACTAATCATAGATGCTGTTACTAATCGACTTCCTATAAAACTGTCTTTACACTCGCAATTTTTCCAACAATATTCTAAAAAATCAGGATTTTCTTTTTTTATGTTTGGATTATTATGTTCTTTCCTATAAGTTTCCAAACAATCTTTACAATAATGTTGGTTGTCTAATGCATGACACACAGAACAACGATAACCCTTTTTTAAAGTTTTTGAAAGTACCAACTTTTCAATTGGAACTTTGTTTTCTAATAATCTTTTTACTCCATCTGAAGCAATCTTCTCTGCGCCAGGAATGTCTTTATCATACATTATTTTATCTAGTACAGGATTACAAATATCTTTTACTAATGGACAATTATCCCTCCTAACAACTTGTATTCCTTTACAATCTATACCTTTAGGTTTTTCTGGAACTTCATAATACAAACAAGCATAACGCTTTTTACTAAAGAGTAAGAAAGGATACATTACCTTTTCCATTTCTAATTCAATAGGTTTAATGAATGTTTCACTAATCCTTTCTGCACATTCTGTTGCAACCCTAAATTGTTCTTTCATTAAAGTTTCGTGGTCCATTTCGCTCTGTCCTGGTAAGGTAAATTTCGTGTATATAGAATCCGTGTCCCCATATACTACATGGGCTTTGACACCATTTGAATCTTCTGAACCATCATACCAAGATTCTGCGCAATTTTTACTATGTTGAATCATTCCTCTACCTATTGTAGTAGTCGTTGACGCAATAGGTTTACAAGGTAACATTCCCGTAGAAGCTCCTGTGAAACCATAAATACTATTCATAGAAACTTTGATAGCAAGTTGTTTACCGTTGTATACAGCTTTTAGTTCAGGAGTAGGAGCATTTTTCATTTGTTTCTTAGCTACCTTTCTAGCAGCCCATAATTTTTTAAGCATTTTTGGAAGTAGTCCTTCTACATTTTGTGCGAACTTGTAGTCACCTGCTTCCCATTTTTTATGTAAATATTTAACACCCTTTATATTGTCATACTTTTCTTTCATTAAAAAAGTTGAAAAGCAAAGATTGTGAGCAATCATAATAGAAGGATACAGACTTGCAAAATCCAGACCTGCAACTGGTTCAAAATAAGCTCCTCTTTCAGCACTAAGGACAGTAGCTCCAACAAATTTATCTTGTTCGATATTCTTTTTCTTTTTTTCTAATGTAGGAACTAAGAAACCGTCTTTTCCTCCTTCATATACTAACTGACTGAAAACTTTAATTTGTTGACCTCTAACAATAAGCCAAAAAACAGGGACACGAGTAATCTTAGCCATTTCTAGGAGATTAGGAAGAATACTCAATCGTTTCATTAATCGTAAAGGTAGAGCAGTATCCTGAGCACAATAGTCTGCTACCACTGCTCTTTCTGATGAAGTACCTTCTGGTCCAGCCATTCTGAAAATCATTTCAGGAGTAACATCGTGTTTCTTGTCACCTAAGAAAACACTGGCTACATTGTCTAGTTTGTAACTAGTAAGTTTGTGTTCTCTTCTTACTATATGTAAGAGGTCTATTTGTCCTACACCATGCATATCAAGATAAATGAATTCGTTGTGACCGTAAGCATTACTACTCATTTGTTTTTCTGCCATCTTGGAGGGAACATGAATTAGTCTACTTAATTCTGTGAAAACATCTTCGCATCCTACTTTAACTGCTCTTTTCCAAAGATACACCCAATCAAAACCGAATATATTGTAACCTATTAGTTGATCAGGGTCAGTTGCTTTTATTAACTCACACCAAGCTTCTAAAACTTCTGCTTCTGTGTCGTAGTATTCTACTATAACTCCCTCGATAGGATCACATGGACCTAATGTTATAACATGTTTTACAATTTCAGGGTCACCTTCCTTTTGAAAGGAACTCCCAATTTGAATAACAGCATCACCTTTAATAGTAGGGTCAGGAAATTTCTTAGGGCGAGTACTCATACATTCAATATCAAAACTAAGGGTTACCATGGGGGCTATATCTTCTTTATCATAAGGAAGGACAAACTTAAAACTAGTTTCTGCATAAATCTGACAACGACTCATAGAAATTTCTGGTATTTGATATTTATTAACTTCTATCCAACCTGCTGTAAGAATATCATTACGATGTACAAAAGTAAGGATGGGGTCTAAATTAGCGTTATAAAGTTTATTAGTAAGAAGACGGTCTATAGTAAAATTTCCAAATTTGTATTTCTTTTTTCTGAAACCCCATTTGCACCCTGACATAACTTTAAGGTTACTAAAAGACAATTTCAAGAAAGCGAATTTTTTATGATTATTGAAACCATAAACATCTTTTCTGAATAGAAGTTTACACCCAGTAAGGTATTTTCCTTTTTTACCTAATCTTTTCTTTAGTAAACCTTTGAATTGTTTAACCATAAAATCATTCCATTCTTCTCCAGACTTAACTTTAAGGTAGAAGAAGGCTTTAAAATTCTTAATGTTTATACATACAGTATTGCCATCTTGTGTGACTCCAAACATGTAAATTTGAAATTTTTTATCACTATCTTCATCTTCGGAGTCAGCATCATCATCTTGTTTGATATCTCCACTGTACCATTCTCTAACTTGGAACACGATAGGTTTATCTTTATCGATATCTACTTTTTTTCTAATGAATTTATCCATATTAGTAAAGTTAAATTATCTTTATGTAATATTTTTGAAAAATACTGTGTAAGGATAATTATTTAGTAACATTAGCAGGGCAGAAATTGTATTTCGAAGGAGAATATACACCTTGATACACAAATATACCAGTAGAAAATCCAACTATTAAACATGTTAGAATCCATCCTAGTGCAGTTTTAAGAAAAACTTTACAATTTATTCCTCCGCATGTTTTTGGATTTTCAAGAGCTCCTACTCCTACTGTAGCACCTACTTGACAATGTGTGGTAGACAAAGGTATTTTTAAACGACTACCTGTTATTATGACTAAAGCTGATGATAATTCAATAGCAATACCTCGTGATGGAGTAATCTTACACAGTTTCGTACCGATAGCATGTGTTATTTTATAACCGTAAACTAATAAACCAATTGCTATACCTACTCCCCCTAATCCTAATATCCAGTATGCATCTTCATCCATGTCAGTCTTCTTACCTAATTCATCAGACGAATTATAAATAGCCCACATAGCTGCGAATGGTCCAACTGCGTTTGCTACATCATTAGCCCCATGACTGAATGAGTCACATATAGCAGTGAAAATTTGTAAATATTTAAAAGTGTATTCTACTTTGTCATCGAATTGTTCAGCATCATTGTGTAAATCTACTATTCTTTTCATTTCTTTTTTATCTTTAATGTTATACTTTAATTGATTGTCTTCCATTTCATCTTGGACATTAGTCATTTCTATTTCATTATCAAATATCCTTGATACATTCTTCTTAATCATTGGTACAAATGGAATAGTACATACAGCTGATAAAACCCCTGCTCCTAAAGAAACACTTACCGCAATATAAGCAGGTGTTTTGTGTAAACCTAAACCTTTTGCACCTTTATAAATTATGAAAAAAGTATTAATACAAATAGTGGAACCTATTAGTATTGGATAAGTCCAATTAATACGATTAGTTTCAAATGGATGTCTTAATACAAATTTTCTCATAGTAGAGAATAAACTAGATGCGATTAAAGCTGAAAATAATGGTGATAGTACCCAAGAAAGAACTATTCCACCTACTCCTCCGACAAATGGGAATGTTTCTAAAGGTTTATACCATATAACACAATCAGGTCCTCCTAAGACAATAGCCATACCAATCATACCACCAACACATGAATGGGTAGTAGAAACAGGCATTTCTAAATAACTAGCTAAGAATAACCACAATCCAACAGATAATGAAACCCACATACAACCATACATTAAAAGATCGGGTTGGTGTTCAAAGCATTTATAATCAGCTATACCTTTTCTAATAGTTTCTGTTACATGAGAACCCATAAGGATTGCACCTGTAGTTTCGAATATAGTAGCTAAAACTACTGCTTGTTTTATAGTTAATGATTTAGAACCAATTGACGTCGCATAAGCATTAGCTACGTCGTTGGCACCAATTCCCATTGCAGCGAAGAAAGAAAATAATCCACCTACTACTATTATCCAAGTATACATTTAATAATATTACGAAAATATCTTTAAATGTATTCTTAATTTTATTTAACATCACTAGGAGTCAATCGATAAGCCCAATGTTGTAAACCTTGACGTATGACTGGGCTGACTTTATAATCATTGTATTTAGTTTTCTTTTTTTTAATCATGTTGACTATCCTCCTTTTAAAACGACCTTTTGGACCAGCGAATCGTAGCCAACGTTTAATTTGTCTTTCATCATCTGGAGTACGTCTTCCTTCATAAAATCGACAGTACCATTGAACCCATCCATAAGGATCTTGTTGTCTCATCCAACCTTTTTGTTCCCAAAAGCGTAGACTAGTTCCGCTTTTAACACCGTAATTATTGATAGAAAGGTCACAATCTGGACTGGTTAACCAATCATTGGGAATTCCTTTCCACCAACTCTTTGGAAATTCTTTATGTTTATTTTTATAACTTTTCCCCGTTACTTTACTAGTGATAGGTCTCCAATAAGTTCCACCGAAACTTCCTAATAAAAACATTTGTCTAGGGGTGAGGTTGGGCTTGAACTCCGGGTAATCTTTAAAACGAATAATTTTGGTTCTAACCTTTTTGTTATTCATTTTAATAATTACTTAGAAAAAATAATAAGAAATTTACCTAACTTTACAGTTTTATTATCATAGGCACATCCCAGCGGTTACACATTTACCCTTTTTTCGACAATATGTTGTCCCTAGTCTACAATCTTCAACGCATTTTTTCTTGTTCAAATATGAAGATCCGTATTTCCTATATGTCTCACCTTCAGGACATTCACATTCACCTTTAGAATTGTTCCAAAATCGACCATTATTACATCTATCTTTACATACATTCTTATCATTATCCCAATATTTATTTAGATCTTGTTCACATGCAGCTTTTATTCTTAAAACACCACAATTATCATTCCATTCTACTGGATAATTTTCATTATCTATAGATATTGTCGTATCTATATAAGCATAACTTATGTAGACAGAAATACACAATACCACAAATAACATAAAATACCAAGCCCCTTTTTTTACCATACTGTAATCTTTTTTATATCTAACATAGACAATCCAAATTATAAGAACTAATGATACGATTATAGAACATATTGCTGCTAAAATCGAACCAGCTTTATTTTTCTTAGACCATTTTAGATATTTCTTTCTTTTACAATTTGCTGATACGCAACAACCACCGTAAAATGAGTCGTCACAATTATTATCATCACCTTCTTTATCATATTTATCATAACAACCATTATCCCATGTTTTACATATATTACTTTCACACCTGCCTTTTTTTGCATTTTCAATGAATTTATCATCTTCGTCTTTCTCTGCTTGTATATCTGCTGCTTTTGCTTTTGCTACTTCTCCATCCCACCAACTCTTAAATTCCAGTTTTTCTTCATCGGTAGCAGGAAGATATGCTTGAGTATTCTGACTTGTTAAAGAATCTTTTATTTTTCCCCAATCGTTATCAGCAATAACAACTGGATCACCCTCTAATTTGTTTCCAACTTTTGTAATAGGTAAAAAGTATATTTTTACACCATTTATTATAATTCGAAAAATTTTTCTTAAAAATCTTTCAGGTGCCTTAACTCCTATTTTTAGTTTTTTTTTAGAATCATTTGATTCAGCAAGAGTAATTATTGCATCAAAAGGAAAACCTATCCCTCTAAAAGTATTCAATTTTTCATCTTCACTTTTAAAATAATTTTCCAACTGCTCCTTGTCTTCATCTTCTTTCTTGATAAGATTTACGAATAACAAAGATGGGTCTTCTTCTGTTGCTTTAATTAACTTTGTAGTCTTTTCTTCTATTTCTTTAATAACGTCTTTATTAACTAACATAGTTTTTGAACGAAATTGATCACTCCCACCAGTAGGGTTACTTTCAATTTTAATATATAATGTTTCACTGAGAGATTCAACCTTAAAATATCTTCCTACTAAGTCTAAGGCATCATATTCGTTCTTCTTTGAATACATCCCTGTAACAGAAAATTGACTTTCTTTTGAAAGTGCATCTTCTGGTGAATTTTTATATTTTTTTTCGTCCACATTTACGTATAAAGCCCACTTAGTAACATCCTCTGGTTTTGTTACATCTCCAAAATATTCTTTAATGCATCTTCTTACTCGGTTGTCCACTGTGAGATTTACTTCTCCTAAACCTATTGGACTTCCTAATATTTCTTTCATTACTATTAACGTAGAAAATTATTCTATTAAAAATCGTCATCCTCTTCAATAGTGTACACGATTTCTTCATTGTCAAATCCAGACAATTGGTACTCCGAAACTCTTTTCTCAAAGAAATTGGTTTTACCGTCCAAACCTATTTGTTCCATAAAGTCAAAAGGACATTTACTACCATAAATTTTATCAAACCCTAGTTGTTGTACTAAACGGTCAGCAACAAATTCAATGTACTCACTCATAAGAACTTTATTCATTCCTATAAGATCACATGGAATGGAATCACAAATGAATTCTTTTTCAATAGTAACAGCTTCTTTAACGATAGTATACACAGTTTCTTGAGTAGGTTTATTCTTCAATTTTTTGTACAATAGTACAGCAAATTGAGTGTGTAATCCTTCATCCCTAGCGATGAGTTCGTTACTGTGTCCTAAGGCTTTTACCATTTTACCTTTACTCTTCAACCAAAATATACTACAAAATGCACCTGAAAAGAAAATTCCTTCCACAACAGCAAAAGCAATAAGACGGTTAACGAAAGGTTGTTCGCTACTAATCCATTTCATAGCCCAACTAGCTTTCTTTTTAATACTTTCAAAGTTTTCGATAGCATTGAAAAGTTCTTTCTTTTCTTGTTTATCCTTTATTAATGTATCGATAAGGAGAGCATAAGTCTCACTATGAATTTGTTCCATGGCTGCTTGGAAAGTGTAAAAGGCTCTAGCCTCACTAATTTTAACTTCATTACAAAAATTAGTTACGAGATTTTCTATAACTATTCCGTCACTTCCTGCAAAGAATGCAAGTATCCTTTTAATGAAGAATCTTTCATCTTCGGAAAGACTTTCCCAATCGTTTTTATCGGCTGGATAATCAATCTCCTCTGCAACCCAAAACATTTTTTGGTGGTATTTGTACATGTCCCACAGGTCCTGGTAAGCGGCGTTAACAGGTAGAACAACGAAACGGTCAATTTCTTCTTTGAGAACTGGTTCGGTCATGTATAAATACAGTAAATATTTTTTATGTCATTTTATTTCTTCTTTTTTCTCTTTTTTCTCTTTCTTTTCCTTTTCCCATAGTCTAATAAACCCTCTGAAAGGTATGCTTTACCTTTAGGATAATTATATGGTTTCAAAAGTATTTCATCTGGTTCATACTCTTCTATTACTAATTTTTTCTTATCTCTATCTGTAAAATTTAATTTACTATTGATAAATTTCCATATAATTTTAATGTCTTTTCTTATTTCATCAACTAAGTTTGATTTCTTTTTAGAATTTAGCAGTTTCTCTCCAATATGACATTCTAATATAGATGTTTTTTTACTGTTATAATTTTTAATTGTTACGAAATACTGAATTAAAAAGTATTGGAACATTATTTTTTTCCAGATATTGTTATCAACATTTTTTATGTCTCCTATTATATGTTTTTCTATACCGTCATCTTTATAAAATTTTTTATCCATATATTTAAATTTATAAACTTTTCCGTCTGATAGTTTAATACTAACGGTTGGTTCTGAAACTTGTACAATATTCCCTTTCCTTAATATAACGTTGTTGCTACTATAATCTCCTTTTTCTAATTCTTCAAAAACTAATTTACTTTCTTCGGGTGTTAGTGCACCTGGTTTTATAGAAGATCTGAATGCTACTTTGTCTTCTCTTCTTCCTTCTTTAGTATTTATTCTTATACCATAGCCTATAGCATAACAAAAAGC
>Ga0209503_10001799_pt1 | contig 10775 bp, 9 predicted proteins | sample SouAtlMetagenome_2_FD_187448 | JGI IMG/M metagenome (GOLD analysis project Ga0209503, IMG submission 187448) | Marine eukaryotic phytoplankton communities from Atlantic Ocean - South Atlantic ANT15 Metagenome (SPAdes) (version 2) | ecosystem: Environmental > Aquatic > Marine > Oceanic | place...
AACTTGATGGAAAGCTTTTAAAGCTTCTTCATCGTTCACTGCTACATATTCAGCACGATTAGTATCTTTTAACCATGAGTGTTCTGGTCCAACTCCTGGATAATCTAAACCTGCAGAAACAGATTTAGTATCTTTTACCTGCCCAGCCTCATCTTGCATTAAATAACTTCTTGCGCCATGAAGTACTCCGGGACTGCCATCATTAAGAGGCGCTGCATGTTCACCAGTTTCAACTCCAGCTCCTCCAGCTTCAACCCCTATTAATCTAACTCCAGTTTCATTTATAAAGGGGTAAAAAGCTCCCATAGCATTTGAACCGCCGCCAACACATGCAACTACAGCATCAGGTAACTTTTTAAATAATTCATATGATTGCGTTATGATTTCTTGACCAACTACAGCATTAAAATCTCTAACAATCATAGGATATGGGTGAGGCCCGGTAACGCTACCAATAATATAATAAGTGTCTTCAACATTCGTAACCCAATCACGCAAAGCTTCATTAAGGGCATCTTTTAAAGTTGCTGTGCCTGAATCTACTGGATGAACATGAGCACCGAGTAATTTAATTCTATAGACATTTAGTGATTGCCTTCGCACATCTTCAGATCCCATATAAATATGACATTCAAGACCTAATCTTGCAGCAACTGTAGCTGTAGCAACTCCATGTTGCCCTGCACCGGTTTCAGCAATAATTCTTTTCTTGCCCATATGCTTTGCAAGCAGGATTTGACCAACAGTGTTATTGATTTTATGTGCACCTGTATGATTTAAATCTTCTCGTTTCAGCCATATGTTGGCTGAACCATAATGTTCAGTTAAGCGTTTTGCAAAATATAGCGGTGATGGTCTTCCAACAAAGTGTGATAGGTCTCTATAAAACTCTTCAATAAATTCAGGGTTATCTTTGAGCTGCTGATATGTTGTTTCAAGCTCATCAAGAGCATACATAAGTGTTTCTGGTACGAATTTACCACCATACTCACCAAAGAAACCATTAATGTCAGGAAGATTATCTATATTATTCATGATGAAATTTTATTAACCATTGCATTGATTAAACTTGTATCTTTTATTCCAGGCTCTGATTCTACGCCTGAATTAATATCAAGACACCAAGGATTTACTATAAGAGCATTATCAACATTTTTAAGATTAATTCCACCTGATAATACGATTTTATTATTTGCTAATATTTCAGTTGTTATATAACCCCAATCAAACGCTTCACCCGTGCCGCCTGCAACATCTTTTTTATAGGTTTCAAGCAGAAATGCGTCGGCATTATTGTAATGTTCAATTTTTTGAAGAGATGCTGGTGACTCCATATGGATAGTCTTCCAGTAATCAAGGCCGAATGATTCACAAAAGTCATTTGTTTCACTGCCATGAAATTGCAGAATAGGATTTTCAAAGAATGAGCAAGCCTGATAAACATCCGCCTCACTCGGATTTACAAATACACAAACAGGTCTAGTATTTTTAAAGTTAATACTAGGTATTGCATCTAGAAATTTGGAAGATACATTTCTAGGGCTCTTATTAAAAAAAATAAAGCCTGCATAGTGAACATCTAAATCACATAGAGCATTTAATGATTTGCTATCAGAAATACCACAAACTTTTATTTTGATATCTTTCATAACTTAAATTTTGATGCAAGGTTGCTTGAAGGACTATTTATACCAATATTTTTATCATAACGCGGTCCTAGAAAAAATAAACCTTTTGCAGAGACTGTCTTGCCTGCAAGATTCCTATCTTGAGCTCTAAGTAAATCAGGAATAGTTATCTTTAACTCATCTTTTGCAATGCCTATTAGAGTACCAGCAATAATTCTTACCATGTTATGTAAGAAAGCGGTTGCTGATACATTTAGCATTATAAAAGATCCTTTCTGCTCTACAGATATTGATTGAATCTCTTTAATTGGATTCTTAGATCCACAACTAGAACTTCTAAATGATGAAAAATTATGAATACCCATTAATTGTTGTGCTGCATTGTTCATGATTTTTATATCTAACGGAAAGCTTTCCCAATGCACAAAATCATCAAAAAAAAGTGGTTTAGTTTTTGCATTATAAATAACAAATGAATAAAACCTTTCCTTAGCAGAGAATCTCGAATGAAAATCTTCTTCTACCTCTTGAATGCTTGTTATTGCTATTGTTTTAGGTAAATTTGAATTTAAACCATTAAGCCAATCATCAGACTTTCTTTTTATGGAAGTTTCAAAATCAAAGACTTGAGCTAATGCATGAACTCCAGCATCAGTTCTGCCAGAGTAATTAAAAGAATCAGGTTGAATAGATATTTTTTTAAAAGCATTCTCAATCTCACCTTGAACTGTTGGCAGATTTGTCTGATTTTGAAATCCATGAAAATCAGTCCCCTTATACTCAAGTGTGCAGGCTAATCTCACCTTACTAAGTTTTTAAAAGAAGTGACTTAGCTTCAAGCCTCAACTCTTCATTGTCAGTTGAACTTGCTAATTCTTCCAAAATTGCTTTGGCGTCTTCTGTATTCCCCATTTCAATATAAGTCATAGCTAAATCTAACTGTTGAGTATCCATATCATTTTTAACACTTAAGCCACTTGGCAAGCCTTCTATGCCACCTTCATCAGCAGGGTTGTCAAAATCATAAATATCTTCATCAGAAATAACTAAAGATTTCTTAGTATTTCGTTGAATATAAAAAAGTGCGATGAGAAATCCAGCAACTAATGCTGCAAGACCAACCAGGATAAGATCTAATGCTCCAACAGAATTAGATTCAACACTTACCGTCTCCTGCAATTTTTCTAAAGGCTCATTATCTACCCCTAACTTAATTGTTTTTGAGTTAGTTTCGATAAAATCCTCAGGGGTTAAATTAGCCATATCACGATTTATAGGCGTCGGAATAGAAGGCTCTTTAATTTCGATAGCTGTTTCAACCTGTTGCACCATAGTTTCTGTATCGTCTTTAGGAGCCGTTAAAGTAAGTATTGATCTTACATTCTGAGAAACTCCAATCTTTTTAATACTGGAGTTCATATTTTGAATACTGTCTTTTGCAAAACTGCTAGAAATATTTGATAGAACTGAGTCGTTAGGAATAGCTAAATCTATGTCAGCTCGAACTAAATTAATATTTCCATCAATAAAAGCATTTTCGTTTGCAAGAAATATAGCCCACATAATTTGGTAAATATCTGCATCAACTTTATCAGCAATAGAGGATGCTAGGCTCCAAATAGTGGTTATATCAGCACTTTTTATAATAAATTCTTCTAAAGTTTCCTCTTCATCAACTTCTATATTAGGCAACTTATCTTCAAGGGTTATTTTAGGATCAGTTAAGCTTTCTGATTTTACTTCAGGGGTTTTAGATTTCTTTAGGAGCTCTTTAGAAGCTGTATATTCTGGTTCACTAGAAAAACTTTTATAGCGTGATGGCAAGAAAATAAATACATTCTTTTTTAATTCATCTTGAATAACCAATTGGAAGCTAAAATAATCTTCAGGATAATCATTGCCTAGAGCGATTGTGAATTTATCAAAATCACCCTCTTCTTCAAATAAAGTAAAAGCTATCAAATTGTCTGCTAATGGAGTATTTGATTGGTATTCATTTAAAAGGAAGTCTTTACTTTTAATTCTTGAATCAGAGTTTACAGTGAATTTTATTAAGAACTGACCCTGCTCGTTAACATTTACCTTAGGTGACGATAAGGCGATATCGGCTTGAATGCCAAAACTCAAAGAAAGTAATATAGCTAAAATCTTTTTCATACAAATTTATCTAAGTCTAGTAACGTTTGAGCTATTTGCACAGCATTTAATGCTGCACCTTTACCATAAACATTATCTGCAACAATCCAAAGAGATATCCAGGTTTCATTTGCCAGCTTTTGTGCGCGTACTCGTCCAACATATACTTCTTCTGTGTCTACTGCATGTTCAGCTGGAGTGGGATATTCTAATAAATCTGGATTATCTAATACCTTTATGCCAGGCGCCTTTGCTAATAGTTTTAATAAATCATCACGGCTTGTTGTAGCAGATGTTTTTAAAAAAACAGCTTCAGAATGTCCATTAAAAACAGGAATTCTTACACACGTAGCCTGAACAGCAATATTAGTGTCTAGAATTTTATGCGTTTCCCAGACCAACTTCATTTCTTCTTTGGTAAAGTTATTTTCTAAAAAAATATCACATTGAGGGATAGCATTAAATGCAATAGGCTTTGGATAGACTATAGGCTCATGATTTGATTCTGAGAAATAAGTTTGATTATTTAATTCCTCTACCGCATCCTTACCAGTCCCTGAGACAGCTTGATAAGTAGCAATATTCACAAATTCAATATTTAACTCATCATGAATAGGCTTTAAAGCCATTAATAATTGTGAAGTTGAGCAATTTGGATTTGCTATTAAACTTGGGGCATTAAGCGCTTCAAGTGCAGAGCTATTTATTTCAGGTATTACTAAAGGAACATCATCTTCATATCTGTAATGTGATGATAAATCAATTACATAACTGCCAGCTGCTACATAAGATCTAGCATATTGCTTTGCAACATCAGAACCTGCTGAAAAAATAATTAAATCTGCAATAGTAGGATCAAAAGACTCAATATTGTTGATTATATGTTGTGCTTTATTAAACTCTATTGTTTGTCCTGAAGACCTATTACCGAGTGGATAAAAATTATCGATTGGCAGAGACTTCTTTTCTAATAATTGGATAATCTTAGTTCCTACAACTCCTGAAGCGCCTACTAAAGCAAGGTTAATTGATTTAGTCATTTTTCAATATCTCAATTAGAATTTGGGAAACTTGATCTGTATTTAAGAAGCTCTCATCTGTGCTTATATCTTTTGTTCTATGACCGTTACTTATAAATGTTTTTATTGCATTATCTATTCTTTCTGCAAGTCTTGCTTCGTTTAAAGAATACTTTAAAGCCATGCCAAGCGATGCAATCATAGCAATTGGATTTGCTATATTTTGACCAGCTATATCTGGTGCACTCCCATGACAAGGCTCATACATTCCTTGAGAAGTGCTATTTAAAGAGGCTGATGGCAACATTCCAATAGAGCCAGATAAAGTGGCGGCTATATCAGAGAGAATATCACCAAAAAGATTACTAGAAACTATGACATCGTATTGATTTGGATTAAGCACAAGCTGCATAGCTGTATTATCAGCAAGCTGGTGAGAAAGCTCTACATCTGGATAATCTATAGCCATATCAGTAACCACAGCTCTCCAAAATTTTGATACTTCTAATACATTTGCTTTTTCAACAGAACAAAGTCTTCCACTTCTCTTTTGTGCTGATTCAAATGCTACTTTGGCAATACGTCTAATTTCATCTTCATTATAAATCATGGTATTAAAAGCATAATTGGGTGATTCTGCTGTAACCCAGCCTCGAGGTTCACCAAAATAAACTCCGCCTGTTAATTCTCTTACAATAAGAATATCTAAATTCTCAATAATTTTATTTTTAATAGGAGATGCTGAAGCTAATTCATTAAATAAAAAAGCTGGTCTTAAATTTGCAAATAACTCCAATTCTTTTCGGAGTCCAAGCAAGGCTTGTTCTGGTCTATGCTCCCATTCCAAATCGTCCCATTGAGGTGCTCCGACTGCTCCGAATAATACTGCATCAGATGCTTTAGCTTCAGATAAAACTTCATCAGGTAACGGTGAGCCAGACTTCTCAAATGCTGTACCACCAACATCCATATGTGTAATAGAGAAGTCTAAATTATTCTCAGCCATTAAATAATCTAAAACTTCTTTAGCTGCAGCAGTTACCTCTTGCCCTATTCCATCACCTGGTAAGATTAAAATCTTTTTAGTCATTTGCGTATATCCAAGGTTTTGTTTTTATTCTCTTGTCTTCAAATTGTTTAATTATAGCTTTGTCTTGCAATGTTATATCAACATCATCTAAACCATGAATAATTCTTTCTAATAAATTATCTTCAACTTCAAATGGGTAATCAATATCACCTGAGGTTAACTTTTTAGCATCAAGACTTACTATTATTTCATTAACGGTATCTGAGGAATGTAAAAATAATTCTTCTATCTGCTGCTTGTTTAACTTAATTGGCAAAACTCCATTTTTAAAGCAATTATTGTAAAAAATATCGCCAAATGATGAAGCAATTACTGTTTTAATTCCAAAATCTCTCAGCGCCCATACAGCATGCTCTCTTGATGAGCCGCAACCAAAATTATCTCTTGTTAAAAGAATGCTAGCCTGATCATAAGGTGCAATATTTAAAATGAAATCATTATTAATTTGTCTTTGCTCTTTAGTAACACCTAATCTCCCATTATCAAGATATCTCCAACCATCAAATAGATAATCTTCGAAACCAAATTTTTTGATCGACTTTAGGTATTCAGTTGGAATAATCTGATCCGTATCAATATTATCTCTGTCAATACATGCGACTAAACCTTGGATTTGTAATTCGTTACCTTGCAGCTTCATGACGGATTGCTCACTGTCCCATTAATAGCTGTTAAAGCTGCCATCATTGGGCTCATTAAATGAGTTCTGCCAAGATTACCTTGTCGACCTTCAAAATTTCTATTGGAAGTCGATGCGCATCTTTCATAGGGCTTTAATTGATCTGGGTTCATACCTAGACACATGGAACATCCTGGATCTCGCCAAATGAAACCAGCATCCATAAATATTTTATCCAATCCTTCAGCTTCCGCTTGAAGTTTTACCTTACCAGAGCCTGGAACAACTATAGCTTCAACAATAGTATCTGCCACTTGCTTACCTTCAACAATGCTGGCGGCCTCTCGAAGATCCTCTATACGTGAATTAGTGCATGAACCAATAAAAACTTTATCAAACTTAAGATCGGTTAACTTCTCATCAGCACTAATGCCCATATATTGTTTTGCAAGCTCAATATTCTTCTTTTTGTCCTCTGGTACAAGTTCTGGATCTGGAATATTACCATCAAAATCAACCACCATTTCAGGCGAAGTCCCCCAAGTAACTTGTGATTTAATGGCAGATATATCAATAACAATTTCTTTATCAAAAACTGCAGCTTTATCTGTTTTTAAGGTACTCCAATGCTCCTCAGCTTGCTTCAATAAATCAGACTTAAGATGAGTATGTTTTCTTACATAATTTAGAGTAGTTACATCTGGTGCTATTAAACCGACTTTAGCTCCAGCCTCGATCGCCATATTACAAATAGTCATCCTTGCTTCCATAGAAATACTTTCTATATAAGTGCCTGAAAATTCTATTGCGTGGCCATTGCCACCAGCTGTGCCAATTTTTCCAATTAAATATAAAACAATATCTTTTGAAGAAACTCCAGTTTGAGGCTTACCATCAAAGCGCACATGCATATTTTTTAATTTTGATACTTTTAAGCTTTGAGTTGCTAAAACATGCTCAACCTCAGAAGTTCCTATACCCATAGCCAAGCAACCAAAGGCTCCATGAGTAGAGGTATGAGAATCGCCACAAACAATTGTCATGCCTGGTAACGTATAACCTAGCTCAGGCCCAATTACATGAACGATACCTTGGTTTTCTGAAGTTATATCAAACTGCTTAATACCAAACCTATTACAATTTCTATCTAGCTCAACAACCTGAATTTTTGAAATTTCATCCTCAATTGACTCCATATTAAATGCACCGCCTCTTTCTGTTGGTACATTATGATCTGGGGTAGCGATATTAGCGTTAAGTCTCCATGGGACTAAATGCTTTTTAGCTAAACCTTCAAAGGCTTGGGGTGAAGTAACTTCATGTAAATAATGCCTATCTATATAAAGCAATGATTCTCCTGAATCTAAGGTAGTAATGTGATGCTCTTCCCAAAGCTTGTCGTATAAAGTCTTTGGCATGTTACTTAGTAAATGGAAGTTCTTGCTTAATGTCTCCACATTGAGCTCGGTTGCGTAATAAGTGATCCATGATCACTAAATTAGCCATGGCTTCAGCAATTGGAACTGCTCGAATGCCGACACAAGGATCATGTCTTCCGGTAACTTCAATATCAACCTCTTTACCGGCTGTATCAACGCTTTTGCCTTTTGATTTGATGCTTGAAGTTGGTTTAATTATAAAATCTATATTAATAATGTCACCATTTGAGATACCGCCAAGAATTCCACCGGCATTATTTGAAGTAAAGCCATCTGCACGCATTTCGTCTCTTACTTCAGATCCTTTTAAATTTAAAATATTATCAGTATTGCCTATGGAAACTGATTTAACAGCATTAATACTCATCATAGCTTTAGCTAAATCTGCATCTAGCTTATCAAAAACAGGAGCCCCTAGGCCTACAGGACAATTTTCTATAGCTACCCCCAACTTTGCGCCTACCGAATTACCTTCCGCTATTAGCTCAGAGAACATATCATCTAGATCAACTAATTTAGATGTATCGGCAAAGAAATATTTATTAGTATTCGCATCGCTAGGATTGATAATTTCGCCTTTAATACTTCCAATTTGACTCACATAGCCTATAGTTTTCACTCCAAGGCTTTCAAGATATTTTTTAGCAATAGCACCAGCTGCAACTCGCATTGCTGTTTCTCTAGCACTTGATCTACCACCACCTCTATAATCTCTGTGACCATATTTGGCTTGATAAGTAATATCAGCATGATTGGGTCTAAAAGTATTTTTTATATCTGAATAGTCTTTAGATCTTTGATCTTGATTGTAAATAATCAAACTAATAGGAGTTCCAGTGGTTTTACCTTCAAATACTCCTGAGAGTATTTCTACAGCATCATCCTCTTTTCTTTGGGTAGTTACATCTGATTGACCTGGTTTTCTTCGGTTTAACTCACTTTGAATATCTGCTTTAGATAGCTCAATTTGAGGAGGACAGCCATCAATTATACAGCCGAGCGCCTTCCCATGGCTCTCCCCAAAGGTCGTAACTTTAAACAATTCTCCAAATGTATTGCCTGACATGGCAATGATTATAGTCCAAAAAAGTAAAAAACCCCTATTTTAAGGAGGACAATCCCCCATCTGGTCTTAAAATTTGTCCTGTAATCCAATTCTCTTTTGCTTTCAATAAATAGTATGCAGAATTTGCAATTGTGTTAGAAGATCCAATTGCTTTAAGCGGATGTCGATCTGCAGAAGCTTGCTTTCGCTCATCAGTTGAAAGAATATTTGCAGCTAATTTAGTATCTACAATTGATGGAGCAACACAATTAATAGCAACTCTTGGGGCTAATTCAGCCGCTAAACTTTTTGCTAACCCCTCTACAGCACCTTTTGCAGCAGCTATTGATGAATGCATTGGCATTCCAGTCTTGACAGCTACTGTGGAAAACAAAACAACTGAAGCTCCCTCGTTCTTTTTTAAATTAGGTAAGACTTTTTTAATAATGTTAAATGCACCATAAAAATTTATTTCCATCTCATTTTTTATGTCATCCAAAGTTAAGCGCTGAAGCGATCTTAAATTAATAGATCCTGGACAATAAACTAGTCCATGAATATCTTCTGGTAAATCATCTAAAGTATCAAGACTGTTATTGGGATCTAATTGAAAAAAGTTTTCAAAATTATTAATATTTGCATCGTCTCTTGATGTGGCATAAATATTATGCCCATCTGCAGTTGCGAGATTGCTTATCTCAAGTCCAATGTCCGAATTGGCTCCTATTATTAGTATATTTTTTTCCATATTTGATTAAAAATTATTAGTTTCTTTTACAAAAAGCCTTTGAAAATCAGTAACAGATGTTTCTTCTAACTTTTGTTGATCTGTACACAGCATGAATATTTCATCACATTTTTGAGCATCATATGTAATATTAAGATTATTCATAAATTTTTGTTCTAGCACTGGTATTCCTTCTGCCCTTCTGCGTTTGTGTCCAATTGGGTATTCAACCTCTATTGCATCTGTGGATGTGCCATCATTAAAATGAATTTGTATTTTATTAGCTATAGACCGTTTATCAGCCTCATGATATTCAGCTGAATATCTTTTATCTTCGCTAATTATCATTTTTTCTCTTAGCTGATCTACCCTTGGGTCAGCAGCTACATCATCTTCGTAGTCTTCTGCAACTAAATTACCTTTTAATAATCCAATTGCTACCATGTATTGCAAACAATGATCTCTGTCTGCTGGATTGTTTAGCTCTCCAACTTTTGAAATAATTCGTATCGCTGATTCGTGAGTTGTAATTTCAATTGCCTTGATTTCATCTAATCTATCTTTAATTTTTGGATGTAAAGTTACCGCAGCTTCAACTGCCGTCTGTGCATGAAATTCAGCAGGGAAACTAATTTTAAATAAAACATTTTCCATAACATAAGAGGCAAAGTCTTGTGGTAAAGATAATTGCTCACCACCAAAAGATACATCCTCAAAACCCCAAACTGGTGCTGATAAAACTCCTGGATAACCCATTTCACCCGAAAGAGTAATCATAGCCAATCTTACCGCTCTACTAGTTGCATCACCTGCTGCCCAACTTTTTCTTGAGCCAGCATTAGGTGCATGACGGTAAGTTCTCAGACTTTGTCCATCTACCCAAGCCTGGCTAACAGAATCCATAATTTGATCTTTGGTACCGCCCATTAATTTGGTAACAACTGCAGTAGAAGCTACTTTCACCAAGACAACATGATCTAAACCAACTTTATTAAAACTATTTTTAAGTGCAAGTACTCCTTGAATTTCATGAGCCATTATCATGGATTCAAGAACAGTTCTCATAGTTAAA
>Ga0209503_10001807_pt1 | contig 10744 bp, 6 predicted proteins | sample SouAtlMetagenome_2_FD_187448 | JGI IMG/M metagenome (GOLD analysis project Ga0209503, IMG submission 187448) | Marine eukaryotic phytoplankton communities from Atlantic Ocean - South Atlantic ANT15 Metagenome (SPAdes) (version 2) | ecosystem: Environmental > Aquatic > Marine > Oceanic | place...
CTCTACATAAGTTCCGATCAATTGCCCTTCACCAATTTATGTCGAATTCAGATTAAAGGAATCTGACCCAACGGTTCGTCTGTCCCGCCGAAAGACTCTACGTAAGTTTCACATTTTTTGTTCTCAGTTCAAATTATTCCGACAGTTTTTTACAGTATTATCGTTGCTGAAAGCAGCCACAACGACTGTCACAAAATATCCTGGCAACACCAAAACGTCAAAAAAATAGCCACGAATTTATTTTTCTTTCAAAGATACCAAGTTATTGTAACAGCATGAAGACATTTTCAACAAAACTACTTGCCCTTTCGGCACTTCTTTTATGTAGTCGCGTTCAATGTGAACGAAACGGGTCACCTCAACGTCGACGAGCTGCTGTTGGTGATAGAGCAACTGATGCACCGACCATAATCGAGGTTGGAAAAGGTATGAAATCCGAGGTTGGAAAAGGTATGAAATCCGTTAAATCATTGTCCGAAAAGTCTTTGGGGAAAGGAAAAGGCTTGAAGTCCGACAAGTCCTTGAAATCTCTAAAGTCTTACGGGAAAGGGAAGGGTGCAAAATCTGAAAAATCTTTGAAGGCCTTCGGAAAAGGTCTAAAGAGTGAAAAGTTTGGAAAGAGTTTCGATTTTGCTCCTGGAAAAGGAGCCAAAAAGGCTAAAGACTTCAAGTTCGGGAAAAGTTCTAAGAGTTACAAGTCTTCAAAGAAAGGTAAGTTTTTGACTTCTCTAAATTTTCTTTCTCTAATTCTATTTCCAAATAGATCCTCACAACTTCTTTCCATGTAAATTCAGGACCACATCCACATCCAGCGGATTCTATTTCAAGTAAATCGAACGTTTTTGCTATCACATATTCACCATCGGAAGAGATCCCAAGTGCGAGGGATTTAGAGCAACTCACCCGAATGACTCAAAATTACCTGGAAGATTTCATGATGGAGTTTTTTGACAAGACCTCACTAACCGATCTAGACGAGTTCGTCACCATCATGGTTGGAGATGTTTATGTTGAGGGAGAACCTGTAATTGCTGAATTTCAATCGAATGGCCTCTTTAACCCAGACTCTATCTTCATTCCCGTTGCAAGGGAATTAGATAATTTGATCGCAGATGCAATTTCTCAAAATGAATACTTGGACATGCTATATGATCTACCAAAGTCCAATCCTTTCCGTGGAACAGACACGATTGGATTTACCCAAGTAGACACCACAGCAGAAGGCGAGACTACAAGTGGCGAAGGTGGTGAAAGTTCCTTTGTACAGGCAGGTGTTGCAGCCGCTGCAGCTGGTGTTGTTGTACTTGCTGCCGGACTAGCGATGCTCAAGAGTAGGAGACCTTCTCTGGGTGATGAAGATGATGACGATATGCAAGCTTTCAAGGCATCGTCAGAAGACGAAACTTTTACGGTAGAGGACACATCACATCACTTTCCACACTGGAGAACATCTCGTCTGGAAGGAGCTGAGTTTCAAGACGAACCGCTCGATAATTGAGAAAGCATCGCCAAACAACCTCGCACAAGCTTCTTCACATATACATATACACCTGTTTCAATATAACATTTCATCTACGGCTTTATATTTTCAAGAAAAAGAACCATGGCTAACTTGACATTAACCAGCGTAAAATAAATAGTACAGTCAAATAGTTTATAGTTTCTCCCATACCGTTGCACATATCAATACGATTCTCAGGGATTAAAACAAAGCTATGATTAACTGCCCTTGCCTTTCAATTTAACTGGTTCCTATTCCTTCAATTTATGATGCTTATCCAGACGTTTGAAATGCTTGTTTTCAATAATAAGAAAGGTAGAAAGTGGATGTCTGACTTCACTGCCTCTAGAAAAGCTGCTTTTTCTCCAACAAACACTTCCCATTTTTTCTTGATGTCTGTACGTCGCTCGGCAGAGTTGTTATGCGCGTGCTTGTGCGCGCAGCACCATGTACGGTACTGTAGACTGGCATTATTAGTGCAAATACGTTTCTGCGACGCTTTTACAACACGAAAGCTGTTGTAGTTAACGGTGGACGTCGCATAGCAAGTAAAAGATTATCCCAAACAATATCCATTACTCCTCACGGATACAACGCTTCTACCATGTCACCACAATCGAACACCTTTTGGCGTATTGCCGGCATGTCCTATCTCCAGGTACGAATTCTCCTATTAGCGCTTTTCCCGAATGTAGAGGTGTGCCCACCGGAAAATTCCACTTGAATGGACCAAGATTTCCTATGTAATGGATTTGATCATCCGAGATCTGCGTTGAAAGTGATCATTCCCTCGCCATTTAATTATTTTGTACTTTTACTAACATTGGTTTTTTTAATTGATTTTACAGTACGTTAACCGAGCGGCTGGTTCTGTTCGATCGGCATTGAAAGAACCAATGAAGTCTAAGCTCGCAGCACAAGGTGAATTTAAATATAATGCTTCTGTTTGGGAGAATGGAATTCAGGGAGCAAAGAAGGAAATTACCTCCTTGGGCCAAGCTGGAAAATAGATTATATCTACGTTTTGGGAATGAAAAAATCAGTGGGGCAATGTTATGTTTGATACGAACTTTGATGCCACGTTGCTGAATTTTCGAAGTTTACATTAGGATACCTATAAGCAAATTCATTCAAATGCCATTACAATTACCTATTTGTGCCGTTTCTTGAGCATCATGAAATGTATATGCATATATTTTGTTGTGATCGTGGTAGTTCATAGAAGTTAGTCCAATATAAACCAATTTATTTGCACACTACCTTCTGAACCAACACGGTCCAATCTCTAATTCTATTCAATAAGTCTATACGTAGAGCAATGTTGATGCTAAAAATGTTTGTTAAAAATAAAGTTATGATTTAGTTGGCTGAAGTTACATTTTCAAAGTCCATCCAACCGATGGGATCTCATAGTATTCACCAATGTGTCTTGGAATAAAGGCATCCTTCTTGTCCAATCCACGCTCTAGACATGTTACCAATTCAATGGCACACTTCACATTCGTAATCAAACTTGTGCCGAAGTCCACAGATGCCCGGCGAATCAAATATCCCGCTGTGAGTTCATCCTTCCGTCCTGTTCCGTCGCTCACGTTAATAACCAAGTCGATATTTCCTTGCTTGATTTCATAAAGAGCTGTTCCTGGACCATCGTCAGATTCATCAGTTGGTTTTGTGACAACCTTCAGATCAATGCCATGCTTTTCCTTGTAGTATTGTACCGTTCCTGGCGTCCCATAAAGTGTGTATTTATTCAAATTGACTAGACTAATGACAGACTCAGCAAACTCGAATCGTTTCTCTGCTGTCGCAATCGATAGCATAATCGAGTGTTTATTGGTTGGTAACTTAAAAGTCGTAGATAGAAGGGCTTGCATAAATGCTTCGTTTTGATCTTCCCCGAAACAAGCAACCTCGCCAGTCGATGCCATCTCCACACCAAGCGAAGGGTCAGCACCACGTAGACGAGTAAACGAGAACATCGGCGCTTTCACGCAAACATAGTCAATGTCTAACAAGGAAAACTTGTACGGCTCGACATCTACGCTTGTCATAGCTTTCGTTGCAAGTGCGATGAAATTATGATTGAAAGTCTTGCTGACGAACGGGAAGGTTCGACTTGCCCGCAAGTTGCATTCGATAACTTGCACCTGGTTTCCCTTAGCCATAAATTGAATATTAAATGGACCAGTAATTCTTAAGGCCTTCGCAATGGAGGATGCATAACGCTTGACGTGTTTGATAGTCTTGACATATAGTTTTTGGGCAGGAAGAATGACGGTGGCATCGCCACTGTGAACACCGGCATTTTCCAAATGTTCTCCAATAGCATAATTCAGGATTTCTCCTCGATTGGCTACAGCATCAAATTCAATTTCCTTCGCTCCTTCGACAAACTTTGTCACAACCACAGGCTTATCGCCAGAGACATCCTCTGCTAGTTCTAGAAAGTTTTGAAGTTGGGTTTCCGTAGAGGCAACACGCATAGCCGCACCGGATAGAACAAAACTAGGTCGAACGAGAACAGGGAAACCGACCTTGTTGGAAAATTGTATCGCTTCCTCTTTTGATTGAAGCACCGACCATTCTGGCTGCCCGATGTTCATGTTATCTAACATTTTAGAGAACTGGAATCTATCCTCGGCTCTTTCAATATCTGTAGCATCAGTACCAAGGATATTGGCACCACTGTCTCGAAGAGGACCGGCAAGATTGTTAGGAATTTGTCCTCCCACAGAAACGACTACTCCAACAGGGTTCTCTCGCTCGTAGATATCCATCACTCGTTCAAGACTGAGTTCCTCGAAATATAGGCGTTCTGACTCGTCGTAATCGGTGCTCACCGTCTCGGGGTTGTAATTGATGATAATGCTCTTAAATCCATCACGGCGTAGCTGCCGGATACAGGAGACAGCACACCAATCAAACTCAACACTAGACCCAATACAATAAGCTCCGCATCCAAGAACGATAACCCCGCGCTCTTTGGCTGTCGTTAGATTTTTGACAGTTTGTCCGGTAGACAAGGTTCGAACACGACGATGGAATGTTGGAGAGTCCAGTTGAGTAGAGCCAGACCGAGCAAGAATACTTGATCCGTATAGTGGCTTGATATCACCTTCGCTTTCAATCATATCCACATCATCGGTATCTCCAGAGTATGTCATGTAGAGGTAATTTGTCTGTGCAGGAAATTCGGCAGCAAGAGTATCGATCTGCTTAACTACAGGAATGACACCGAATTTCTTTCTCATATCTCTTACTTCGTATTCTCCTTCTCGACTTTCCGGAAGGCCTACATATTTGGCAATCTGTCGATCACTGAAACCAGCCATTTTAAGTTGTCGGAGTCGTTGCCTAGGATTCTCTTTCACAAGCTCGTCGAGACTGCCAGCATGTTTGCATGCATTCCTCATCCTTGCAATATTATGAAGTTTAGACAAAAACCAAGGATCAATTTTAGTTAAGCCGAAGATTTTATCGACAGACCATCCCCGTTCAAGTGCTAATTGAACAGCGAAAAGGCGTTCGTCTGTTGGAATACGAAGTTTCTCTTCCAAATCTGCATCATGGTCCACAATGTGAGAATCCTCTCCATCAAGCCCTGCTAGATTAGGATTCACCATTCTACAGGCTTTCTGGATGACTTCCTCAAATGTACGGCCAATAGCCATCACTTCACCAACACTGAGCATTGAAGAACCTAATTTGTTGCTTACACGATTGAATTTCTTGAGATCCCATCGTGGCATTTTAACGACGCAATAATCAAGACTAGGTTCGAAGCATGCGGTGGTTGTTTTTGTGATAGAATTTTGAATATTTACAAGATTCTTTCCGAGAGAGAGCTTCGTTGCAACATATGCCAGAGGATATCCCGTAGCCTTAGACGCAAGAGCAGAAGAACGAGAAAGTCGGGCGTTTACCTCGATGATACAGTAGCGTTCACTCTCTGGATGCAAAGCGTACTGAATATTACACTCTCCGACGATGCCTAAATGGCGAACAACCTTCAATGCCGTTTTCCTGAGCATAAAGTATTCTCGATTCGTCAAGGTTTGCGATGGGGCAACCACGATTGAATCGCCAGTATGAATTCCGAGAGGGTCGAAATTTTCCATGTTACAAACTGTGATACAATTGTTGCTGCCATCTCGAACTACTTCATATTCAAGTTCTTTCCAACCTCGCAAGTCTTGATCGATAAGGATCTGGTCAGAGGTCGTAAATGCCTTTGCAGCCATAACTTCGAGCTCTTCGTCGTTGGCAGCAAAACCTGATCCCAAGCCACCTAGTGCATAAGCAGCGCGTATGAGAACTGGATAGCCGATCTTATTTGCTGCTTCTTTTGCTGATGCAACATCTGTTGCGCTATAGGATAGTGCGATAGTTTCGCCGATTTCCTTTAGCTTCTCGCTGAAGATTTCTCTATCTTCAGTTGCTTCAATCACTGGAATTTGAGTCCCCAAAATTTCAACTCCAGCCTTTTGAAGTTCACCACTTCGCCATAGCTCTACTCCCACATTTAATGCCGTCTGCCCTCCCATGCTTACAATAATTCCATCAGGCTTTTCCTTGTTAATGATATCCATGACAACACTCGCACGGATAGGGAGAAAGTAAACTCTATCTGCCATACGATTGGCTTCCTCTTTTTCTTGAGAAGTCTGCACAGTAGCAATATTTGGATTAATCAAAATAACTTCAATGTTCTCTTCCTTTAGTGCTTTGATGCATTGACTCCCGGAGTAATCAAACTCGCCTGCTTGACCGATAGACAGACCGCCACTGCCTACGAGCAAAACTTTTTTGTATGTCTTGCGCTCGTAGCTCAAACTATTTTGTAAGATCAGGGGCTGTGACTCACCACGTGTCTCCCCAACAAACTTTTCGAATAGAAACGCAGTATCACACGGCCCACCACTTGCCTCTGGATGGAACTGGACGCTGAAAAAGGGCTTCGTAGTATGAACAATGCCCTCATTTGTCAAATCATTCGCATTGAGGAACAGTGGTTTCCATAATGGAGGAAGTGACTTAGCATCAACAGCAAAACCATGATTCTGAGGAGTGATGTAACATCTGCCAGTTCTCAAGTCTACACAAGGTTGATTCATACCACGATTACCATACTTCAATTTATACGTCTTGGCACCTGCAGCCAATGCAAGCAATTGGCTTCCAAGACAAATACCAAAAATTGGTTTTGGTGACTCTAACGCTAAGGCATACTTGATGGACTTGATTGTTTGGGAACACATCGTCGGATCGCCAGGTCCATTGGAAAGAAAGAGGCCTTCCCACTCAATGTTCTCAGGATTAGCTTCGAGATCATAATCGAAAGGAACTACGGTCAATTGCACGTTGTGCGTATCGACAAGATAACGGATGATGTTGAATTTCATACCGCAGTCATACGCAATAATCTTTGGAGACTTTCCTTTGCCGTATACGACAACTTCTTTTGTTGAGACCTCGGCTACGAGGTTACGCTTATTTGGGTCTTCAAAAACTGTAGAAGAGATTGGTCCACCGAAAGTGGCCTCGTTTTCCTTCGTTTGCTAATCACAAGGGTAATACAAGGCATGTCAGTCTTTAGCGTAATAAAAAGTTATAGCTTTTGGATGTGAATGTACTCGCAGGAATGAACTAAAATTGCAAATACCTGTACTTACCACCTCCAGTCTTCCCAAAATTGAACCATGTTCTCTCAAATTTTTGGTCAGCTCTCTGGTATCGACGCCACAAACTCCGGGGATATTGTTTTCTTTCAACCACGCAGCCAAAGATTTCTGGGCAGCCCAATGAGAATGTGTCCACGAATAGCTTGAAACAACCAAACCGGCAATATGGATTTCTTTGCTTTCAAAGAACTTAGGTAACCCATACTCATCTTCAATAGACTCGTCTGGAACACCATAGTTACCGACCAGTGGATACGTTAGAACCAAAATTTGACCTCTGTAACTAGGGTCAGTCAACGCTTCGGGATAGCCAACCATTCCGGTGTTAAAGACAACTTCCCCTGAGACCGAGACGGGTGCTCCGAATGAACGGGCTTCGATAGGGTCAGATCCATCAGCTAAATATAGATAAGACGCTTCTCCCTGAGATAAACCAATGCAAGTTTAGTATGTCATATAAGCCATTGTAGCGATGCGTGTGTGCATTTAGATAGTTGTAAACAAAATATGTTTGTCACGCCATAGAATTTCAGAGATGGAGGGAAGCAAAATCAAAATTGTGAGGACGAGATACTTCATGGAGGCACCGTTTATTCATATACAAGAGTAATGGAATTCATTGCATTCAACGGAGAACTGTGCCTCGGTAATTCGTAGAGATGTGTCAAGACGATTCATACCTGAGGATCCAGACAATCCATAACAGTTTCGTTAGCAGCCGCCATGGTGATTTCCGGAAGTTTTCTGTCGTAGGCGAGAAATAGCCACAAATGTGCTAGCACACGTGACGAAAAAGTGATGGTTCCGGGTTGAAAAATTTTCTGGACCTCGCATTGAAAATTGGCGCCAACGAAGGATTGCATGAGGATTTCGGATGATGAAAATCATTGGAAATTCGTGGTTAACCACGAATTCATTTTGGCGCGCTTGCAACGGACAGACATCTCTTTTATTGTTCAGGTTTTTTATTGCACTTTCTCGATCAACAGGTGAGGATAGCTTGAAATACAAGAAGTGTTTGACTAAATAATGATATAATATTATGTTTAGCCACGTTATCTATTCGTTTCTATATTCTATTCCTATCCCTTTCTTCTACATAAAGCATACTCTGATGGCATTTTTTATTTTCTCGATCAACAAGTGAGGAGTGAAATACAACTGGTTGACTATTAATGATATTATATTATATTTAGCCTCGGTATCTATTTGTATCTGTGTTCTATTCATATCCCCTTTTCCTACACAAATATCATAATTTTTCGTCGCTAAAGCATGCTCGGATTGCCCCGTCAAAATCTCCGAGTTTAAAACGTATTCGACCCATACTTTTTTTGGTTTCACGAATCTGCCCCTGCATTTGTGAATAAAGTTTAGCATGCGTGTCGCACATTTGGCATGAATGGGATGTATTGGTACACTTATCGCAAAGGCAAATTTCGGAATTGAGTGTATCCATGAGGGCCAGTTCAATCTGCAAGGCCTTTTCATAATTTTGCATTCCTTCGTTGTGTAAGCCTAAACATTTATCGTATAGCTCGGCAAGCTCGTGATATATAAAACTCGTGGATATATGTTGGGCACCTAGTTCTTTCTCGGTAATTTTGAGTTCTTGTTGGAAGAAGTCAACAGCCTCTTGCACACGACCCGTGCGGATGGATAAGCGCCCCATTACGAATAAAAGTTTTGCTTTTTCCGAAGGACTTCGTGCTCCCTGGAGGGCCAGTTGATACTCTCTTATACTATCGTCTATTTGACCTAGGTGATAGTACACCTCGCCTTTATTTTGCAGCAATTTGAATCGAATTTCATATACTGAGTTGCAGTTTTCAGTACCGTTTTTGCAAAGTTGATCATAGGCTGACTCAAGTTCTTCTAGCGCCTTCCAAAATTGCCCATCTAATTTGTAGATTTCTGCTATTTGAAACGAGATATGAACGCATTGTCCTGGAGGTGCATAATTCTGTTTCTTTTTGTAAGCATTCAATGCTAAGACCAATTGTCCCTGATTTTTGAACTCAGCTGCGAGTAGGTCTAAGGCATGAAGGAACATAGGTACATCTCTTTCATCAAGAGGAACTTTTTGAAAATTAGCAACAGCTGATTGTAAATGCTGGAGTGCCTGAGCTGCATTCCCACTCTCTGTTTTCAATGAAGCAATGCGGTAGTGGAGCATAGCGATTTTCTGTGGATTGACGACTGTTACTGATGACTCTTCCAAGGGCTGTCTCTCCTCATTTTTATTTCTTTCCTCAGCGGCTTTCTTGTCATGCGTCGAATTCTTTGAGAGTTGAAGAGCGATGATGAGAGCTAGCTCCCAAGCTTCATTCTCATAAAAAAATTCCATCAGAGAAGGATCGGAACGTAGCCAAGTTGGTTGAACCATTGCACTATTAATGCAAAGAACATATCGCTGGGCTTCGCTTTTGTGATGGGCAGCTGCGGCAAAACAATAGTCGCACGGAAGTTGCTGGTTCGTCCCTCCAATTGTTGTTGATGATTCAGTATCCGCCCCTTCGAGATCTAGACCGTGCCGACTGTCGCTGACAATTAAAGGCATAGCATTGGTAGTGGAGAGTGGTACATCTGATATACTTTTTGTTTTCTTTATCAGGTCTTCTAGCCTCTTACTTTCTTGATGATGGAGATCAACAAGCATGCACAGAATTTCGGTCACCGATACACTGGATAGATTGCTCCATTCCCTGTCTGTTTTTACTACGTAGAGCAATCGTTCCCAGCATTTGATCGCTTGTCCGATCTCCCCTTCCCGATAATATTTCTTTGCCAAATCTATTAGTTTAACTTGCTGTTCTTGAATATACCGTGACTGCGGTTTGATTTTTTCGTTACTTGTGCTCTTTTGTTTGATTTGTTCAAAGGCATCTCTTCCATTGTTTTGATTTGAGACATGTGCAGATGACGGTTGAAACGAAACTATGTTCGATTCAGTGGTAACCTGCTGGTGATGATTCGTTAAAAGGTGTTTGTGTTGCTTGTGCAACGAATCAGAATCGTGAACCGGAAGCCCTCCAAGTTCAGTGCTTCTACTAATGCTTGAAGCACTTGTAGTATTATAACTAATATCAATACAATTGGTATCCCTGGTATGGGACTTCCGACGCATTACCCGCTTCTTCAAATTCGCAAACATACTATTTGGTTGCATCGCCTAAGATGTGATGATGCAGGGCTTGGTGATATTTTTATGACGACTGCTATTTCATGAAGGAGATGGTTCAAAACTGTCGTTTAGCGCAAGTAGTCACATGTGTATAGAGATAGCATGGAGAGTTCTGTTTTGTCCGTTTTTAAACACCCTTCGTTTCTCGATGAAACGGAAAATAGAACGAAAAGAGGAATTGTTGCGACTGTCTTTCACTTCAAAATTCTCTTTAATCGTGACAAATTGATGATTGATTCAAGCTTGCTAATACGTGGCTTTTGGTCATCGTCTTTAGTCCTGGGACGACTGACCTGTCCTTCGTCCAGCACTCTAACAACAGGGACCACTTCTTGTGACACATATCGACGAGCTGATGGAAAATACATCGATCTA
>Ga0209503_10001811_pt1 | contig 10736 bp, 8 predicted proteins | sample SouAtlMetagenome_2_FD_187448 | JGI IMG/M metagenome (GOLD analysis project Ga0209503, IMG submission 187448) | Marine eukaryotic phytoplankton communities from Atlantic Ocean - South Atlantic ANT15 Metagenome (SPAdes) (version 2) | ecosystem: Environmental > Aquatic > Marine > Oceanic | place...
GTGCTCGGGACCGCCAATGGTGCCCCTGAATCCGGAAATGCTGCGGATGAAGGTCATGCGTCAAAAATACTGTGGCCGGGCGCCAACGATTACGAAATCCTTCGGGGTTTCCCCCGATTATAGCGTGGAGCCAACCATATTTGTCTAATCGGGAAACTTTCATTTCGGGGTGTTCAAAACCCCTGCCGGAGGGTGGCCCGATGCCGAAGCAACGGAAGTAGCTTTAGGGGAGCTGATGCACGACGAGGAACTGAACGATCAGGATTCGCGAGAAATCGCGGGTATCGTGGACCGATATGAGTCCATGGTGGCGTCCAATGGCGCTACTTTTTTTGACCTTATGGAGCTGGAGTCGCTGATTGAGCACTACCTCCAGATTGGCCGATACAGACAGGCCCGACAGGTGCTTCAGTATGCTGGGAAAATCTATCCTGAGAGCCTGTCTCTCCAACTTCGTGATGCCCAGCTGATGGCGGGGGCAGGCGATGTGAAGCACGCCATCCCGCGCTTGCGCAATTTGCTGGCCTTTGAGCCATCCAACGACGAAATTCACCTGACGCTGGCCACGCTGTATGCCCAGACGGACCAGCATCAGGAAGCCATTCACCACTATCGCCAGGCCCTGGACCTCGGGGACAAGGCCTTTCGCGGTGACCTGTTCATCGACATCGCGCTCGAGTACGAGAACATCGGCCGCTGGGAAAAGGCCATCGAAGTGCTTCGCGAAGCACTTCGCGAGAACCCCTCCAATGAGACGGCGCTTCACGAACTCGGGTTCTGTTTCGAGACGGTGGGGCGGCATGCCGAGTCCGTGGCCGCATTTCAGGCATTTGTTGATGCCCACCCATACAGCTGTCCGGGCTGGTACAACTTGGGCAATGCCCAGCAGCGAACAGGCGAGTTTGAAAAGGCCATCACGTCTTACGAATTCGCCCTTGTCATCGACGAGGAGTTCAGCCCGGCTTTGTTGCAGAAGGCAGCAGCATTGACTATGATGGAGGACTACCTCCAAGCGTTGGAATGCTACCGCGAATCCATCCTGATGGACGCCCCCCAAGCCAACACCTACACGCTGATGGGCGAGTGCATGGAGCGCATGGGCAGACTCAACGAGGCGGTGGACTATTACTATTGCGCGCTTGAGCTCGATGGAGAGTTCGCCGATGCCCATGTGGGCCTCGGGGTGGTGGCGGAGATGAGGGAGGACTGGCCTGCCAGCCTGAAGTTCTTCGAGAAGGCCATGGCCCTCGAGCCTGAAAACGTAGAATACCACCTTCTGTTGGGCGGAATCCTCAGCAAGATCAGCATGCACGACGAAGCGGCTTTGATCTTCGCCAATGCCATTCGCCTCGAACCAAACAACCTCGAGGTGTTCATTGAGGCCTCAGCCAACCTGCAGGCCGATGAGCGCCATGAGGAAGCGCTTGAACTCCTGCAAGGGGTGCCAGATATGGCGAGGATGGACCCCTTGGTCATTTGCAGAAGCTTCCAGAGTCTGTACTGCCTTGGTCGTCGCCAGGCCGCATTCAGTGTTTTGGATTCAGCACTGGACACCACACCTGATTTGTGCGCACTCCTGGTGAGTACATTTCCCGCCATTGAAGAGGATCCTGACTTCGCGACACGGGTCATGAACGCCCCCAAGAACCCATGAACTTTCCATTGCCCCACATGCCCGAGCGCACGCGCGCTCCGAGAACCCATGGTCTGACCATGGTGATGGACAAGGGCCTCAGCCTCAGACAGGCCGAGGACCTGATCGCCGTGGCGGATGACCGAGTCGACTTCCTCAAGTTGGGCTTTGGCACGAGCCTCTTCACGCCCAATCTCAAGGAGAAGGTCAAGCTCTATCGCGATGCCGGCATGGATGTCTATTGTGGCGGGACGCTCTTCGAGGCGTTTCTCGTGCGCGATGCATTGGACGACTACCTCAAGTTCATCGATGACATGGGCATTGGGTGTCTGGAGATCAGTGACGGGTCCATGGTCATTGAGCACGGGTACAAGTGTGAGCTGATTCAGCGCCTCTCCAAGGACTTCAAGGTGCTCTCTGAGGTGGGGTCCAAGGAGGAGGGCATCCTCATCTCCCCGGCCAAGTGGATTCGGATGATGCGCAATGAACTCGATGCCGGCTCGGTCAAGGTGATTGCCGAGGCAAGGGAGAGCGGTACGGTGGGCATCTATCGCCCCAACGGGTCTGCCCACACACAGCTCATCCGCAAGATTTTATCGAAGGTGGCATTGGAGGACATCCTCTGGGAGGCACCCAAGAAGCCCCAGCAGGTCTGGTTCATCAAGGAGTTCGGAAGCAACGTCAATCTGGGCAACATCGGTCCCAACGACCTGATCCCGCTCGAATGTCTGCGTGTTGGCCTGCGGGGGGATACGTTCTTCCATTTCTTGCCAGAGAAGCTCAAGCAGGGCGTCCAACCCCAAGTGATCGAGGAGGAATGAAGGAAATCGACGTCCACGAGCTCAAGGCTTGGCGCGACCAAGACAAGGCACACCAGCTGATTGACATCCGCGAGGATCACGAGGTGGAAGCTGGACACATGGGGGGCATCCACATCCGCATGGGGGACATTCTCGCGCGCAGGGGTGAGCTGAGCACAGAGGTTCCCGTTGTGCTGCAGTGCCGTTCTGGTGGTCGCTCGGCAGCCGTGCTGACTGCCTTGGAGCAGAAGTTTGGCATGGACAACCTGTACAACCTCGCGGGCGGAGCCCAAGCTTGGGCAGCCCACATCGACTCGAGTCTGGAGGTGGCCTGATGGCGTCTCGCACCCCAAAGCAGTGGCTGGGATTGGGCCTTCGCGGCATGGCGATGGGCGCAGCAGACCTTGTGCCGGGCGTCAGCGGTGGCACAGTGGCGTTCATAGTCGGCATCTATGAGGAACTCCTGACCACCATAGGCAACCTCGGGGTGGGCACCCTTCGCTCTGTATTCAAGGAAGGTCCAGTCGAAACTTGGCGCAGCTACAACCTCGGTTTTCTCGCCGCATTGGTTCTCGGCATGGCCGCGGCCGTGGCGCTCCTGGCAGGGCTTCTGCACCACCTGCTCGCTGAGCATCCCGTTCTGCTTTGGTCCTTCTTTTTTGGGCTCGTCGCGGCCAGCGTGCCCTTCATGTTGCGTGAAATACAAGGTTCGGATCGGGGCCCCGCAGCGTTGGCCCTTCTGGTTTTTGGTGCGGGCATCGCTTGGTGGCTGACCGGGCTGCCACCGCTTGTCCAGAGCGATGCGCCGCTCTTCTTGTTCTTTTCGGGTGCCATTGCCATTTGCGCGATGATCCTGCCTGGCATCAGCGGCTCTTTTGTCCTTGTGCTTCTCGGTGCCTATTCGGCGGTCATTGGGGCGCTCAAGGGCCTCGATATTGTTCGCGTTGCGGCCTTTGTTGGGGGGGCGTTGAGCGGCTTGCTCGGGTTCAGCAAAGGGCTCGGATGGGTGTTCCGTCGCCACCGTGCCCTCGCCCTCGCCCTGCTCAGCGGATTCCTTCTTGGGTCCTTGCGCAAGCTGTGGCCATGGAAGGAAAACCTCGAGCTTCTCTTCACCCATTCCGATGGGCGGCCTGAGTATCTTCAGGCCAATGTTGCCCCAGGTCAGCATCCCGATCCGAAGCTGGGGCTTGCCCTCCTCTGTGCCTTGGCTGGTGCTGTCCTTGTGACGGCCCTCGGGCGCTCGGGCCAACGCGCTGGCCATGGGGGGTGAACGTCGCCACTTCGGGCTCATTGGCCATCCCGTGGCGCACAGCAAGTCCGCCCAGTATTTCGAAGAAAAGTGGCGCGACCTCGGCCTCGACGCTTTCAGTTACACCTTGCACGACCTGCCCAACCTCGACGCGCTTCCCGAGTTGTGGGAGAGCCGGGTTTGGTCGGGAATGAACGTGACGGTGCCGCACAAGCAGGCGGTGATGCCGCTTTTGGATGGGCTGTCGCCCGAAGCTGAAGCCATCGGCGCGGTCAACACCATCGCGTTCACTGCAGCAGGCCGGATTGGGCACAACACGGATGCCGCGGGCTTTCGCCGGGCAATTGCCCCGTTTTTGGAAGGCCATCAGGACCGAGCGCTCGTCTTGGGCACGGGCGGCTCCTCTGCTGCTGTGGTGCACGTTCTGCGGGCCATCGGAATCGATGTGACGCGCGTGAGCCGAAATCCCACAGAGCCCGGCGACATCGCCTACGGCGACATCGGCAGAGAAGGGCTGGCGGCAACGCCCATGCTCGTGAACTGCACGCCGGTGGGCATGCACCCCAACCTGGAGGAGATTCCGCCTCTCTCAGAGGCTGCTCTGGCGGGTTTCGGTCCGCAACACTTCGTGGTGGATCTGATCTACAATCCCCAGGAGACAGCCCTGATGAAACAAGCCTCTTCACTGGGCGCCAGAACTTTGGACGGGTCTTCTATGTTGCAACTGCAAGCGGACGCTGCCTGGGAAATCTGGACCGGTGGCGCCGTGCCACAGTGAACACCGTCCTTCGTCAACTCGACCGCCTTGCCGATCTGCTTCTGAGCCCAGCCGCCCGCAAGGTCGTGGAGCACAGTCTCGTCCGCATCTCGATTGTCCTCTTCCTGCTTCATGCGTTGCTGTTCGCCGCCCACGAAGCGGGGTGGTTGCCGTTCCGCATGCCGGAATCGCTCTTTGGTCATCCCCTCCACATCCTCTACACGCCCTTCTCGGCGATTCTTGTGGCGGAGGTCTACCTGCTCGTGTACCACCTGCCGTCCAGCTTTGCCCGATCGATGGGCAAGCAGTTGGAAATCGTGTCCCTCATCGAGATCCGGTCGGTGTTCAGGGACCTGTCCGTGTTGCAGGAAACGGCCAAGACGGAGTCCATGATGCCGTGGAACGACCCCTTCTTTCCCCACATTGCAGGGGCGGTGCTTTTGGGGGCTTCCCTGGTGGGGTTCTATCGCATCCTCCCCCGCCGTAAAGCCCGTGTGGAAGAACAGGAGTTGGAGCGATTCATCCGATTCAAGCGCCATCTCGGGGCCATGCTCTGTCTGGCCCTCGCCGGCATTGCAGCGTGGAGTTTCGGGCATTGGTTCATGGACCTTCTCGCCTTTGCAAGGGGCGGAAGCGCTGCGCCCATCGACCCCAACTCAGTGTTCTATGGGGACTTCTTTACCGCCCTCATTTTCGTCGACGTGATCTTGTTGGTCACCTCCCTGCGCTACCTGAGCAATTACGGGCTGATTCTAAGAAACTCCGGTTTCGTGGTCGCCACCATTATCCTGAGGCTCTCCTTCTCACTGGATGGATGGAGTGCCGTGGCCCACGAGATGTTGGCTGCAGTGTTGGCTTTGGTGCTGCTGTTGCTCCAGGCTGGACTCAGCTGGGGCGGACGCCGTCTCGGGCCTGAGACCGAAGCCCGCTAACCGGTCAATCTCTCGCCAACCGTGCCACACGGCCGTCCAGTGTCCTGAGAATGGACAGGCCATGGGGTGGAAAGAGGAGGTCGCCCTTGCCTGAGGCCGTTCCCGTTTGGAGGGTTCGGCCATCGACACCGAGCAAGGTCCACGGCTGTCCAGTCTCCATCCCCATGACGTGGACGCCCTCAGCAAAGGGTCGCCAAGAAAGGCCTGACGAGGTTTTTTCGGTCACAGACGAGGCGCTACAGAGGTCGGCCATGTCGTTGATCCAGAGGGATCCGCCGAGAATGGCGAGCAAGGCGCAGTCACTATGATCCAACGGTCCACCATCAATGGAGGTGACATTCGACGCGCCATTTTCGTTCATCCAGGCTTCGGCCAAGAGGGCATTTTCGTAAAACACCTGCTCGTCTTCGGTGCAGTAAAACAACCGCATCGGACTCTCTGGAACCCAGTCGTAGACGTCGTTGTCGAGGGCGGCATCGTGGAAGGGGTGCCCCGGCATCATCATGGACTCAAGGGCCTCGGGTTGGACCAAATCGGACGTGGGTCCGTCCAAGAAGTTGTCGATGTACCACCCGCTGGTCTCCCCGTCGAAGTAACCGGGCAGGGCAGAGACATAGGGTTCCTGAAAGACCTCCCCGAGGTCCACAAACAGGTTGCCATAGGTCTGTTGCCAGGAGAGGATCAAATAGGGCAGATAGGCCGGGTTGGCATAAGATTCCAAGGTCATGCCAATCGGAACTTGGGTCCCGGACATGTCATAGGGACCGCTCATGGGAGCCGCTCCAGCCAGCGGGAAGCCCGCATCGGGGTCCTCTTGCATGCGCCGGGCCAAGGCCATCGAAGCGTGCCCCCCTTGAGAGTAGCCGCTGACGAAGTGCTGTCCATTCATACTGATGCCCAACTCGTCCGCCAAAGTCTCGACAGCCTGCAGCAGCCCAATGCCAGACTCAGCCTCTGATTCCGCATGGATATAGGGGTGCAGCACATCATCACTGGATCCCAAGCCCAAGTAGTCCGGCATCAGGCAGAGCATGCCGCCTGTGGCCATGAGGAAGCCAATTTGACCTTCGAAACCACTGTAAGAAGGGGCCTCGTCCCGCTCAAAGGTGGTTCCGTGCATGTAGGTGTGCGTGGGCAGGGCACAGGACGCAGGGTTGCCCGTTTCGTCCATGGGCACAAAGAGCGCGCCACTCACCTCATAGGGCTGGCCGAGGTAGTCCATGGTGTAGGTGATCCTGTACTTTCTGACCGCAAATTCCAGGGGGAGGACGCCGTCGGGAAGGTTGATTTGATTCCCCACGTTCTGTATGGAATTGATGCTCCGGTACTGCACCACGGTCGCAGTCTGTGCACCAGCTGAGGCAAGCAAAAGTGAGCAGGCCACAAAGCCCACCAAGCAACGCATGGTTTTCATGGGCCTTAAAGTAGGGCTAAGCAATCAGCCTTTTGGCGGGAAGTACACGAGGGCGCTGAGGCGGTCGGGGTCGAGGACCTCGTTGGCCACCTCCAGCACGTCGTCGGCGGTGACCGATTCGATGGCGTGGAACGCCTCCTCCAGTGGCCGGACCCGGTCGTACAGCATGATGCTCTTGCCCATGGTCGACATCCAGCCCGCCCCGCTGTCCGCGCCCAGCCCGATCTGGCCGATGAGTTGTTGCTTGGCTTGCTTCAAGGTCACCACGCCGAGCCGCTTTTCCCGGGCGTCCCGGAGCTCCTTCATCACCAGCCGCTCCGCGCGGGCAAACGTCTTGACGTCCGTCCCGAAATACACGGTGAACTCGCCGGTGTCGGCATAGGGGAAGTAGCTGCTTTCGATGTTGTAGCAGATGCCATGCCGCTCGCGGATGTTAAGGCTGAGGCGCGCGTTCATGCCGGGTCCGCCGAGGTGGTTGGACAACAGCATGAGCGCCGTCCGCTTCGGGTCGCCCATCCCGTAACCGGGCGCCCCGATCACGGCGTGCACTTGGTGAACCGCATTCTCCCCTTCGCGCCGCACTGGCGTGTACCCGGTCGGCACGGAACGCGCTCCCCGAGAGGCTTGCGTCTGTCGCGCTGACAGGTGCTTTTCGGTCAGCCGCTTGACCTTCTTGGCGGGCATGGGGCCCACCGAGCTGAAGACCAACCGGTCGTTTCGGTATTGGCGATCGATAAATCGCAGGATGTCGTTGCGCTTGAATCCGCCCACCGATTTCTCGTCCCCGAGGATGTTGCGGCCCAGCGCATGATTGGGGTAGAGAATGGACTGGAACTCGTCGAAAATGGCGTCGCCGGGGTTGTCCCGCCACGCGTGAATCTCGTCTATGATCACGTCGCGCTCCTTGGCAATCTCCCTCTCCGGAAAGGTCGAGTGGAAGGCGATGTCGGAAATCAACTCCACCGACCGCTCCAGATGCTCCGACAGGAAAGACGCCGTGATCCACGTCTCCTCCTTGGAAGTATAGGCATTCAGCTCGGCCCCGACGCTGTCGAGCCGGTTCAGGATGTGAAAGGTGCGCCGCTTCGCCGTCCCCTTGAACAGCGAATGCTCGATGAAGTGCGCCAACCCATTCTCTTCGTCGCGCTCATCCCGCGACCCCGCCTCAATCAGCAGCCCACAGTGCCCGACGTTCCGCCCGTCCTCGAGGTGCACACACCGCAAACCATTGGGCAACGTCCAACTGTGAAAGGTCGACGGTTCAGGTGACATGACCCGCGAAGGTACCTCCCGATTTCAGTTGCATTGTTGGCTTTGTCTCTAAGGCCATTAATAGATGCAAAAAAGGGGGGCGATAAAGCCCCCCTTTCGTGTTGATATAGTTAGTCGGTTTATTCGTCCCCGCCGGTGCACTCAAGGCTGAAGGAGCCCAAGAGGAGGAGAAGGTCTGGCACGGAGGTCAGGCCGTCGCCGTCGATGTCCGTGGGGCAGGGGTTGGAGCCGAGGATGACGCATGACCCATCGTCCTCATCTGCATCCGGATTGTAGTTCTCTGCCTCAGGGTACGTGCAGCCTTGGGTTGGTGCATCGTTGCAACCGGGCACCAACACGCCATCGACGCCGAGGGCGATGAAGGTGTTGCCTTCTGTCAAGGCGATGGACACCAACAGCATCTCGCCGTTCGTTTCCGGAATGTCTGTGAGCAACAGTCCATCAAAGGTGACGATGTGCGGCATGCGCGACGCCGTGGTGACACCGTCCTCAGTCATGCCCGCGACAAAAATGGCATCGCCCAGGGTGAAGGAGGCACTGGAGTATACGGTTCCAGTTTCGGCACCCACAAGCTGAAGGTCCAATGCATCGGCTGTGGGCAGATTGGCGTCGGAGAGATCCAAACTGGCCGCCAAGCTGCACCCTTCGGCATCATATTCGATTTGTGGCTTCATCATCGCCAGCAGAACCTCTGCCCCTTCGTCCTCGATGAAGTCAGTGAGGTTAGCGGGCCCTTCGGGTGCAGAGATGCACAGGTCGTCGATGAAGCATTCGTCTCCACCGAAAGCGAGTGTATCGACATCGCCTATTACGGTAATGGTCGCGGTGTATGCGACAACAGAACCATTTGCCGTGGTCTCTGCCGCTCCCGAAACGGAGAGGGAGCACCCTCCAATCGAGAGTCCATCCCAGTTGGCGATGAGGCCGGGGTCAGGTGTTGCGATGGTGGTTCCGTTCAATGAGAATTGCGCATTGTTGCCTTCGGCGCGGACCTCAAAGCAGACTGTGTCCGTGCTGGAGACAGCGGATTCGATGTCGAATTCGGCAATGATGTTGTTCAGTCTTAGGACACGTCCCAATCCCATCATGCCCGCGGTTTCCACCGTCATGAAGTTGTACGTCGAGGGTCCGGAGCCTGAGCCGGTCCATGGTGGCAAGTTCTTCGCATAGACGTCGATGTCGCCGCTCGTGAAGGCATAGTCACCGGGAATCACATTGACGCTGGCGCCGTTGGCGGAGTCACCCCAGCTGTTGCCTGAATAGTCGCTGTCGAAGTCGGTCGTGTAATCGCACTCGAGGTCACAATCGCCACCATTGGCTTCTCCAGCAATCACGCAGACGTTGTCGATATAGAATTCCTGTCCGGCGACACCGAGCTCCTGAACGTTTCCGGTCAAGATGACCTCACCGGCAATGAAGCCAGAGTAAGTGTTGTACGCCACGAAGACATTAACACCGCCAAGGTTGGCACCTTGCATGTCATCGATGTCATCCACCAGCAGGGCACCGTTGATGCGCAGGTTCTCCAATCCACCGTAGTCGATGAAGTCAAAGGACACCTGTTGCACTGGGCCCGCAGCAGACACGTCATAGACGGCCATGATGTTGTTGAGCCACAGGACCTGTACGTCGCCCGCCTCTGGCTGGGCAGCCTGAACTGTTGCGGTGCCGAAGTTGGTGGCGCCGCTGATGTATTGGATATTGTCCAAAGACAGGTCGATGTCGTCTTCCGTGGCGACAATGATGCCAGGCCCCGCGACGGTGATGTCTCCAGCTGACATGAGCTCATGGGTGAACTCCATGTCACACTCGTCGTTTTGACCAGGTACAGAGCAGGAGCCATCGTCGTCCGTGGCGTTGGGGTTGTAGTTGGCTGCCGTTGGGTCGGTGCATCCAGCGACTTCGTCATCGTCACAGATGCCGTCGGCATCGGTGTCTGCGCAGGCGGTGGCGCCTTCGGCAACGATGCAGACATCATCGACCCGGACCTCGTCCCCACCAAAGCTGAGGGTGTGGACATCGCCGATCAGGGTCATCACATAGGTGTATGCCACGAGCGTGCCATTGGCAGTCGACTCTGGTGTTCCCGTGATTTGAATGGTTCCGACCGTGGTTCCGCTGGGTCCCCCGATGCCCGTCCCGTCCAAAGACAAGAAGTGGTCGAGGTCTTCCGAGGTGTACTCTGTGTTGTTGATGCCGACTTTGGCATTGTTGCCTTCCACCTTGAAGGTCACACAAACGGTATCCGTCTCTGACACTGCAGATTCAATGTCGAACCGGGCGCTGATGTTGTTGAGTTGGAGGATGCGCCCCAATCCAAATACGCCTGCTGTCTCCGTGGTCATCCAGTTGTAGACGGGAGGTCCAAATCCGGTGCCCCCGATGTAGGGTTGGAATACCTCAGCATAGACATCGACATCTCCGCTGGTGAAGGCATAGTCACCGGGCATCACATTGACGCTGGCGCCGTTGGCGGGGTCACCCCAGCTGTTGCCGGAATAGTCGCTGTCGAAGTCGGTTGTGTAATCGCACTGGAGATCACAATCGCCACCATTGGCTTCTCCAGCAATCACGCAGACGTTGTCGATGTAGAATTCCTGTCCGGCGACGCCGAGCTCCTGAACGTTTCCGGTCAAGATGACCTCACCAGCAATGAAGCCAGAGTAGGTGTTGTAGGCC
>Ga0209503_10001820_pt1 | contig 10694 bp, 13 predicted proteins | sample SouAtlMetagenome_2_FD_187448 | JGI IMG/M metagenome (GOLD analysis project Ga0209503, IMG submission 187448) | Marine eukaryotic phytoplankton communities from Atlantic Ocean - South Atlantic ANT15 Metagenome (SPAdes) (version 2) | ecosystem: Environmental > Aquatic > Marine > Oceanic | place...
CCAATCGATAGAACTGCTCAGCTGGCGTGAGGTTCTGGTCAATATACTTCGTGAATTTCAGTTGTTTATTTTTTGTATAATGCCCTCGGGTAAATCATATTCATCAGTTCAATCCCCGCTAACGTCCTTGATGCGGTGTGCATTGTCCTGAAGAACATGGTCAGGCCGACAAAGGAAGGTGGATGAGTTCTTAGATTGACATCAAACAGCTTTTTTTACATAGTGTTTATTAAAAGTAAGTATGAAGGGGTTCAATTATTTGATAATGAACTAGGATCGCAAAAAAAATAACGGTAAGTATTGGCAATATAAATAAAATAAAGGCTACCATTACAATAATTCTGTTATCTCTTTTTTCTTCCTCAAACTCCTCCAGACCATACATATCAATATATTTTTTGTAGACAGACTGTTGATATTTTTTATTACAAAATAAAAATAAAGGTCCTCCGAATGCCACTGCCAATAAAAGAAATAAATCAAATTCTCTTGAAAGAGGTGTTCCCCACATCATTAGTAAAAAAATCACAACGAGCCATAGAATTTTTGGTAACTCATTTGTTTTTAGAGCTAAATGTAAGATATTAGATATAAACGCTAGATTGCTTACTTTCATACTTCATCCCCCTCTCCTTCTTTCTTCAAAATTCCGAATATTGATTTATTCAGGTGCAGCTCACCAGATTTAGCGCGGTTAATCATGGCATTGAAATACCCTGCTGGCTTTCTGACGGTAGTGTCGCAAAGATTAAGTTTTTAGATTTCTCTAATTACGTGAAGCGGCGGTGTTCTACGTGGTCTTTTTTAGGTCTCGATAAAAGTTCTCGTGCGTTCCTAACGCAAGTAGAGAGAGTGTGATTGTCTCATCTTCATATTGGTAAGCCAAAAGTGTTAACTGCTTAACCATTTTGAACTTATAAACTGAGACCCCAGATAGGTCACCAACTTTTGGATCTCCTATGCCTGGGTTCTGGGCAATTGCTTTAACCGCCTCATCCAAATCTTTTTTTTGGCTCTTATGTAACTTTTTGACGGACTTACTGAAAGCTGTTGTTTGAACAATATTCATGAAGGCTAACCAAACTCATAGGGAGTAACTTGCTGATCAACAAGTTCAGCCTTAGCTAATAGAATGTCTTTTATAAAGCTATACGTCAAATCAGGGTTTTCCTCTGCAATTTTACCGATATTAGACCAATACTCAATCTGCTTAGGAGTCGATCGGCTATAGACAGCTCCATAGCGCTTCGCCTCATTTACTATGTCATCAGACAGTTTAATTGTTGTAGCCATTATCATTCTCCTTTATACGTCTAGAATACATCACAAAGGAGCAAAAAGCAACCTTTCCTGTAAAAAGGCCACCAAATGCGATAATGTTAATTACGTGAAATCGTCCGTTTACGAGAAATTTGACAATTCTAAGCATAACCTTATCCTAGACTGATTAGGATTCAACGCTTCGTATCCATCAAGTCGAAACCCCTTACTCTCATACTTATCTCTACTCCCTGTATAGTAGTCATCATCATAACTTAATCCAATTAAGCACCTTGATGAAATAACAATAGGAATTTCAGAAGTCCACTTCTTGCTTAACTCATCAACGAGATGATTAGGCAATGACCCGGTTCCCATTCCAGCAAGAACAAGCCCATCAATGTTTGGCAGCATTTCCATAGGGAAATATGGGGTAGTGTCGCAAAGCTTAACACTCTCAAATTATATTTGATTTTAAGGTATAATGGCCCTGTCTTGCAATAGGAGCTTCCCATGATCTCTTTCTCTGGCCGTCACTACCCTAAATTCATTATTCTACAATGTGTTCGTTGGTACGTTGCTTATGCGCTTAGCTATCGCAATATTGAGGAGATGATGGCAGAGCGCGGCTTTGAAATAGATCATGCAACACTGAACCGTTGGGTTCTACATTACGCCCCTCTTCTAGAGAAGAAAGCCAAGAAGTATAAGCGCCCTATTCACCGCAGCTGGCGTATGGATGAAACCTATATCAAGATTAAAGGGAAGTGGTATTACCTTTATCGCGCCGTAGATAAATACGGCGCGACAGTTGAGTTTAAGGTCTCAAAGAGACGCGACAAAACAGCAGCCAGGGCGTTCTTTCGCAAGGCCTTTCTTTCTAACCGGAAGCCCCTGCGCATCAACATTGATAAGAGCGGCGCGAATATGGCAGCTTTAGAGAGTTTGAATAAACCAGGGTGGCTTACAGGCAAACGGCCGTTTCTCATCCGCCAAGTTAAGTATCTCAACAATGTCGTCGAACAGGATCATCGTCATATAAAACGGATTACGAACCCTATGGGATGCTTCAGGAAAATGCACACCGCATCAAGGACGCTTGCGGGTATCGAACTGATGAATATGATTTACCCGAGGGCATTATACAAAAAATAAACAACTGAAATTCACGAAGTATATTGACCAGAACCTCACGCCAGCTGAGCAGTTCTATCGATTGGCGACGGTAAGGTAGTTTGCGGATTAGAGGCTATTTCAACATTAGTTAAACTTTGCGACACTACCCTCAGTGTTATCCGTTGTTTATCGTGTGTCTCTTTTCCCATTTCGGTTAATTTATTCCATAACACTCTGCCGGCTTACAATTTTTGTTTAGCGATAAGCTCAGCTCAATAGACATGCACGCTTTTTTATTAACATTCTAAAATTATACATATTTTAACATATTTGCTTCATTGTAATAAAAAAAGTGGAGCCAATATGTCGAACAAAGTAAGTTATGAAGATCAGCTGCATGCTATTCAACGCATTATGTCTGACGATTTAATAAATTTTATCAAAAACAACGCAGATGATGCCATTAAGGTGCGTCAACAGTTGCAAGAAGATAACATTCTGGTCGATGGCGAAATTTCCGACAAGCATCAGAAAATGCTAGACTTACGCCTGGCCGGAGCGGATAGTATTTCGGAGGCAAGCCGTATGGAAGACATTCTAGTGAATGCCGTTAAGGTTTCCTCAGGCACGGATGCTGAGAGAAATTCAGTAATGAACTTAACACAAGGCAATTATTTTAATGTTTTCTTAGAGAATGCTGCTAAACAATGGGGCTTTTCATATACAGATAAAGAGGAAAATAAATTTTCTCAAAATGAAATCGCACAACAATTGGCAGAATATGATACGACTTTAGAAGCTTCCTCAGGTTTTCTGAATAAGCACCATAGAGTTTATACTGCAAAGTATGATGGTTTATCGATTGTCGACGTCATTAGCAATGAAGAGGCTGCCGTCAGCTCCGAGTATGACATTGATGCCATGGATCTCCCCGCTTCAGACCAGCAACACTTGGAAGATGTCATGGCACTAAATTCTGCAAAGCTTAGCTTGATGTCTATTGCGGCGCGGTTTGAGGAGGGGGATGCATATACTACATTAGATTTTAATGAGTTATCAAATAATTATATGGCCAGTCTTCATAAAGCTGGTTTGGGTAGAGAAGAGTTGAGTAATTTGTCTCAGCTTCCGGGAAATATGAATGATATGAATGTTGATAAACTGCAGATGATCCGTGATCTTATTGAGCCTTTAAATGATATTATTAATGAAAAAACAACTGAAATACAGTCAGATAGCGTAGCCCTGCAAGCACAAGACTTCACAGATAATCATAATGAATTGTTCAAGCACAGTCAGATCCTTCAAAGGATGGATGAAACGATTGCCCAAAGCAAAGGTGTTGATAATAGCCCCTCCATCTTTAATGCTGATGATTTAGATATAAAAAGCAGTATTGTGAGTATGACCAACGCTGAACAGCCTATTGAGCATCCGCAACAGTATCTGCCCCCTCATCCCAGTATGGATCTAGATTAAGCTTAATTTGAGAGTGTTAATCTTTGCAACACGACCTATCAAATTGGTCGATGATATGGGCAGTCATAACTATCTATTTCAAAAGAGTCAGGTAGTTGGGTGAAGTATCATTATAATTAACCAATATTTTATCTATAAATGTTAGCATTAGCTGTAAAAATTACAAGGTTATAACATGATGGAACCTATGAAAGTTCTTCTTATTGAGGATAATAAAACAGATGCTTTTGTGATCAGACATCGCTTGGAGGCAGCTTATCCTCAAAGCGATATTATTACAGCAAAAAGCCTTAGAGAGGCGTTAAGCTTCATTCAAAACAGCATGTTCTTGCTAATACTTTCAGACTTGAATCTGACAGATAGTATGGGGCCTAGAACCATTGAAGCTATACGCAAAATAGATAAGAAGACCCCTATACTTGCTCTTACTGGTTTTAAAACGAATTTAACTGAAGAAGAGGCTTTAAAACTTGGTGCTAATGAGGTTATTTCAAAACTCGACATCTCTAGCCGTGATTTCCTTGATTCTATTGAAAGGTGTATGGCTTACCGTAATAACAGTAACAGCGATGTAGTATACATATAGAGGTTGGGCTGTGCCTCGAACATAACTCTTTACCGAATGATATATGTCAGCTTTAGAGAGTTTGAATAAGCCTGGGTGGCTCATGGGCAAAAGTGTATCCCGTCAGCGTGATAGTGCCTACATGAAAAATCGGTAGTCGTAGACTTCGTTAACAACATCAGAAAACGTCTGCGAATATCTATCTGGCTCGCAGAAACCTTCCTCATATATTTATTAAACCCAATCATTCGTGAATCTTAAAGCGCCCTTACAACATCTAATGTTATTTACAAACAAGTTTCATTATAATTTGAGGTAGATTATCACCAAAAATACTATCGTGATAGTGGCGAGGCGTTATTTTTCATACTCGGCGCTATCAATCGTGCAACTCAGTGTCTTCTCCTGATGTAGCCGCGAGCTCTTCCTGTTCGCTTTCTTTGGTCCCTTTCTTAAGGTTTCTCTTGTCTACAACCTTGTAGCCTTTTGATTCCATGCAAAGGCCTTCTAGAGCAGTCGCTTTGAAGGCTTGATGCTTAAGGTTGCTAATCTCCACAGCACATTCGTACATATCTTTTGATATCTCCTGCTCTGTAGTATCGCCGACATAATATTGTGGATCTTCGCACGCTGTTAATAGCATGATAGCAACTAGGCCAAACAAGCCTGTAAAAATTTTCTTCATAAATAAAATCCTATAATTATGGGGGCTGCTCCCCTTTTTTTATAAACGATGGACACGATGGACACAACAACCACAACTGATCGTATTACGATCGCCCTATACTGCCTACACTTCTTTTGAGGCAGGAGATAGTCAACTTAGTTTTTTTAAGCTTGATAAAGAGAATAGAATTTCCTATAGATTGAAGTAGAGAAGTTAGACTTCTAACGGAATAGTCGCAAGTGGATCGGAGGGCTCCCATTGCGCTAATCAAATGAACGCCCTCCAAACACTGGCTAAATCACGCTTTATAATGGCGACTACTATAAGAGCCTAAAGTGTGCCTAATGAAAGATAAGGTATGAAAATATCCTTTTGTTTGGAAGCCAAATGGTCTGAGGGACTGCGTGTCTCGCTTGACTTTGGAATTCCACCTTGGTTTTTAGCGATGCTCGCATAACCAGATCGGATTAAGGGGCGCTTAATGCGCCCCTTTTTTCATGAATTTGCATAATGGTCCGCCCGCCTTCTAAATCGGAAAGTTTTGGAGTATAAACGCCCTACTCACCGTAGCTGGCGCATGGATATTCCTCTAAACGGACTAGACCGTCCCAAGCATCCACAACCGGCTCAGAGTCTCGGGGATCAAACAACTCTGATTCATCAAGCGTCCATTCACCGCGCCCAAATTGGCACCCATAACAAACCGTCACAAAGTTGCTCTCTTCATTTTTGCCCCCCCTACTGTGTGGCAGCACATGGTCTAAGGATACAGCCATTGAGTAAAGAGAAGCGTGGCGCTCAAACTCCTTTGCTGACCAGTGTGTCTCATTAGGGAAGAGGCGAAGTAAAACAGACCTCGCCTTTCTTGAAATCACCTTTATACCGCAAAAGCGGCAGCGCCACCCATCACGATCAAAAATAGATCGCTCTATTCTACCGGAAGGCATTCTCTGCTTATCTCGCTCAGATCTTATAACCGTATCAGGGCGCCGAACCTGCCTATGAACTTCGAAACTTAGCTTCCCTACCAGCTTTATTGTATGACACATAATTTCAGGGTAATCAGCAAGAGCAATCAAATGGCGGGCACGCTCCATGTCCTCTTGCGTTACAGCGTCTGCAGCCGCATCAAGTATTTTTGCCGCGACCCCGAACTCAGGGATTGGATCCATCAGACTTTTTCTCATTCGTGCCGCCCTTATATTGAGGTTATTTAATCATGCTGCATTCATATAAAGCAACACCACAACTAAAAACACTAAAACAAGCTGCCTGTCACATACGAAGCAGAAGCCTTACCGCCAGATATAGACCAAACAGCCTCAAACATCCCACGAAGCGCCTTTGTAACTTTGGGCCCATCCATGATTGTGATTTTCACATTCTCATTAGAAAACTCAATAAAAGCCGCCTTATCACCATAAAGATAAAGACAAACATCAGCCATACACTCAGCCGCGGCAACTCTATACTCACCATAATTCTTCGCCGTAACGCGGCCGCCCTTCTCTTTCATCAAAGCACGCGGCGCATAGCCTTTTCCGCCAATCACCTTCTGCGCTAACAGCGCATTAGACGCACCAAGCCACCGATCAAACATCAACTCATCAACATTACTGACACATAAGTCAGGTTTCGCATGGGTGCGCACCACCTCAAATATATCATCAAATAACGTCTTCATACCCTCAAGGCCATTGAGCACTATGATTTTGTCCTGACGCGGACGAACCCCGCCATCATCAGTAAACTCTACGCCAGCGCGCTCAAAAGCCTTAATCATCTTATTTAGGGAAGCAACATTAGGCGTGCTTTTGCTCATCTCATAATTCTGGATTGAGGCCTTTGACAACTGCGCCTCATCGGCTAATTGTCCCTGGCTCCAGTTTAAAAGGGCCCGCGCTGCTCTAATTTGACTAATCAACATATTTTAAAACTTTACATTTTCATAAGTATAAATCGCATTTTTCGCAACTTAACATAAAGCTACGTAAAAAACAAATAAAAATAGTCAAAAAACCTATTATTTTTGTTGATACGGAAATTCATTTAGGCTATACACCTAATTAAATAAGTAAAAAGAGTATTTTTAATCGATCCTCACACAAAGACATCGACATAAAAATAAGAACAGTTAAGCAAGCGCATTTGAGAGAACTGAGCAATAGCGGCAGGTAAACCTGCCCGCTCAGCCTCATCGCGCGCTTAACAAAAAGAGAGTAGCAAAAAATGAATATAACAAGACTAATGACGGCTACAGCAGTAGCCGCCAGCGCCATCATATTGCCTGAAGCAGCCTATGCACAGGCGAGCGATTTAGCGCCAATCACCAATATATCTGACTTCATATTGGACTTCCTTACAGGGCCGTTTGCGCGCTCTATAGCTGGCATAGCCGTTGTCGCGCTTGGCATCATGGCCAAAGCCGGCCGCCTTAAATGGCAGCACGCTGCCAGCATCTTGTTTGGTATTGCCCTTGTCTTTGGTGGCTCAGCTATCGCAAACCAGCTTGCAAGCGCCGCCGGATAAACTCACATGAAAACGTCATCGCAAGAACCGCCCGAGGCTAGCCAGCTTTTTCTGGCCCTCACGCGCCCAATTATGGTCGCAGGGGTCACATATGACTTCATGGTCGTAAACGCCATGATCACGACGCTGGCTTTCTTAGGAAGTGGGAACTTGCTGATGTTCTTCATCGGCGCGCCGATACACATGATTGGCTATGTGATGCCACTTAAAGATCCGCATATCTTTTCGCTGCTATCAGTGGCGCTAACCAAACACGGCAATACCCACGCCATTAATAAGAAGCTCTGGGGCTGCAATAACTACGGACCAGACAATAGAACAGGACGAGGAAGAATGGCCTTAAAGAAAACACATAACGGCGAGGCCGCATTAAACGATAAACCGCTCTCACAGTTTATCCCCTATACCGCCCATATAGATGAGCGCACAATATCAACGCGCGAAGGCTATCTCGTGCAGTTTATAGAGCTAGAAGGCCTAGACTTTGAGACCTTAGATCAAGCGGATATTAATAGCCTCACTAATAGCAGAAACACACTTTGGAAAACGGTCGCAGATAGCGCTATCTCGATAAGCTATCATATCCTGAGAGATAAGATCACTGTAGACACTGAGAACAGCCCCTATCAAGGCTTCGCAAAAGATCTCAATGATGAATGGCTCCAGCAGCTATCATCAAAGCAGCTCTATCAGAACAAGCATTATCTCAGCATAACACTGCGCCCAAGATCCGGCACAGCAGGCATTGCAGAGGCCATAAAGCGCATCGCCTTTAAAAGCATTGATAAAGAAGCCGCGCGCAATGAAACGCTCCAGAACATTAAAGCGCTTAATGAGGTCTCCGCGCAGGTGAGAACATCACTAAAACGCTATAACCCAAAACCCCTCTTAGCATATAAAGACAGCAAAGGTATCTTAAAATCCGAAGCTTTAGAGTTTCTCTATACGCTGATTAATCAAGATACGCAGAGCCTTAACCTACCCAAAGCAAGCCTCGCGAGCTACCTCCCCGCAAAACGCTTCTTCTTTGGGCGCGACGCGCTAGAGATCAGAGGCGCCAGTAATGATGACGTTACATATGGGGCAATGGTCAGCGTTAAAGAATACGCGCCTAAAACATTCCCCGGCATGATGGATCACCTTTTGCGCAGCACCAATGAAATGGTGATCAGCCAGCATTTCTCTTTTATTGAGCGCCCTAAAGCCCTTAACACATTAAAAACAGTGATCCGCCAGATGGATATGGCCGATGACGCGGCGATATCACTGCAAGAAGACCTCATCGACGCCATGGATGACGCAGAAAGCCGCCGCATTGTGTTTGGTGAGCATCAGCTTTCTATCCTTGTTAAAGGCGAAAACGTAAAGGGCCTGGATAAAGGCGTAACAGATATTATGGGCCAGCTGAGAGACCTTGGCATGGTCGCGGCGCGAGAAGATCTCTATTTAGAAGCGTGCTATTGGTCGCAGCTTCCCGCTAATTTGAGCTATCAAGCGCGCACCGCTATGATTAGCTCGCAGAACTTTGCTGGCTTTGCGAGCTTTCACAATTTCCCTACAGGCAAGAAAACCGGTAATCACTGGGGTGAATATGTATCAATGCTCGAGACGACATCTGGCGCGCCTTATTACTTTAACTTCCATCATCATGATTTAGGCAACTTCAATCTGTTTGGCCCCTCTGGTTCAGGTAAGACCGTATTGCTTCTCTTCCTTTTAGCGCAGGCGCAGAAGTTTAAGCCAAAATCCGTGTTCTTTGATAAAGATCGCGGCGCAGAGATCTTTATCCGCGCTATGGGCGGTCAGTACGCGATTATTGAGCCAGGCATAGCCTCAGGCTTTAATCCCCTCGTCTGCGAGGGCAGCGAGGCAGAGCGCGCTTTCTTGCGTGATTGGCTCGGACAGCTCCTTCGCCCCATAGGCGGCCGCGACCTCTCAGCAAGTGAGCGTTCTATTATTGCGCGCGCCATAGAGCATAACTTCGACGCGCCGCCTGCGCATAGGCGCCTTCGCTACCTTGCAGAGCTTTTCAAAGGCCATGAGCGCGCAGGCGCAGATTCTTTGCAGGCAAGGCTTGCGCCCTGGCATAGCGGCGGCGAGCATGCATGGCTATTTGATAATGAGCATGACCTTCTCTCACTTGATAGCCAGCTCACAGGGTTTGATCTCACATCGATCCTTGATAATCCCACCTGCAGGACACCAGCTTTAATGTATATGTTCCAACGCGTGAACAAGCTCTTTAACGGCGACAAGGTTATTCTCTTCATTGATGAAGGCTGGAAAGCATTAGATGACCCCGCCTTTGAGCATAAGATTAAAGACTGGCTTAAAACCATCAGAAAACAAAACGGCATTATTGGCTTTGGATCACAGTCAGTAAGTGACGCCGCAAATTCACGCATCGCGGACAGCCTGATCGAGCAATGCGCGACGCAAATTTTCATGCCCAATAACAAGGCCAATGAAAAAGACTATGCGAAATTTGGCATCTCCCAGAAAGAATTTGAGATCATAAAAACCACAGATAAAGCGAGCCATGAATTTCTTATCAAACATGGTCAGCATTCCGTCGTCGCTAAATTAGACCTCTCCTCTATGGATAGCGCCATTGCCGTACTTTCTGGCACAACAGATACGGTGCGTCTCGCTTCAAAAATCAGAGAAACAGCCGGCGAACAGCCTGATTTATGGCTGCCCGCGTTTCATAAAGAGAGAAAGCGCGCAGCATGATTTTAAGAATGAACAGAGCATCCTTTCTTGTTGTTTTTGCTATATTTATTGCGCCGATGGGTGCGATGGCGCAGGGCGCAGGTATGCCAACTTTTGACGCCGCTAATTACGTGCAGGCCGTGCAAGAGCTTCAGCATATGCAGCAACTTATTTCAAAAGCCGAGCAGGAAATCTCAAGGCTCGATAGTCAGCTCGAAGCGCTAACGGGACCGCGCGGCATGGGATCATTATTGAACGATTTGTCACAGGGTGGTCTCAAGGTCTAAGTGCAACACCTACTGTATAGCATGATATTTCTTTAATTCTTCAAAGTAAACCTCTTGTGGTGTTTTGAAATCGAGCACT
>Ga0209503_10001821_pt1 | contig 10689 bp, 9 predicted proteins | sample SouAtlMetagenome_2_FD_187448 | JGI IMG/M metagenome (GOLD analysis project Ga0209503, IMG submission 187448) | Marine eukaryotic phytoplankton communities from Atlantic Ocean - South Atlantic ANT15 Metagenome (SPAdes) (version 2) | ecosystem: Environmental > Aquatic > Marine > Oceanic | place...
AACCTGGTCAACGGAGGGAATCTTTCGTCCTCCACCGGAATTGGAGCGGGACTCCGCTTCGCAATGGTCCTTCAGAAGAAGATCATACACACGGCCATTGGACTCATGGAACGAAACGCCATTACGACGCTCCGCCACTTTCGATACGCCCACGTCTCGTCGTCCTCGCTGGGAGGCGACAGCAGCAGCCACATTATTCGGACGCAGGACCTGATCCGTCAATCCACGGGAGGAGTCAACGCACAGGACACCAAAAACGGCGTCTCTGTCTTTTCCAAGCCTCTAGCCCTGACAAGATTGGCCCATTTTTTGATGGACATGAACCGTGAAAGCGGCAAGTGGACCGGAACGAACGCACGGCCGCTGGTTATGATTGCTGACAAACCAATCACCAACTCCTGCCTAATTGTTGGATACGAATACCCCGAACGGGCCGGGGATTTCGTTCGTAATGTCTTTGGGAAGCACTTTGAGATGACTGCCAAATCCATGAACGGGACATTCAAATTTGACAGTTTCGACAGCAACGTCATTGAGGTGGGTGCCGCTGACGTCCAGAGGTTCATGGAGCAGCTCCACTATTTGTTAGATGCGATATAAATCAAGCAAACAAAATTGGAGAATAGATGCGAATAGTTCTATGGTTGCCTGTCACGCTATTGTTAAGAACTACTCTCAAAGAAAAGTTACAAATTTGCTACGGTTTGTGATGTTTTTACTACTGTAGTCATTCTATATGAAGATGAAAATGGCTGTCCCTTCATCCAGATATTTTCTCTCGATTCTCTTTTTGTTTATAACGATCGATTACACCATTTGCTCGATTCAGTTGAGATTTAATCTCTGCTCTATCTTCCATCGTCCTAACCAAGAGCGATACCAGTACATTAGAATTCAATCCTTTCAATTTTTCTCCGATACTCGCTATATCCTCAGGCTTTGTTTCCGTACTTATCTTATTGATGCATCTCTTTTGCAAATATGTCAGCCCGCCTTCCGCTCTTCCGTCGAGACCGAGTCGATGCTCGTGTTCCAAGTACACGATGGCATTCTCTGCCGTTATAAAACGTAGATCGATTTGATTAAAAATTTCCTCGTCAACAATATCGGGATACTTTCCAATAGCATAGGTTGCACTAGTGTGCAGTTTTGAATATTCATTCTGAGTTATACGACTGGGTCTGGCGAGGCGCCTGCTGTGGACAGAGGGAGGAGCAGGCAGATCGATTTGATTGAATACCTCATCGTCAACAATATCGGGATACTTTCCAATAGCATAGGTTGCACCAGTATGCAGCTTTAAGTACTCATTCTGATTTATACTGGGTCTGATGGGGCCCCTGCTGTGGGCAGATCTGATGGGGCCCCTGCAGTGAGCAGAGGGAGGTTCAGGCAGCAGCTCAGCTAATTTGCCGTTCATCATCAACGTGCTTAAGTGTTGCAACAATCTAGATTTCGAATCTGTCGTTGGCAAGTTGTCCAGCACTTTGCAAAAGAATTTGTCAGAGGTAAGGAAAATCTGGGTCATGCGGAATAGAATTTCTGGAATCGATAGAGTTTCCGCCATTACGTAGACTCTAGCCAACCACTCCCCAGAGGCCTTCGATGTGATTCCCAATATAATGTTCACTGTTATGTTATCTCGTGCTTCTGGTAGATCAAAATAGTCTGTTAAATACAGCAAAGCGAGATTACTATCTGGAAACTCCTTTATAAAAGACTTTTTCTCTTTGCTTTCGGCATATAAGTAATCCAAGAAAATTTCGAAATCCTCTTGAAAGACCGGTAATTCAATAGAACTGCGGTTTTCTCGCGACTCATTAAAGCTAGTCTGATTGTCACCGCAAATACTTTTGAAGTAATTGCTCTCTTCTCCCAATCGAAACCGGTGGACTAAGTACGAAATATCGCGAGTTTCGTCGTCTTTTCGGAATTTGACATCGATTTGCCAGTCCGAGTATTCGGTCTCTTGGTCCGGAAGTCTCGCCCAGTTTGGCATGTTGTTTCGTTGTTACAAATGAAGATGAATGATTCCACTTCAGAGCAAACGAATTTGCTATTTCAATGTTCAATGAACCATGAAGTGCAGAAGATGCCGAATGTTGTTTCTGTCTCTGTCATAAATTCGACAAAATTCGAGTTGAAGATGATACGATTCTTTATGGTGCGGTTGGTTAGGGTTCGGGTTAGACTGGTACTTTTTGAACAGGACGAGATGGATCTTTTGTTGCTTGGAGTCACTCTTTCTCTCGCAGATCAGCATGATACATTTTGCAAAGTTTGGATCGATTTGCACTTTATCTAGTTTATTTTATTTTTAAATTTATCGAAAGAGAAACTCCGCAAACGATAGTTCTCTACCAAGGACAAGGAGCTAGTAAAGAGCCTATGGCTTTGTTATGGTTAGGAACTGGCCATGACATTCAAATTTAGTCTATTTTCCTGCTACGGAACATTTTTGGTGAATGCCTTGGATCGTCGATATCGATTCCTGTAGACTTGTCCTCTCATATAGGGATATCAATAGAGCGCTTGACTTTTGATGTGGGATTTGCGTCGTTTCGTATTCAAAAGAAAATCATTGTCCATGGCTGGCAAGGCTCACATTTGTTCGGATCGCATTTCGTTTTGCCACGTGAAGTCGTTCACGGCAAAAAGAATCTCAGAATTGGCAACTAGCACTACTAGCACTATTCAATCGCCAGTTGTTCTTGCTGCTGCTGTTGGCCTATCGGGAAGTCCCTTCCAGGTCACATTGTGCAAAATTCCATCGATTTCCACCACCAAAATCTTGACGTCTTGGTTTGGAACAAAATACGCATTGACCAATCCCACAACCGTGTCTTTGTTGTTGGTATCACTACCAGTCGAGGTTATTCTCTCGTTTTCTGGTGGTGATTCGTTTGCCGACGACGAAACGACGAGTCCTTCGTTTTCCAATTCCTCCAACACGCCCACGCTCCATTTTGCAGTATCTACCATTTCTTCACTCATGCCCTCTTGGAGTGCCGCGAGGGCGGCAGTGGCATTTGAAATATTGTCCTGTGCTTCTGTTGAAAGCTCGCTATTACTGTTGCTAGTACTGGTACTATCATCATTATCATTATGACGACGCTTCACAAAGACATCCATCGAGGCACTCCAAACACCCCTGTCGTCTTCGTATTTGGCTCGCGTATTGTTGAATATTAGTTCTGGTTCTTGTTCTTCTAGCGCAGAAGAATCGCTTATTTTTGTCGTCAACAATCCTACCACTTCTTCGTTTTGGGAAATCTGCAACAGGGCCTCTCGATTGATGTACGTCATGGCATTCGCCTGTTCTACGGCCTGAGTTTGCATTTTTTGTACCAATGGAACAATCGTTTTGGTGGCAACCTTGCCCACGCTCTTGACCAACCACGGCTGGTCCTCCAAGGCTTGGTTCCAGGCGGCTTCGATGCTTTCTTTCGATTGGGCTTCGAGTGTCGCATCCACGTCCACTCCGTTTTGTTCGAGCGTCAATAGTTCCTCGTTGGAGATAGCTCCGGCTTCGTAACCGGCCCGCAAACTCGCGGTGGTGAGGGGATCTCCCACACTCTTTAAAAATTTCGCCATGACCTCCTTGGGAACAAAGGGCAAATCCGACAACAATTCGGCATCGTCGCTGGTGAGTTGGAGGTGTGTTGATCTTGCGAGTCTTTGTTGTTGCTCTTCTAGTCGTCCTGTGGATGGAGGAGTTTGCGGAGCTGCTACGTTTGGATCGATTAGGAATGCATCTGCAATAAAAAAAGAGCTCGTCGTCACCAACAAGTCTGCTGCTGCAACGATGGATGTGACAAGCAGCGCCGCAGTGGCCAACGTTGTTGCTGCCCTGCCACCAGCAATTCTGTTCGTTCTTGAGGAATCTTCTTCGGTTTTCGGAGTAAGGTTCATGATGACAAGTATTGAAAGATGCTGTTGCCAAAAGATCAAACCAAGAGTAATGCAGATACTACTGATCTATTATTGTTCTGTTAAAAGGATTGCGCCGGCGTCAGGAATCATCTCTGGAAAAACGATTGGCATCCTGTTTCTTGATCGAGTGCGTAAGTGCGTGTCCATGCATCAACCGTGTATCACGAGTTTGTGAGTCATGCACAAAAATCAGCGCCTGCCGGTATTTGAACTTCAACGGTATCGGCATTTTCTGTGCTGTTGTTGTCACCTCGACGGCATCTTTTCCCCCTCTCTCTCCTACCTATTGCACACTCGCATTCGGTACCTGACACTTCGTTTTGCCCACACACCATCCACCATGACAGACAACAATCCATCCAACCCAATCGAAGACAAGGCGACTGTAAAAGAAGCACTCCCAGAAGCCGAAAAAGGCCAAAGATCCTGCGGGGAAGATGATAATAATTTATCTCTCGAGATCGAAGCCCTCCGTGCCGAGAACCAAAAGCTCAAAGAAGAGATCCGCATGATTCTCTTTGTCTATGGCCCGACGAACGAGGGAATCTACGAACCAGAGCAATCCACAGCCGAGCGCTCGATGGAAGAAAACGACCAAACGCAAAAGAAATCCAAAAACATATTCAAACGATGGAAAAACACATTCAAACTATGGAGGCAACAGCATAAGGAACGACACCAACAGCGGAAAGAACTGGAAAGCAGATATCCCCAGCTAGGAAAGCAAAGAAAAAAAGACGAGACTAATGAAGCTGTCATAGAAGCTATTATTGACACTGTAACGGCTGTAGCAAACGGTTAGGCAGCACAAAGAACTTTCCTTTTGGATGGCTCCTATGAAATCCAAGTTTTCTCCCGACAAATCAACGACTGTGGTTTGCTAGATTCAAAACAATTCCTATGTTCTTGCTACTGCTGTTGCTGAAGCTGTGCAGCTGTTGACATGTGGTGATTGTCAGCATCGGCCAGCGCAGATCAACATCACGTAACACAAAAACTTTGAGGTTTTCTTGAGAACTGAACAGATTGCGAGGATCACGCAATAATGCCAGTAGCGGCTGTAAAAGTTGAATCCAAAATCTCATCGTTCGAAGTGAAAGCAAATATTTGCCAGACACGATTTAAAACCAGGCAATTTTGCGTACGTTTCAGTTTCGCAGTTTTCGGTTTCATAGTTTCTTTTCTTCTCGATTCGAAAGTGATAACTTTCCACTACTTCATTTCATCAACAATTTGCAGACACTAACAAGTTACAAATATAAAAAACGATTGAAATAATTTGCCTTTAGCGAGATACACAATTCTTAACCATCATGCAGTCGAGACGCTACTACTACAACAACGATTACGACAATCGCCGCGGCAGATCTCCGGTGCGTTCGGAGCGTCGTGACTCACGATTTTCCTCTCGACAATCACGCTATCGATCACGATCACGATCACCTGATAGCATGTTTGACGATATCCTGGATTGTTCTCTCCATTCGGTAGAAATTCACCGCGCTGATAACGATCGTTTTTGGCAGGATTCCACGTATCGAGCCTATGGCGAAAGGTTGTTGGCCGATCATCCCGAGCGTCGACGTGACTTTCGATCTTCCTTTAGACCAAGATCACGATCACGATCACCTGCAAGCAGCGATGATGATAGCAGTCATGTTACCACCTTGGATTTTTCTCTCAGACATGACCGCCAACAAGAAGGATGCGAACACAGAGAACAATGCGAACGACTAGAAAACAAGCTAGAAATCCTCCGAAAGGAACACAAGGTCGAGCTCAATAATCTCGAGTGTAAACACAGAGCCGAACGCTTAGCCTCCAAAAAGGAAGTGAAAGAGATCTATCAAGAGCTTTTGGACTCGAAAGATGAATGCATCGCTAGCCTTCGTTCCGAAATCAAAGCGAAAGATGAAATGCTCGCTTTCTGTCAGCAACGACTCAACGAGATTGAAGACGATCTCTCGCGATAAACTTATGAAAATAATTGCAATGCATCTATATAAATACATATCTATGAATACATATTTTTTAGTGAAACCAACAGCTACATGATAGAATTTCGTTTCTTCTCTTTGTGACATCGTCGTGGTCCAATGGTCGAGCAAGGATTTCTTTGTCGTCGTTTTGGTTTGTGTGTGAGAATCAAATTTTCTCGAAGACTAGCTATTTTGTTTTGCCTGTAGAGTAGTGCCAATGAAATCTTCAAGGATGCTGTCAAGGCCGTATCTTCTCTTTCCAAACAGTCGTCCCCCGCATCAAAGCTACTTTTCCTTTTCTCTATGACTTTTAATAATGTACTAGATGAATGGTGAGGACTTGTCATCTTCGAGTCTGATTCTGCCATGGTCTGTGGATACGAATACACAATGACTTGCATGTATATGTGTGTGTGCTTTTTTAAAGCCACGAGATCTCCCTCGTTGTGATCCACTTTGGTTCTGTTTGTATCCTGGTCTTCCCCACAAGGTGCAAGAGAGATAGAGCAACCGATGCCATACCACGTGATAGATCGACTTTTGTGTATTACACGAGCCTAGACCTCTAATACTCTTTGTTTTTGGCTAGAAGCGAACAATTGGTATCGATGCGACACGCTGCTGAGGTTATGTAGACGTGCACTATGACCACAACCACAATCACACATTTTTGTTTTGTTTTTCTTAGAGCTTGGATTGAAGCAACTTGGATCGGAATTTTTGCATGCCCTTGATCCAGCGTGAGTGATCGGTGGCCTTGCGACGGAAATATTCCGCCACTTGGGTGTGTGGAAAGACAAAGAATTCTTGGTTTTGAATCGCTTCTAGCGTACAATCGGCAACGTAGTTAGGACTCAGGATTCCATCGGCCATGGCAGAATTGTTGTTGTTGGATTTGGAGTTCGAATTGAGATTGGCCACTAATGGCGTGTCTACGGCCTGGGGACAGAGACAGTGGACCTGGACACTGTCCGAGTGGGAAATTGCCAGGTGTTCGCAAAAGGAAACGGCCGCCGCCTTGGTCACACCGTAGCTGGCGTCCCCGATTTGGGTCAACAGTCCGGCCGCCGATGCCGTGACGACAAAAACGCCTTTTTTGTTTGCAGTTTCCCAAATTGGAAGTAGTTCCCTTGCGGCAATTACGTGGCTCTGGAGATGGAGTTGCATCAGTGAATTCCATTGATCATCCGAGTGTCGAACAACACTGTCACTAGTGGTATTGCCGGTAGTTGGTGGAAGCATTCTTCCCGCGTTGCTGCAGTAGATATGGATGGTTCCAAACGTTTCTTGGATGTTTCGAATCATCGACTTCACCTGCCAAGCATCGGTAACGTCGCAGGCTATGGCCATGCGACGCAACTTGTTGTTGCTGCCAGATATAGAGGCAAGCTCTCGCACGACATCATCGCAACGAAACAGATCGACGACTACCACTACCGAACCCTCACGGGCAAAGGCGTGGGCCAGTGCTCTTCCTATGCCACTTCCTCCACCCGTAACGACCACAACCTTGTCTCGAAACGTCATGCTGCTGCTGCTTCTGTTCTGCTGCTGCTTCTGTTTTGTCAAAGACATATCGTCTGCTGATTTCCCTTTGCAACTTTTTTCCTCATTAAACTTTAACCTTTATTGAGTTCAGATTAGCCAATTACGTCACACGCTGTACTTGCGTGCAATCGTGAATCACAATCCAAAAAAAATAGAAGACTTCACACACAGCCCAGAACAAGAAAAGATTCCTGCAATGGCAGAATTTGCTTTCTGTTGAACGACACTCGAGCAGCAATAGTGACACTCTGATAGCAAGCACACACCGTGGCAACGACGATGAAGATAGTGTCACCAGCAGTGAATGCACTTTCGCTGCTGCTGACGACGATTTCGATCTCCATCGTCTCGACATTGGCATTTCAACAACGCGAAATTTCGCCATCACTCACTCGCCAGAGAGGTGCAAATGATGCGCCGCTGTTGTCATCGCTTCCAAAAAGCTTGGTAAACAATGGTCCATTAAGCTTGGCAAACAACGATGATCCAGTAGTAGTTTTACCACCCCCTCCGCTCGCCGAGTCGAACCCAAACGACGATGTGTGGCGAAACATGAGAGACACCCTCCCGATCTGGGTTCAAAACGATATTATGAGAGACACCGGATTTGTTGGCTTTGCGGCTGATTTTCTCACCGTACTGGCGGTTCCTTCCGTCATATCGGCCTTTCCCCAGGCCCTGCCAAATTTTCTGGCCCTCACGGACCTTCCAATTTGGTTCCGAAACCACGCAATCTCGTTGTTCCAACGAAAGGACGACAAGAAGATCAACACTGTCATGAATGAATCACCACTAGTTCGTGAAAACACCTTCGAATCGATCCAATACGGAGATCATCCGATGCAGGTGGCACATTTAATGCGTCCTCTCCATATTTCGAAAGAAAAAGAGGAGCCAAACAACAATGACGACAAAAAGAACAAATCATCATTGGTGGTGTTTGTCCACGGTGGTGCGTGGGGCTCTGGAAAGCCATGGATGTACCGATTGGTAGCCCGCCCCTTGTTGGAGCTCGGATATTCCGTCGCTATTCTTGGCTATCGGACCTACCCCACTGCCGATGTCAAAGGTCAAGTGAACGACGTGAAACTCGGCACCAACGTTCTCCTCGAGAAATTTCCAGAGTTTAACAAAAATATAACTCTTATTGGTCACAGCAGTGGCCCCCATATTGGGCTTTTGTCCCTGTTGGACGAATCCTTTTTGCAAAAAGTGCCAATCCACAAATTTGTTTCGCTATCGGGAGTCTTTGACATCCAAAAACACTACGAATTCGAAACCGGACGAGGTCTCAACGAGATATCACCGATGAAGGAAGCCTGTGGCAATTCGCAAACAGGCTTTGCAAAGTGTTCTCCGACGTATTTAATTCGTGATTTTATAGACAAACACGGCAGCGGTGTGCTTCCTGACTCAATATTTATTCACGGTGCACTGGATGACACCGTTCCGTATACATCAACTCAAGAATGCACCAATGAATTGTACCAAGGGATAAACGGTGACAACGACGACCAACAACACTCGTTGGAAGAACGACAGCGGTTCCAAACGTTGATAATGCCTGAGGTGGGTCACGCCGATACGATAATCCATTTTATGATGGGGGGAGAAACACGAGATATCGTTTTAAGATGGCTATCATCGGGTGGAATGGATATTGAAAAAGAAGAAGAGCCGCAGTCCCATTTAGAATCACAAGAAATAAGGTGATGAAAAGTCAAAAAGGACTCAAATTTGAAAGTCTTTGAGAATCTATCAGTAGAGCGTTACTTCTCATGCTCATGCTCATCAAATTCGTGAGGCGATGATATCCTCCAAAATATCATCCTACTCAAGCAATGATGCTGCGCGACAAACGCAAAAAGAGAGAAAACTCAGAGGCATTTAATAAATAGATTCTTAACAAATAGATTGTCAACTGTATGACTATTGCCACTGTTTCTCTACTAGATGCCTTTGTTGGATTGGAAACATACGCAACTTTCTCCTTCGTGGGCAAGGGCCTCGAACGTTTTTTCTTTTTCTTCTGCTTTCAGTTTTCCCAACAGAGGGTCACGGGTCATCCAAGACTGCTCGTGACTGCCGATGACGTCCCAAAAATGCCCGTTAGATCAAAAATGAATTTCATTTTTACTTCTAAAATATATCATCATGCACGATGATATGGCTGCTGCTTTTATCACCCCTATTGCCACCGATACTCAAGCGGCGGAGGAGCAAAAGAATAATAGTGCCGATAGCGCTGCTCCTGTATGCGTTTTCGTTCTGGAAGACCCTTCTTTGGTTCAACAATGACAACACCAACGGTACAGTCTCCTTCCTCTATTATTTCGACCGATCGCCATTACCCGAGTTCTCGCAGTCGTCCGCTGCTTTGAACAATAGAACCGACAATGCAACTGTCGTCAGCATCAGTGATAAACTAACGGATGCGTCCAGTGAGAGAAAAGATCCATTCATCTCGTACCAATTGCATTACGATCGACCCTACAACATGACGTATGGGTGGCAGATCCGGTGCATTTTGGGAAGGACGGCCAACAAGTTTGGAAAGAAACGGATGAAGAGGGTGGAACTCTCCGATCCCCTTCGAAACGTTTTGAACGTGACAACATCCATTCAAACAAACCTCAAAATCATGTCTGTTGGGGACAGCGTCGGGATACAATTCCACAACATTCTGGAGGAAGCTACGACGAGAGACGAAAAAGGAAAAACAGTAGAAAATAACAATTTTCACCGCGTGGTGTACCAAACCGCTTGGGGGAATCACGAAAGCGTCAGCGCAACGGGACCTGTCAACGGTGGCGGTGCATTGGCGGCCTTTCGCATGACGGGTTGGCTCGTCGAGGAAGGGAAAGGGAGACCCCCACCGAATGCCTCTCCCAAAACGCATGGCGGAGCCGGCGGATGGCTTCCAGAACACGTTGAACAACTGCTCCAGCACAACTACAGCATCAACCACACTACAAATACAACGACAACCGCAAACAACAGCGACAAAATAAATACCAATGCAACCACAGCAAACGAGTTTGACGCGATGATTTATAGAATCCCCCACGGATGGATGAAGTTGCGTGATATCACGAAAGACCGCCTCAAGGAATCTTTAATCTTAGCCCGAAAGCTCTTTGGAATACGCACGGCCATCGTGCAGACTTTGTTCCTAAACGTAAGCAGCATAGTGATTGTCTGTGTGTGTGTATTGGTTTTTAAAAAAAAT
>Ga0209503_10001822_pt1 | contig 10687 bp, 9 predicted proteins | sample SouAtlMetagenome_2_FD_187448 | JGI IMG/M metagenome (GOLD analysis project Ga0209503, IMG submission 187448) | Marine eukaryotic phytoplankton communities from Atlantic Ocean - South Atlantic ANT15 Metagenome (SPAdes) (version 2) | ecosystem: Environmental > Aquatic > Marine > Oceanic | place...
CAGTCTTTACCAGTGACATTGGTTCACTAACAAGGCTGGCGACTTCGGCGCCGTTTCAGAAGTACCTCATCGAGGAAATCTTCCAAAAATCCGCCTTTGTTCAGTCAGGCATCCTCGCTCCAGAGGCGCGTCTGAGCAACACCATTGGAACCCGTATTGAGGTTCCTTTCTTCGACCCTCTTGATTACACCGAAGAGTCGGTTGAGTCCTCCAACAGCTGGGGAACCAACGGCGCTGGCTTCTATACAACCCAGAAGACCACCGCTTCAACTCAGTACGCAACCATCACGAACCGTGGTGCTGCGTTCGCTATGGATGACCTTTCTGAGGTTCAAACCGGCGAGGATGCACTGAATGCAATCCGCAGCCAGCTGTCCACGGACATGGCGCGGAAGATGGAGCAGAAACTGCTCTTTATGCTTCAGGGCATTGTTGGACCTTCTGGCCCTCTCGCCGCTACCAACAGCCTTGACGTGTCTGGCACTGATGCCGGCGCATTGACTGAGGCAAACTACCTGACTGCACAGAATGTTGTTGCAGCCAAGTATCTGCTTTCTGAACGTGCGAATGATCTGAACGCGATCGCAATGCACCCCTTGTGTGCTGCGTATCTGGAGCAGATCGGCATGCTGACCTTCTCTACCGACTCCCTGGTTTCCGGCGGAAACATCCAGTGGGGTGGCGGTGGCGTTGGTGTTACCAACACCCAGATCGGTTACTTCGCTGGTCTTCGCGTTGTTGTTGACTCCCAGATGCCTATCCGTGGCACCGCTGGTCAGGCACAGCAGTTCGTTTCCTATCTGTTCAACGATGGAGCGATCAAGACTGGCCAACAGTTCGCGATGCAAATCGAGACTGAGCGCAACATCCTGAGCCTTCAGGACATCATGGCCGTCACTTACAACAACGTGATGCACCTGCCTGGCGTTTCCTGGGCTGGTTCATTTGACGGTCCTACTAACGCACAGCTTGCAGAGCCCACAAACTGGAGCCTGGCTTACTCAGTACCTCAGCTTTGTGGCCTGGTCGAACTGGTGACCAACAGCCCCTTTGGCGGTACTGTTTGATTGTCTGCTTCTTCGGGTGAACAGACGACAGTGGAAAGTGGTGAGGGGCTTCGGCCCCTCTTTTTTTGTTGTCAATTCGGAGCGGCAATAGACTGGCTCAGCCGGTCTTTTCTGATGATTGGTCTTGTGCGTATGGACTTCTACAAAAACGGAATCCTTAACGTCGTTCATCTGCCAAAAGATGAAGCGACTAAAGAGCACAGGCGCCGCGTCAAGGATGGCTGGGTTTTAGCTTTCAGCGTGCTCACATGACCTTTGATGCAACCCTCGGCAGTTGGCGTGCCACGTCTTACATCACCGTTGATACTGCCGATGCAATCTGGGCGAACACGCTGAACGATGCGGCTTGGTCTGCATTAACCCAAACGGAAAAAGAGCAGTCTTTGATGGCATCGACGAATGCTCTGGAGGCGTTGAAGTTTTCAGGAGAGCGATGCTCTCCGGCTAAAGATGATTCAAGCAAGCCGCAGGCGTTGCAGTGGCCTCGGAGTGGTTTCGTCTGTAAGGGCATTACGGCGACGTGTGCAGCCATTCCAAAGCAGGTAGAGCAGGCTTGCGCCTATCTGGCACTGAATCTGTTTAACGATCCAAACGCGATCATCCCTGGTGTCCCGACACCTACGCCTCAGCGTGGTGCGGTGAAGATGCAAAAGCTGGGTGATCTTCAACAGGAGTTCTTTGCACCGTCAGACGTTGGCACCAAGATCGGCGTCAGTGCTCCGATCGTGCTGCAGAAATTCCCTTGGCTGGTTGATGTCCTGGCCTGCTGGCTGGACGGCAACTATGGCCAGTCCGGAATCATCAATCGCGTGAGGTCCTGATGCCGTTCAAATCCGAGAAGCAGAAGGCTTATCTCTTTGCCAATGAGCCAGAGATTGCAAAGCGGTGGGCAGCAAAATATGGAAGCAAACCCAAACCGAAGACCAAGGTCAAACCAACCGGACGCAAAAAGAAGCGATGAGCATCCCTGATCCCAATCCGTATCCGGCCCAGACAGAGCGGGAATACATGATCTGCATGAACTCCATCTTTTGGGATGGAGACATCAGCGGATTGGCCAAGAAATGGCAAATCAGCGTGCCTGAGCTGCAACGAATCTTGCGGGGTCCGTATGGTCCGGGTTCATACAATGGGTCATAAGCGGAGGCCAGACCCATCGACATTGTCTCGACTTTTCTGCCGGTCGCTGAAGACCTAATTGATAATGTTTTTCCGACCAACATTTTGTATGAGCGGCATCTGCCGCCTGCATACGATCCAGCGACAGGTGATGTCACTGAAGACGTTCAACAATTCAGCATCAAGGCTGGCGTTTTAAGTCGCGGCCGGATTGAAACTGGTGGAGTAGGTGAGACCTACGAGTTAAGGCTATGGATCCATCACGGCACTAGCGGGATGCCTGATCTGCCTACAACGTCCGATCGAGTGATTTATGACAGCACGAACTGGAAGGTCACCAATGTCGACCCGACTTATAGCAGCGAGGGTCTGATAGCCAGTCGGATTACTGCGAGGAATCAGTAATGGCAAAGAAAGGATTCCGTGGCCCTGAGCTGGTGAAAGAAATTGATGAGGCGTTAGACAAAGGTCTTGCGTTGTTTCTTACTAGAACTCAATCAAAGCTGGCTGCTAGCTCTCCTGTTGACACGGGCCGACTTGCGTCTAGTTGGATGATTGGGAGAGGGGTCCCTAACAGGGACGCGCCACCTAAGCGAGAGACACCTGGACCCGTCACGATCGATAAATACGGCGGTCAGATCACGATGGATTCGGATTGGTTCATTTCCAACAACCTCCCGTATGCACAGCGGGCAGCGTTTGACCCCGGATATGTTGGCCGGGTTGGCGGCGGCGCTGGTGATTGGTTCACTCGCATTGAAAACAATCTTGCGAAGGATGCCGATAAAGCCTTCGACTTCTATCTGAGGAAAGTGAAATGAGCTTTGCTTCTGTGCGTTCAGTTATTGAGACAAAGGTCTCAAGCATTTATCAAGCCATGAGCCCACCTGTTGAGGTGGTGTTTGACAACGTGCAAGAGAGCCCGCCTGACCTGCCGTATGTCATCTGTTTAATCAGTTACACGACTACGACAGAGTCGGTGATCTGCCCAGATGGTGGAGCCCTTGAGCGGTTGCTGGGCAACCTTCAGCTGACCTGTTACGCGCCACGCGGTCGCGGAATGAAGCAGCTTGAAGAGTTAGGCGCAGAAGGGATGAAAGCAATGAACACCATGTTCGATAACACGGCATCAACTCAGGTGAAGTGTGGCCAGATCAATGGTCCTACACCTGTTTTAGGCGGCACTGAACCGTATGCACTTGCAACGCTTAGCTGTTCATTTTCTGCCTCTGTTGCCTGAATAGACTGAAAACGTCTTTGCCCCCGAAGACAACGCCCCCGCTGTTGTTTTTCATTGAGGACTCATGCCTGTCGCATGTAGCTCCAACGCCCTAACGGGTAGTTCTGGAGCCGTCTACTACACCCCTGCAGGAACTAAGGCATGCCTTTTGGCGGCTGATTTTGCAGTATCTGGCGAGATCACTGTTAACGGGCAAAACGATTTTCGCGTTGGTGACCCGATCAAATTCACTCCCGTTGGTGGTGCAACTCTTGACACTGGTCTTGATGCGTCCACGGCCTATGTCATCGCAACAGTTGATAACGCCGCTAACACGGTGACAGTCACTGAATCCGGTGGCACTGCCGTCACTATTGCTGGTGATGGCGCGGACAACGGTGGCCACATTGACATGGACTTCAACCCTGCACAGGGCATCTGTGAAGTCAGGGAGTGGACCGTGTCAATGAGCCGTGAATCGCTCGACGTTACGACCTTGCCTTGTGCACCTAGTGCATCAGCTGGTGGTCAAAAGTGGGCAGCCACTAAAAAGAATCAGCCAGGTTTCGCCGAAATCACTGGCACTATGGTTCTTTACATCACCGACAACGAGAAGGCGCTGGGTAATCGCTTGATGGAATCCACCTTCTTGAATAATCAAGACGGTGCGCGAGTCAAGCTTTACATGGACCTTGTTTCAGATGGTGCGACACCACCGCAACCTGACGACGTGAACTCCACGCTGATTGCTGGCCCTGTTCAGTTCACTGACTTCAACACGGGCGTAAACCCTGATGATCCGACACAGGCTGAAGTGAACTTCACCATGTTCAATCCAACCCATTGGATTGGCCAGGCACTGGTCTGAGTAATCAAATACAACTAGCCCCTGACTACGGTCGGGGGTTTTTTATTGTCTAGGCTCGTGATGCCGTCACTGCGTGTGCGGTTGGGTAATAGGGAGGGACGCCGTAACGACTCTCCCTGTTTCCTATTGCTATTGTCGAATGGTTACGGCGTACTAAACAATGAGCCAGCTTGACAAACTGCTTGAGATTGCAGCGATCGAGAACAAACTGACGAAGCGTGAGTTGTTCATTCACGGCAAGGATTTGAGCTTTTGGTCAAAGCCGACAACGATTGCTGATTTCCAAGCAGCCAAGAGAACGAGCAAAAATCCAGAAGACTTTTTGGAATACACCGCCCGGCTGTTCGTGGCTAAAGCTTTGGATGAAGCTGGCCAAAGGCAGTATCAGGTCGACGCAATTCCCGTCTTGATGCGTCAGCTGTCCATGAAAACAGCTTCAGAAATCATGGCCGCCCTTAGCCCTGATGAAGATGAGGCAGAAGAGCTAGACATGAAAAGCACTCAAGCGGGATCTAAAAAGGGAACCAAATCTGCTGGCTGAGCTTCATGTGGCCAAAGAGTTAGGGATGACTCTTGGCCAGCTCAGGCGTGAGATGACTTATCAGGAGTTGTGGGTGTGGATCACCTACTTCAACCTGATGAATGAAGAGAAGGATGAGGCGATGAAGAGGGCACAGCGGCGCCGATAGACTGAGGCATCAGTGGTGTTTTGCTGTGTCTTCAGCCCCTATTGACATTCCTGTAAAGGTCAAAGGGTTAAGTGACCTGCAAAAACTTGAGCGCAGGATGGAGGCGCTTGAAAAGGAGGTTACAAGGCTGCAAAAGAAGCTCCCGACGGCAAGCAATAATGTCAGAAAATTTGGGCGGTCAGCACAAGGGGCTGCAGCTGGTGTCGGGGTATTAGATAAAGCTCTAAAAGGTGCATTAGTTACGATCGCACCCCTGCTAACAGCAGTGGCTGGACTAACAGCGGGCTTTCGGGTTTTAGCTGCTCAAGATTTTGCTGAGGCAAAAGTCAGAACTCTTGGCGTCAATTCTGAGGAACTAAGGAAGCGGTTAATCGCCACCAGTAAAGCCTTAAAAGGGCAGGCCAGCGTCGTTGAATTAACTGCAGCGTCTTATGACGTGGCATCAGCTGGATTTGCTTCTGCTGCTGAAGCGCAGGAAATTCTGGCTGCTTCCAGCCTTGGTGCGGTGGGTGGTTTTTCAGATATCAATACCGTTGCCAATGCGACTACGTCTGTTCTCAATGCGTATGGATTATCGGCAGATCAAGCGGGCAAGCTTGTTGATGGCTTCATTCAGACGCAGAACGACGGCAAGATTGTTCTTGATGAGTACGCCAGGAACATCGGCAAACTGGCCCCAATTGCGGCGTCTCTTGGAATCCCGTTAGCAGAGGTCAACGGAGCCATCGCTGCCATTACGGCGAATGGTTTGCCGGCAGAGATCGCAATTACAGCATTGCGTTCAGGCATCGCTCGCCTCGCTGCACCGACAAAAGAGGCAAGCGACATTCTGGCCAAGTATGGCGTTGAAATTGACGCCAATACCATTGCAAATGAAGGGCTTGAGAAGAGCCTGCAAAAGCTGGCCAAGGTCACTGACAAGGCAGACCTGCAGAAGTTAATCGGGACAGAGGCTGGTCAAGCCTTGGCGCCACTGCTCAATAATTTAGAAAAGGTCAACAGGCTGATTAAGAATCAGGGAGATGCAGCAGGCGTTGCCCAGAAGGCAAACGACGAGGCGGCAAATACAATTGCAGGCGCTTGGAAGTCTGTCACTACAGCGTTTGAAAATCTGTTTTCTGAACAGTCGGAATTGTCAGAGGCGCTAATTCCACTTCTTCAGGGTTTGGCAGATGCAATCAATGCGATCAATTCACCAGCGGGTAAAGCAGCTCTCGCTTTGACAGGGATGGCGCTTGCGATTGGCGCAGTGACTAAAGCCATAGTCCTTTTGAAAGCCACCTCGTTTGGCGCTTTCCTTTCTCGTTTAATTCCAATCATCGTCGCCGGCAAAGGTGCATTGGCCGGCAAAGCGTTAGCGGCTGGCCTGGCAGCCAAAGCAGTGAAGGGTTTATCCCTTGCGATGAAAGCAGTCCCATGGGCGGTTGCGATCGCTGCCGCGTTCAAGGTGGCCGAGGCTACTTACAAAGCGTTCGCGGCTTGGTATGACTTCAATCGAATTTTGAAGGAAGCGCCATTAACAGAAGTCGAAGCAAAGATTGCATCTCTTACTAAAGAGATGGAAGCCGCGCAAGAGAAAACAGTTCACTGGACTGAGGCAATCTTTGATTTTATTCTTGGCGTCGACGGTGCATCAACAGCAGTTAGTGGTTTGTCGCAGCGTATTGCTGAATTAAATACGCGCAAGATTGAACTTCAGCTCAAATCGTTTGGTGATTTCTATGGGCCGGCAGGGCCTGCAGGACCTGAAAAAACAAAAACTGATCCGCCTTTTGTTCCAACTTTCTCAAGTGGTGGCGGTGGTGGTGGCGCAAAGCCTCGGGAAAGCCAACTTCCTGCGTTGCAAGCAGAAACACAGTTAAAGCAACGTCTTTTAGAAATTGATAAACAGCGCCTACAGGCGCAGTTTGAGGAGAATCAGATTGCCATAATGGCAGCTGAACGGGCAAAAGTCGAAGCTCAATTTGAAGCAGAAAAAGCAAAAATATTACTCGAATCAATTCCACTTTTAGAGCAACAAGAAAAAATCAAGCAGGCTGAGTTAGATCGGGAATCTGAATTATTAGAGCTCAAATATCAGGGCTTAGATTTTGAAAAGCAACGGCAAGCAACATTAGAGGGAATACTGACTCCTCTTGATGATGAGATTGAGCTGCTGCGGGCAAGGCTTAACGGGAACGAGGAAGAAATCAGGCAGAAACAAGAAATTCTGCGATTACAAAAGGCAATCAGAGAGGCAGGCGGTGATCCTGCTCAAGCAGAGAGTCGGATCAAAGAACGCGATGCGCTGAAAGAACAAGCCGACGCAGCTGAAAAATTAAAGGCTCAATATGAAAGCCTCGCCGACAGTATTGCCGGCAGCCTTACCGGCGCCTTCAAAGATGTAATTACTGGAGCCAAGACAGCGGAAGAGGCGCTCGCAACTATGTTCCAAAACATTGCTGATGCCTTTATCGACATGGCAATGAAGATGATTCAGGAATGGCTCAAGATGCAAATCCTGGGCATCGTCTCGAACGCATTCGGTGGTGGCGGGCTCTTTGGTGGCGGTGGCGGCGGCGGCGGCGGCCTGGGCGCTCCGAAATTTGGCTCTTTTGCTGAGGGTGGCTACGTCACCGGGCCAACCCAGGCTCTGATTGGTGAAGGCGGCGAGTCTGAATACGTCATCCCCGCGTCGAAGATGTCCGACGCAATGTCGAATTACTCAATGGGCCGTCGTGGCAGTTCGGTCATTGATGGATCAGGTGGAGGCGGTGCAAGTTCCGGTGGTGATAGCGGAGTGATCCGCTTCGAGAGCACCGTGATTAACGGCGTCGAGTACGTCACCAAGCAGGAGGCTGAAGCGATTGGCCAACGTGCAGCACGACAAGGCGCAGCCGATGGCGCAAAGGCTGGATATAGCAAAACGATGGGCACCCTTAGGAACAGCCGCAGTCAGCGTCAAAAACTGGGGATGAGCTGATGGCAGTTGTCGCGTTAACCAATTTCATCGAGGTCACCAATGCAGCCGGCGGTCTTGAGTTCAGGTTTCAGAATTCCAAGCCTGGTGAGGTGATTACCCATAACGGGGAAGACTTTCCCTATCTGTCATTCATTTATCAAGGCGCCGCTAAGAACCGGACGGGTGACAACTTGGAGTCAAACCTTGTGCTTTCGTCTAATGCCATTTCAACTGGCTATGCAGTGGAGGCAGTGCGCAATCGCTGGAACGTCAAAGTCGACAGCTGCAGCATGCACCCTGAGACGTTTGTAGTGGCAAAGACTTTGACAACTGAATACTGGATTGCGGCCAGTCTTTCTTATGACGTGGAGACTGTTGAAATTTTGCTGTCGAGCAGCATTGACGCGGTAGGGGTCTCAGCTCCGACAAGGGTTTTGACTGTTGAATTAGTTGGAGCTTTGCCTGTTGTTGGCAGTGTTCAAAACAGATGAAGCCTTTTGAACTGATCGGTTTGCCCTATCGCCTCGGAGCTATCCCCGAGATTCACAGAGCGGGTGACTGCTACAGCATTTCCGCTCATGTGATCAGGTACTTAAGAATTGAAGTGCCCAGGCCGACGCGGGCCTGGTATCGACGACTAAGGAATGGTGATTATCAAGTTTTCCCTGAAGTCCTCGAAGCATGGGGCACTAAAATCGACGCACCTAGACTGGGCTCAGTAGCACTGTGCTCTGCAGATAATGAACGGTACGGACTCGCTGTCTACTACGAAAACGGATGGCTGAGTTACGTCGGGTCGGTGGTCAGATGGAGCCCGTTAGACGTCCTGCCGGTCGTCGCGTGCTACTACCCGCAGAGGCGGAACTGTGTAACTCAGTTGGACTGACTGAGGCGGAATATTGGCATTTTGTCCAGTTAGCTGATGCTTATAACGCCAAGCGCGGTGAAGAATATGAGCTGATTCCCGACGTTCGAAACGACCCCGTTTCCATCATCGTCAATTTGGTTATTGGCTTGGCGCTGTCTGCAGTTGCAGCACTGCTAGCGCCAAAACCTAAAGAGCCAGAACGTCAGCAAGACGCGCCACAAATTCGGACGCCTGACGTCACAGGTCGAAGCAAGTTTGCACCTCAAACCAGCTTTGACTCAGTGCAGGACTTGGCTAGCTTGGGGATGACCATCCCCTTGGTCTTTAGCCGGAAAGGCGTCAGGGTGACCAGCTCGCTGCTTTGGTCTCAGATGTTGAGCCTTGGCAATGCGCAGCAGTTCCGAGGGATTTTGCTGTTTAGCAGTGGTGCGTTTGAGGTGCGGCCTGATTTTGCTGGCTACGCAATCGGCGGCACGACGTTAGAGAATTACACCAACGCCAAAATCGCGCTGTATTTCAAAGAAAACGGCGGTCGCTTTGTAGAAGCTGGCGCTGATCGATATCCCGAAGGAACGATCACAGACACGCTTGACACTGATCCGTTTGCGATCTTTTGGGATCGTGAGGCAGCTTTCCGCTCTTACTTCTCTGGAGCCAGAACCCCTAGCAGCCAAACCCAGTTCGGGTGTTATGCGCCCTGCCCTAATGGGATGCGGCACATGCCGCCTTATGAGGTCACCACAGTTGTTGGTGAAGGCGCAGCGCGGCAAGCGTTGCAGGCAAAGCGAGACAAGTCAGCTGACAAGTCTCCTTATCGATCAGCAGTCATTGATCGCACAGGTGATCTAGTCACTTATCGCTTAGATCAAAGTGAAGACAGCGGGGATCGTTACGAGCCCATTGGATCAGAGGACATCAAGAACAGTCAGAACACGGCGCGAGAAGGAGCAGACGTCAGCATCTCTGTTGGCTCTCAGTACATGATCGGCTCAGCGATAGCCGTTGGCTTTGACGTCCCGCCTGATCCTTGGGAGCCGGGATTCACCAAAGACATCCAATTCAAAGTCATTGAAGAGGGTGAGATTGATTACACCGATGTGTTGGCGCTAAGCCCACCGTCCGATTCGTTGACTGTGCAAAGCGTGGCGATCGGCACTGTCTCCAATAACCGAGCCTGCGTCGTTACGGAAATCGGCATCAAGTCCACGGTCTGGGGACAGATAGCGGGATTTGCAAACAGGAACGATTATCCCGGCGATGACGTCATTGCCGATATTGAAAGGGATCGAGGGTCTTACACGCTTGGCAATCTGAGCAAGTACGTCAAGAGGTTGAGCTTTTTTCAGCTATACATCCGCCCCATGGGCAGTAATGCTGCATGGGTTGATATCAACAATGGGACTCTGTTCTGCGTCAAAGGGAATACTCCTCAGTCTCAGTACAACTGGATCAGGATTAGCCACGATTATGGGCAGTTTGAATTCAGGCTTTTGCCTGTAGCTGGCAACGTTGCCAAACGATTTTATGAAGGTAAGCTCGTTCACTTGCTGCGTCCAGGTCGCGTCGAGGGTTACAACGAGAACGGAAATTCAATTACTTATCAAGGCAGTCAGCTATTGCTCGATGTCGTGGAAATGTCCAACCCTGAATGGGTATTGGGCACGCCTCCAACAATTGCATTAGAGCGCGGCGTTCAATCCGTTACGCCTACTAGCTCAGGCGTTAGACCAGAGCAGTGGACCTTTATTGAAGAGGGATGGGCGCCAAATAAATACTGCGTAAGCACGCGGCGCAGCTGGGTCTATTTCACTTGGCTGCCTTTAGGCGTCAACAATGTTGCTGTAAACGAAAGCGGTTCGTTCCCGACCAGCTCTTCCGTTGTGGTGGGGAACAACAAATTCGAGATGGGGCGTTAT
>Ga0209503_10001823_pt1 | contig 10685 bp, 9 predicted proteins | sample SouAtlMetagenome_2_FD_187448 | JGI IMG/M metagenome (GOLD analysis project Ga0209503, IMG submission 187448) | Marine eukaryotic phytoplankton communities from Atlantic Ocean - South Atlantic ANT15 Metagenome (SPAdes) (version 2) | ecosystem: Environmental > Aquatic > Marine > Oceanic | place...
CCATGCTGCTTTTCGAGCCTGCGGGAGAGTCCAGACATGCCCATATTGTAACTGGCCGCAGCGAGAATCCAGTCTCCATAGCGGCGATGGGCCTCCTTCAAATAGGCGCAGGCAGCCCTGGTGGCCTTTTCCACGTGATACCGTTCGTCTACATCTCGGTCCACCCTGAGCCCGAACTCCTTTGCCGCAGGCTCCATAAACTGCCAGAATCCGCGGGCATCCGATGGAGATACCGCATTGGCCAAACCGGACTCGATCACCGAGAGGTATTTGAAATCCACGGGCACACCTGAGTCAACAAGGATGGGTTCAATGAGCGGAAACCACCGACCGGATCGCTTGAGTGTCAGCAGGCTGCTGCTGTGTCTAAAGGTCCCGATCAACAGCTCTTTCTCCATCCTCTCCCTCACCCCAACGCGATTCAATGGCAGCGGACTTCCCGCAAACTCCAGATCCTCGACGATGCGCGGTGGCGTCACCCATTGGGGCAATGAATCAAGCCGACCTAATTCAGGTGTCGTGCTCGATTGCTCGCGCGCCCCAGAAAGCACAAAGGCGAGAAGGACCAAACTTGCTGCGCCCAAGGAAACAAAACCACGCAGAGAGACTGTCGGCGTCATCAAAAGGGCGATTCAAAGTCAGCAAAAGAACCCGCACTGGCATCCTTGGGTGACAAAAGCGGGGCGTCAATCCCCCAGTCAATTCCCAAATCAGGATCATTCCATTGCAAGGCCCGCTCGTGCTCCGGGCTGTATACATCTGTGCATTTGTAGCAGAACACTGTGTCCGGCTCAAGCGTGAGAAATCCATGTGCAAACCCTTCTGGAACCCAGAATTGCCAGCGATTCTCTGCGGTCAACAAGACCATCTGATGCTGTCCGTAGGTGGGGCTTTTGGTGCGCAAATCGACTACCACATCCACCGCGCGCCCCTGCACCACGCGGACCAACTTGCCCTGTGCCCGGTCGGGAATTTGAAAGTGAAGGCCGCGGAGCACCCCCTCTCCTGAGATGGACTCATTGTCTTGAACGAACTGAACTGGCCTGCCCAAAACCTCTTGAAAATGCCCGGCGCGCCACGTCTCTGAAAAGCGCCCGCGGTCATCACCAAACTGTCGAGGGCGAATCATCAACGGCCCTTCGATGCGGCCGGTTTGCACTTCCAATGAGTGGTTCATGTGAATGGGAATCAGTTGTTGCCCGAAAGGCTCATGAGGGCAAGGAAACTGGTAATGGTCGTCAGAAGACTCAATACTGGTGTGACATCGGAAAGGATTTCATTCAAGTATTGAGGAAGGGGCTCCACATACACAATGTCTCCTGCCTGCACGGTTGTGGTCGCGTATTCAAGGCCTTCGATTGTCGACAAATCAAATTGGTGCACAGTCGGGCGGTTTGTGCCCCTGCGAATCAGCTTGACCTTTCGGGCATCGCCTCTCCCCCGGATTCCCCCGCTGAGGGCGAGCACCTCGAGGAGGCTCGTGTTGGGATTGACCAAAGTGACCACGGAAGCGACACCGGCTTCGCCTGGGAACACCAAGACGCGTTGGTTGGTGACCTCAATCAAGGCGAGGGGCTTGACATAATTGCTTCGGTAGGCCTCCTCGAGCTTCGTCTCGGCCTCACTAATGCTGAGGCCAGCCAGTGTTACCGGTCCCAGCTCCGGTAGCTCCACTGTGCCATCGGGCCGGACCTCGTAGAGGAACCTGTTTTGCTGCATTTGCGCAAAATTTCCGCCACCGCCAACATTGCCGCCAACATTGCCGCCAGCTGCACCCGCCGTCATGGACAGCAGTCGCTCGCCTTTGTTGGAGAACAACTGGAAAGACAACAGGTCGTTTGGCGCAATGCGATAGTTGACATCGCTGATCGGGTTGAACGGATCAAAGACGAAATCGGAAGGCGTCCGGAACATCATGTTCCGGTTGATTGTGCACCCACTCCATCCGAGACTGCAGAAGAGGATCAAAACGGGCAACAAGCGAAGCATAAATCGCATCATGGTTCAAAATTAACTGCATGCCTCCGCGTCATGAACCCGACCGAACCGACTTTGTCCAAGTATTTTCGACCGCCCATGAATCTCCCTCCCGACCTGCTCCAAAATGGACCGACCCTGCTCCGGACGTTGGAGCCCCATGATGTCGACTGTGTTTTGCAGTGGGAAAACAACCCGGAGCACTGGACAGTCACCGGCAATGTGACCCCATTCTCCAAGGCTGCCCTCGAGGCCCTTTGTCTCGGTCACCAGGATATTTATTCGGCGGGACAATTGAGATGGATCATCGAAAATGACGGTCAACGGGTCGGCGCCGTCGACCTCTATGACTTTCAGGCCCGAGACCTGCGCGCCGGCATCGGAATTTTGGTGGCGCCAGATTCTCGTGGCCAAGGGGTCGCCCGTCGTGCCCTCGCCATCGCCCTCCGACACGCCACCCTCGCTTTGATGATGCGTTCTGTCCATGCCGAAATCCACGCTGATCACACCGACAGCCTGGCCCTGTTTGAAGGCGCTGGATTCAGCCGTGTCGGAAGGTATACCGATTGGACCAAGACCCCTGAGGGATGGAAGGATGCCATCCTGCTTCAACACATGCTGAACCCAACGTCATGAACAACCGACGTGTCTTCACCGTGACCCTGGTTGCCTTGCTCTTCGGGGTGCTCATCGGGTTCGTTCTGAGAACAGCCTTGGGCGCCAATACTGTAGAGCGCGATGGCCGGTTTGTCTTGGATCCTGCACAGCCTGTGGACAGTGTGGTTGCGCAATTGGACAGAGAAGGGCGTTTGGCGCACGCGGGGTCGCTGACGCGCTACCTGTCATGGAGGGGATGGACCGAAACCGGCACGCTCAAGGCCGGCCGCTATTTGATTCCGGGAGGCATGGACAATCGCTCCCTTGCCCGACTTCTTTTGTCCGGATCGCGGGAAGCGGTCCGCGTGCGTTTCACGGGGGGAAGGTCGCTCGAAGACCTTGCAGAATCTGTGGCTCCCCAGGTCACCTTTGATGCCGACGATTTGGTCCGGGCCATGAAGGACCCTTTGCTCGCTGCGCGGAAGGGAACCGATGTGGAAGCCCTTCGCACGCGTTTCATCCCCAACACCTACGAAGTGTGGTACGACGTGACCGCAGCGGGCTTTGTCGAGCGAATGGTGAGCGAATGGGAGCGATGGTGGACGGATGAACGCCGCCAAAAGGCAAAAGAAATCAACCTCACGCCAACCCAAGTTGGCATCCTCGCCTCCATAGTGAAGGCGGAAACAAGCAAGATGGACGAGGCGCCCACTGTCGCAGGACTGTATTTGAATCGACTGGACAGGGGCATGCGCCTCCAGGCGGACCCCACACTCATTCATGCCCTTGGAGACCCCACCATTCGTCGTGTGTTGAATGTCCACAGGGAAATCGACAGTCCCTACAACACCTATCTGAACGATGGCCTTCCTCCTGGCCCAATCAATTTCCCGGAACCCTCCTACCTCAAAGCGGTCCTGAACGCCAAGGAGCACGATTACATCTTCATGTGTGCACGCGAAGACTTCAGTGGTTACCACGCTTTCGCAAAGACAAACCGAGAGCACGAGCGCAATGCGCGACGCTACAGACGGGCCCTTGACAAGCAAGGTGTTTATCACTGAGCGAACATCAAGGTGGATGGCGGTGTAATTTTGCCGCCCGATGACGCGTTGCACACCCATTTTTCCCGGCTTAATCGCATGTGCTGCGCTGCTGTCCCTGTGCACTTGGCCTGTGGGACAATTGGCCGCACAAGACTGGCCTGAGGGCCTGCCTCGAAAGCCGGAAGCAGAGGCCATTCGGGTGGAGCACGGGGCGATTGAAGTGGATGGGTCTCTGGATGAGGACGGCTGGAGAAGCATTGCCCCCGAGACCGAATTCCGAGAACTTCGCCCCCAGCCGTTTGGCATGCCCAAGCAGCGCACAGAAGTGCGGTTTGCTTACGACGACCGGGCGCTGTATGTCGGCGCACGAATGTGGGATTCCGCACCTGACAGCATCCTTCACCAGTTGATCCAGCGCGACGGCGAAGGCAACACGGATGTCTTTGGCATCTGGTTTAATTGCTTCGACGATGGAGTCAACGGCGTTCGGTTTTCCGTGACGCCGGATGGGGTACAATCCGACGAACTCCTCTCTAATGACGATGCGGATGGCAGCTGGAATGCAGTGTGGAAAGCCGAATGCCGCATTGACGACAACGGATGGGTGGCGGAATTCGCCCTGCCCTGGTCCGTGTTCCGATTCAATGACACAGGAGAATCCCCACAAAGCTGGGGGATGAACTTTTACCGCTATGTCCGCCGATACCGTTCGGATTACGTCTGGCGTGCCATGGACCCCAACCAAGAGGGCCTGATGAACCAGGGGGGACTGCTCACCGGCATTCAAGGGATTGCCCCCCCGCCCCGCTTCAGCCTGTACCCCTATGCCAGCGTCTACTACGACGCCGAAGGCAGTGAAACAGCGACGCGCGTTAATGGCGGCCTGGACATGAAGGTGGGCATCGGGGATGCCTTCACCTTTGACATGACCCTCGTGCCTGATTTCGGTCAAGTCGTGGCCGATAATCTCGTTTTGAACCTCAGTCCCTACGAGGTCAGGTTCAATGAAAACCGGCAGTTTTTTACTGAGGGCACAGAGCTGTTCAACAAGACGGGCACCTTCTACAGCCGTCGGGTAGGCGATCAGGAACAACTAATCAATGCATCCAAGGTCACGGGCAGGACGCAGGATGGAACTGGATTGGGGCTGCTCAATGCCGTATCCCGAGACGGCGATGGTTCACTCACCGACTTCTCGGTTGCCGTGGTGGACCAAAACCTGCCCAACAACGGCTATGTGTCCGTGCAAAGCGGACAGGTCATCCGCGGAAATGGCCGAACTGACGACTGGGTCGGCAGTGCGGCATTCCAAGTTCGGGATTCCCTTCAGCGCTGGTCGCTGACCGGCAGGGGCGGAATGAACCGCAGAACCAATGGTCCACTCGGGTCCTCGGAATCGGGGGAAGGCCACACATGGGGAATGGAACTGAGCCGCCTGAAGGGCAGGCTCAGTTGGTCCATTGGGCACTATACTGAGACCCCGGAGTACGATCCCAATGCAGTGGGCTTTCTCGCCGCTCCAAACGCCGTCGCCGAATATGCCAATCTAGAATACCGCATTCCCAAGCCCTTCAAAGCATTGGGAATTGGATTCAACAGCATGTCTTGGGAACTGGAGGTGGTCAGGGAAATGCTGCACACCCCGCGTTCTTTCGTCACCCAGAACTACGACGTGGAATGGCGCCTCTTCCTCGCCAGCTTTGACTTCATCAAGTTCGGTGCCACCGCATCCCCACACGATGGAAGAGACTACTTCGCACCGCGCTTAGATGGCCGGTACTGGCAGGTTCCCCGATGGTGGTCCTGGGATGCCTTTCTGAGTACCGACTATCGCCGTGAATTCGCCTTGGACATTGGCGGGTGGGGCTCCGGAGGGGCGCTCTACCCAGACTGGAGGGAACGCAACTTTAGGATCAAGCCCATTTGGCGGCCCAACGATCACTTTCGGATCAGCCACGTCTACAGCCATCAAGACAAGTACAACGAGCGGGGTTGGTCAGCCTTAATTGACAGCCTGCCCAATGGCACTCCCCTCTCGGAGACCCAAAGCCTGTGGGCCAAGCGCAACAACTATTCGCGCACCCATGTCTTGAACGCGTCCTATGTGCTGGACAACCGAAAAGGCATCACCTTCAGACTCAGGCACTATTGGAGTCGTGTGGAAAACAACGGCTTTTTCCTGCTGGATGAGAATGGATTGCTCGAGCCCACTGATGACGTCACGCTAACCGACGAAGGCACGTCCGTTTATGACATCAGCTACAATGCCTGGTCCATTGATTGTGTGTTCCGGTGGATTTTCGCTCCGGGCAGCGAGGTGTCCGTGGTGTGGAAGAACCTGTTGGAAAGCCAAGGGGACATGCTCCCGGACAATTACGGAGAGAACCTCGAGGATGTTCTTCGCGTCCCACACCGGAACAGCTTCTCCATCAAAGCGATCTACTTCTTGGATTACGCTGACCTCACCGGCCGACGGTAAAGGTCAATCCAAGGGCCAATCGAAAGTGCTGTGGCCCAGGTTGCCGGCTTCGTCCACGGCCCATACCCGAATCTGATTTCCAGGCTGAAGGATGTTGTCCCCGAGGGGGTGAACCAACACCCCCCTCTCCATGGCCAAGCGCATCCACTGGTTCTCGCAACGCCCCTCCCAATGGTCAATCCCCGACAGGTCGTCCATCACAGGAATGCGCAAGGTTTCCGACTCCACCGTGGGCTCCCCCAATGCGGGAGCGGTGGTATCCGGCCGCACTTCAAACGTTCCAAATTGCTTGACTTTGAACCCGATCATGCCGCCCCTTTCATCGGAAACCCAGGTGCCGTCGACCTCGCCCTCATCGTCGAGGGCACAGAGGACGAGTGGTTCCCCCGTTCCCTTCCACCGCTCGGGCACGGGCACAGTCAATTGGAAGGCCGTTCGGGTTAAGCGGGCCTCGGACAAGACGGAAAACCGCCCGGACGAATCGTCCTCCAATGCAATGGCCGCATCGGCATACAGGGCACCCGCTGGGATTTCGATGCCCATCCGTCCATTGGTCATTCGGTGGCGCCGCCGATGGTCCAACATGTCCTCCCCGACCCAAGTTGAATCAACCCGCATGCTGTCCCCCACCAGCAATACGGAAGCCTGGGACACATTTCCTGAGAGGTCCAACACCGTCACACCCAACTTGACGGTGTCCCCAGGCATCACTTCCAACGGCGTCATGTCGCCGGTCAGATGGTATATGTCCAAACGGTTACCGGGCAACCGGTGCAATCGGTGCACACGAGAACGTCGGTCCTGCCATGCCGCTATGTCTACATGCGCAGAGACGTCTTTGTTGGTTGAGAAATCCAACGTATCCATCCGGTGGCGATACATGAGGCTGTCCTCCAAAAAGACATCTATCCCATAGGGACCGTGCGTAAAGGGGGCTCCGTCCAACTTATCAAATGCCTCCACCCCTAGCCTGAAGGGCCCCGCCACCTCAAGAGACTCACCATAGGCTGGACTCCAGCGGAACCGATCCCGCGCTCCTTCCACCTCGCCCGAATCACATGGCAGGACCCAAACACCCCTGAATTCAGGTGGCACATCGTCTCGGGTGATGCCCTCCCCGACAAAAACCCAGTGCAGCGGATTGATGGGCCATTGAGTTCGCTGGTCCCGAATCTCAAAATGAAGGTGCGGCCCGAAACTCCTTCCGGAATTACCGCTCCATGCGATGGTGTCCCCAGCCTCATACTGAAAGTCCGCGGAAGGAGGACCATCGAATGCCCAAGATTCACCCGCATACTGGGCCGCCTTCAACCACGCTTCGATGTCGGGGTGAAACGAAGACAAGTGCGCATACACTGTCGTCAACCCCTGACCATCGAGGTACAAGGCAAGCCCGTATCCGCGATCCGATACTTTGACCCTGCTGATTCGGCCGGACTGTGCCGCCAGCACAGGAACGCCTTCGACTCCGCCCGTTCGGATGTCCATGCCGGTATGGAAATGTCCGGTCCGGACCTCTCCAAAATTGCCGCTGAACTGCAATGGAATGGCCAACGGAGAGTGCAGTGTATCCTGCGCCCCCACTTGAAGGAAGGCGACCAACCATCCTCCCAAACAAAGCCATCTTCGGCGGTTTTCGCCTCGGCTTCCGTTCATACCCCATCTCATGTTCGCAAATTACCCCTCCGTTTTCAGCCCCGACCTTGTGCGATGTAAATTTGAGTTCGTGGATATGAACCAAACCTCGGAACAAGTGCTCCTGAGCACCATGCTGCAGGAGATTCGGGAAAAGGCGGCCAAGCTCATCAAAGAGCGCAACCGCCTGAATGAGGAGAAACGCACCCTCGTGGACCAAGTCGCAGCGTTGCAAACCCGCATCGAAGAGCAGGAAGCCCGTCTGGCTCAACTCGAATCCACACCAGAATCACAACCCGCGGCGGTGGCCACCTCCGACCCAATCGTCGGTGAACGCATTCGGGCCCTCGTTGAAGAAATTGACGCTTGCATCGCTCTCATGCCCCATGCGCGCGACATGGCGACCGTCGAACTCCTTTCCGCATGAACGAATCCTCCATACAAGTCACCATTGCTGGTCGAACCTACCCACTGACCGTGGCGGAGGGTGAGGCCATGCGCGTGCGGGAGGCAGCAGGAAAGATTGATGAACTTGTCCAACGGTTTCAAAAGGACTATGGCGTGTCAGACCGCCAGGACCTCATTGCCATGGCAGCACTGCAATTGCTCAGCGACACCCCCGCTGATGTGCAAAAGGAGACGCAAGAAGTGCAGGTCATCCCATCGGAAGTCTTCGAAGGCCTCGAGGAGGTGAGATCCCTTTTGGCTCAAGCAGGCATTGCTCCAGAGGAGACAGGGGAACAAACCCCCTGAATCCATGGACCCTACACATTACATCCTCGGCGCACTCGCCGGCCTTCTTCTCGGGGGAGGTGCTGCCTATGCCATTCTGAGCAGTGTGCTCAAAGGCAAAGCGTCTGCCATCATCAAGGAGGCCGAGCAAAAAGGAGACAACATCAAGGAGAAGAAAATTCTCCAAGCCAAGGAAAAATTCCTCAAGCTCAAGGAGGAACACAACAAAGAGATCAAGGCACGGAATGCCAAGGTTCAGTCTTTGGAAGACAAACTGAAAAACACCGAACGCAACCTCAAGCGGGACGACCAGCAACTAAAAGACCGGAGGAAGCGCCTCCAAAGGGATGAAGAGACGCTGAAGGTGAGGCTCGAGGCCAATGAAGCCAAGCAAAAAGAGCTCGACAAGACCCAAGCTCAGGCAGCCAAACTGCTATCGGAAGCGGCTGGCATGACAGTGGAGTCTGCCAAGGACGAACTCAAGTCCCAGATTTTGGGCGATGCCCGTGCCATGGCTACACAGGAAATGCAGGAGATTCTGGATGACGCCCGAACCCGTGCCAACCAAGACGCTAAGAAAATCGTCATCCAAACCATACAGCGTGTCGCCACGGAACACGCCGTGGAGAACAGCGTCTCGGTCTTCAACATCGCCAGCGACGACATCAAAGGCCGAATCATCGGCCGAGAGGGCAGAAACATCCGCGCCCTGGAGTCCGCTACCGGCGTCGAGTTCATTGTAGACGACACACCCGAAGCCATCATTTTGAGTTGTTTCGACCCTGTCCGACGTGAAATCGCTAGGCTCAGTCTGCATCAACTCGTGAGCGACGGCCGGATCCACCCCGCCCGAATTGAGGAGGTGGTGGCCAAAACCTCTCGGAAAATCGAGGAGGAAATCCTTCAGGTGGGAAAGCGGACCGTCATCGATCTGGGAATACCGAATATGGCCAATGCCTTGGTCAGAATGGTCGGCCGGATGAAGTACCGCTCCAGCTACGGACAAAACTTGCTCCAACACAGCCGAGAGGTTGCCAACCTTTGCGCCACCATGGCTGCCGAACTGGGCTTGGACACCAAAGCTGCCAAACGCGCCGGGTTGCTTCACGACATTGGCAAGGTCAGTGATGAAGAGAGTGAGATGCCACACGCCATCCTGGGAATGAAGCTCGCGGAGAAGGCTGGCGAACGCGCCGATGTGCTCAATGCCATTGGCGCACACCACGACGAAATAGAGATGACCTCCCTCATCAGCCCCATCGTGCAGGTCTGCGACGCCATTTCCGGTGCCCGACCCGGTGCGCGAAGAGAAGTCGTCGAAAGCTATATCCAGCGACTCAAAGACCTCGAAAACATCGCTTTGGAACAACCCGGCGTCACACAGAGCTATGCCATCCAAGCAGGCCGTGAACTGCGCGTCATGGTGGAGAGCGACCAAGTCAATGACGAGATGGCCGAGCAAATCAGCTTTAACATCTCCCAGCGGATCATGAACGAGATGACCTATCCGGGGCAGGTCAAGGTCACCGTCATCCGCGAGACCCGGGCCGTGAGCGTCGCAAAATGAGTGGAGGCGGAGACGGTACTTTCTCTCGCTCCGTCCAATGGCAGACCCTGAATGTCGGTGTTCAGATTGTCATTCAATTGGCCTTCGTCCGCTATTTAGGGGAAATCCTCACGCCGTCAGAATGGGGCTTGGTTGGCGTGGTGTTGGGCTTTGCCGGACTCCTTGAAATCTTTGCCCAACTCGGCGTAGGCCCCTCGCTGATCCAGCGCAAGGACTTGACGCGCAAACAAGTCTCGGCGGCCTTCTGGTTCTCCTTGTTCCAAGGGATGGCCTTCTGTGCTTTGGTGTACTTTACAGCACCTGCCATCGCGAACTGGTTCGAGAAGCCCGACATGGAGCCTGTCATGCGATGGGTTGCCTTCAGCTTCTTGATTGCCTCCGTGGCACTGGTGCCCAGATCGATGCTGATCCGGCGCATGGACTTTCGCAGCCTCTTCTGGTCCTCCTTAATTGCAATGGGGCTCGGCACGGGCGCATTTGGCATCTGGGCCGCCTCCGCTGGCTGGGGAGTATACGCTTACATCGGTGCCCTCCTCGTTCAGAATGCACTGCTGGGCATCAACTACTGGGGTCGCACCGGACTGCGCGTCTCTCTCTCCCCTCAGATTCGCGAAGCCGGATCACTGTTGCGGTATGGCGCGACGAGCACGGT
>Ga0209503_10001824_pt1 | contig 10682 bp, 23 predicted proteins | sample SouAtlMetagenome_2_FD_187448 | JGI IMG/M metagenome (GOLD analysis project Ga0209503, IMG submission 187448) | Marine eukaryotic phytoplankton communities from Atlantic Ocean - South Atlantic ANT15 Metagenome (SPAdes) (version 2) | ecosystem: Environmental > Aquatic > Marine > Oceanic | place...
TGTTACTTATAAAGATAATCTTAATGTTTTTGGCCTTTTGGTTTATAATGAACCGATGGTTTCGTTACCTCGACAAATAAATCACCACTTTTCCACCCTTTTTTACCACTTTTTACCACTTTATGGTAAACTCCCATGGAATAATTCCTTTATTTATGCGTATTTTGTTAAATTGGAAGAACGGGGCTAGACCGAGATATCCTAGCGGGAGACAAGGCTAGTATAATTTTACCACATATTTCATAAACTCAGACCCAAATTACCCCACATATACGAATTATACAGAAATAAGGACTGGCACAAGCGTGTTTCTTCGCGCAAAATGATTTTTTCCTGAGGGAATCGCATTTTGTAACACATTTTTGCTTTGTAACACCTATTTGTAACACATATGTTGATAACTTTTGATAACTTTTTTCTAGCTCAAACGGCTTAAAGTATCACTTTAAGTTAAAGTAATGGTCGAGGTTGCGGTAGATAACGGCCTGATAGCCAGATAGTTATGAAAATTGTTAATAACTTTTCGCAAATAATTGCCTTTTTGTTTGGCAATACCGATTAATTTTCGTATATTTATATTGCCAGAGTACACCCTTTTCATAAAATTTTGCGCAGTGACATAAAACACAATAGAGGACCTTGCGGTGAAGTAAAATAAAAATAGCTAAATAACGCCTATATGTAGTATAAGAATACATAGGTATATACATAGACATAGGTATACAGGCGTTATAATAAGCTAAAAACATTATAGCTAACATAAATTACAGGGCCAACTGGATCGGCCCAGGCCACCCAGGGTTTCAGGATCGAACCCTGACCAACCCAAATCTACCCTACGAAGTAGGCGAGCCGGCGCCAGCCGGCGAGGGGGGCGGGGTATTTTCGTGTAATCCACTGGTAATCAGCAAGTTATGACGGCCTGTGACTCGTTTGCATACCGGGGTCAGTTTTTTACCCTACGGAAAAGTCCCCTCTAAGCCAGTATTCTACTGAATTAGCCCCCTTTTATTTAGCTCATTTGGTATAATGTTAATAACTTTGTTGAAAACTTTACAATTTGTTAACATTGAATCCTTGTATATATGGATTATTTTACTTATCTTTACTATGTAAAGTTATTTAGGATATGGCTGAGTAGCTCAATTGGATAGAGCAATACCCTTCTAAGGTATCGGTTGAAGGTTCGAGTCCTTCCTCAGTCACTATATAGTTTATCTATATTATTAGCTGGATTATTATTAGCCTATACCTATGTAGTAGTATATGTAGTATTAGTGTCTTTGATGTCCACGAAATTTTTGTTTAATTTAAAAACCCCAATTATATGTTAAAAGGAATAAATGTCACTTGGAAACCCAAGATGAAAAAAGTAGTTATGTTAAAGAAGGTAGGTAATATCACGAAGTCAGAGATTGACGAAGGTACTAAGTATTGTTACTGGCGATTTGGTGTACCTGCGAAGTCTTATGATTTAAAGAGTAATATACTTACATTTAAGATGTAATTAAATTATTTTCATATTTATGTATATGAGAACATTATTAATTATACTATCCACTTTACTATTAACGAGTTGTGGCGTTCAGTATCAGATTAGTACTTTAGGTTCAGATGGTATTTACGAGTCTGACGATATGTATCCAATTTATTTAGAGGTACCTGAAGATACTAAGATAGATACTATTAACAATCTATTTCAACTCAAGAGAAAACTAAGAACTGATTTTAACTTCAGATGGGACTTTGCACAATATGCGATGAACCAACCTTATTCATTCTATTGGAACAATCCAAGACTTGATGGTATCTGGCGTCCTTACAACAGATTTGATGTTTACTTTAATAGTCATCTATTCTGGACTAATTGGGCGTGGGACTATCCTTACCACTATGGGTGGAATTATTACGGATGGAATAGACCTTCTTATTATGGTTGGTATAATAGACCTTATAATATGTGGTGGAACTATAATCATTATAATCATCCGTATCACCAAAATAATATCGCATATGTAAGAGGTCCACGAAGTTCAAGAGTATATGAGAACAGAGAGAATGACCTCAACAACATTATAAATCGTATAGAGAACGAATACAATGTCAAACCAAGAGTTTATAATAATCCTGATAATATACCTAATGATGTGTCTAACAGAATCAGACTAAAGCCCGATGGTACGAATGTTAACTACAACATACCTCGTAACAATAATAGTAGGCCTGTAATTATTAACAACAATAATAATATCAGACCATCACGACCAACCTACAATAGTAGACCGCCTGTTAATAACTCAAGCAATATCAGTAGAGGTAGTTCTTCATCTGTAAGAAGTAGTGGTGGGAGTTCATCAGGCGGTTCTTCAAGGGGCAGTAGAGGTAATAACTAAATACACTATATTTATTTCTTTATGGTAAGAACAAAGAATGAATATAACGATAGTACCCTACAAACTGCCCGACTCTGTACCAACTCCCAAAGACGAGTGTGGGTGGATTGCGTTATACGACCACAAAGCTATTGGTTGGAATTCCTTACTCTTCCTTTCTGATAACACAATTAAATTCGCTAACGCATATGTTGATGAGAAATATCGAGGTAATGGTATTTACAGAATGTTATGGGACGCTAGATGGAAGTGGTGTCAAGAGAACCTTAAAGGATATAAAGTAATTACATATTGTTTACCCACTACACACAAGTTCTACAAAGACAAAGGATGGAAAGAAGGTCACACCTCAACTTTATTTACAAGCAAAATTTAACAATTATTTAACATTAGAAGTTTGGCCATATCATATCTTTTGCGTATATTGTATATGTAAGATTGAGAGATATGTTAAAAGACAAAGTTCAAAAAATAGTAGATGAGGTTCTTCCAAAGATAGAAAAACATTACGGATTCTCAAAGTTCCAAGAATGTACTCCTTACATTGAATTACACAAAAACATTTACGAAAAGTATTCTGGTGAAGAAGGTGCTAGTGGTGATGAAGATGGTTGTCACGCTGAGTATTGTAGTGATATGAATGAGATTAGTATTTACTATCCTAATATGAAAAGTAAGAAGATGGTAGTTGAGACTTTGATTCACGAATACATTCACTATCTACAATCACCGATACTGTTTAAAAGATATTACAATCAGTATGGACATGATTACACTACTCACCCATATGAGATTGAAGCTACGAGTTACGAAAAAGATTACAAATTATTTATTTAAAATTATGATTAAAACAATTAAGAATTATATGTTAACTAAACTATTCATGGATTGGATAGAAACGGAAAAGGATGTTGAGAAGTTAGTACTAACTAAACAACTGATTCAGCAACATCAAAACAAGTTGACTGGATACAAACCTGTTATTGGTTTCAAGGTAGATAGGACTGGCCAAGGACAGATAAACGAACTATAAGAATAAACAAACTTTAACTCGAACCCCGTAAGTCGTCACAGGTGATGAAATGATACTACGCGCAGGGGATAGAGTTTTAAAATTAAAAATTGAATATATATTAAAAAGAAAGAGTTATGTGTATACCAGCAGCAATATTCGAATACGAAGATGAATTAGAAACTGGCCAATCCGTTAAGGATAAAAAAGAAAAGAAAGTTAAACCGAGTGACTACTGTTTTTATTCAGGGTTACCATCACCATCACACTATGGTAGTTAGGGATTACATTGAAATATCCATTAGTAATTATATCAATACTATTTTCAATAAACCTATATGGTCAATCAACATACAATCCATTTGTATTATTAAAAGAAAATGATAAACAATTACACTTTAGTGCAGGGATGGTTACATCAGCATTAGGTTACACATGGTCTTACAATAAACATCGAGATAAAAAGAGGGCGATGATAACTGGCTTATGTACATCACTTGTTGCAGGGATTACAAAAGAATTACTTGATAATGTAAGGGGTGGTGATTTCGATGAAAGAGATATATTCGCCACAACTCTTGGTGGAGTAAGTATGTCGGTAACGATACCTCTATTCCAACCAAAGAAAAAAAGAAACAAATATTAGATTATGGTAAAAGCAGTATTTATAACATTAGGTGTTATTTGGTTATGGATTTTTTATGAAATGAAAATCGCACCTGAGGTTGACGAGAACGGAAATATAATTCCAAAAAAGAAAAAGAAATGAGAAAACTTTTAATTATGTTTGGTAACCTATTCGATATGGGTTGGTGGGCAGACAAAATCAATTCTAAGTTAGGACTATACGAGTGGGCAAAGAAAAGTCGATTCCGTAAGTGGCAAGAAGGATTGACAGGTTGGAAGTTTTGGGCATGGCAGATTATAGGTGGTTTAACCTTTGTTATTATAATGGAGTTCTTACTAAATAAAGTAGGACTAACAATGTTACCTTGGAAATGATTTGGAAAGATAAAGAAGTTTTACATTTAGTTTTAATGAGAGACCCATTCGAAAGAATAATGAATGGGACTAAACCAATAGAGTACAGAGACAACACACCCTATTGGACTAAACGACTGAAAGATAAAGATATCAAGTACATATACTTTCAGTACGCATATCACAAGAACCCCACACATATGGTAGTCGAATGTATCGACAAGAAACTTACAGACAAGTGGGAACTTCACTTAGGTAAAATAATTCATTTAGACAATAGACATTTATGAATAGAACAATAGTAGCATACATTCCACCACGAGGTAGGAAGGTTAGAGTGGAGGCGTTTGACCTTCATGTAGATAAATTAATCGCAGCAAGAAGTCAAAGGATTCCACAAGGAAGTAACATACTTCAGATTGGAGTTGGTGAATCATTTTTAGAAAAATACACTAAAAAATATTTGGATAAGTCAAAATAAATTTGTATATTGTAGTAAGTAAAATTAATAAAAAATGCATTATATAGCAAAAGAAAAGTTACCAGTAGACGCAGTAGCGCCAGAGTGTAGTGAATATTTTACACACTACGCTATTTTAGATAAGACATCACCTGACCCACTAAACGAAAAAGTATATGTAACAGACAAAGAGTCTTTACCTCTACCAGCCTTATTAGAAGATATAGTTGATAGTGGGTTAAGAGAATCCATTAGAGTTTGGAAAGATGACGCTTATTCTGAAAAAGGTAATACAAGACTCAAGGCACTATTATTACCTAATTCAATTTACACCCACATACCATGTACAATTGGACAAGAAAGAAAACTATTATCTGATGACCAAATCATAGATACATTAGTAGGTAGTAATCAATATAGAGAGAAAAAGTTTCCACCTAAATTTAGGTCAGTTAGACTTAGAGAGAACATGATGATTTCAAGAGGAACTCGTGCAACAGATGAGCAAATTAAAAAGTGGTGTAAAAGGGAAAACATGAATTATGACGACTACAACAAATGTACTCAGTTAGAAGTAGATTATCCCAAACTATTCGATAAAGTTATGGCTGATGACATGGGTGTACGAAATGCATATAAAGAAGCGACTGCAGAAAAGATTAAAATGAAGACAGAAAAAGACTTACCATATTTTGGTGATAACGATTTGAAGTCTTTATGTAATGGTGTGTTTAAGGCTATTAAAAAAATAAAAGAAATTGAGATAGTAGGGTCAGCTCGTGAATCAATTAACCCATTACAATACATGGACAAAAACTTTTTTAGTAACGCCATGCATGGTACAATATGTTCTTGGTTAGCTGACTACCTAAATAGACATGATGATTATACTGATGACTATAAGGTAACCACCACCCAAGATAAACATGATGTAGTTTCTAAATTAGATGAAACGGGATTTGAAGTAAAAACTATATTATCAACTACCACCCCAACTTGGACACCTCATAGATTCAAAGAAGGTTATCACTTATTGTTTACTTGTGACCCCAACTATAAATCAGTATTTTGTTGTATCGGTAATTTAGATGAAGATTCAGCTGAGAAGATAGGTGGTAATTATAAAATCCTAAACGGAAGACTTATGGAGTTGTATGAACAAAACAAAATACAAGTTTTAGTTGGTGATATAGATAGAGATACAGATGACCCTAACAAAATTATATTTACAAAAAGTTTAGTAAAGTGAATACATTAGACGCACAATACTTAGATTTAATTGAAGTCATACTTAGACATGGCAGCGACAAGACAGATAGAACTGGCGTTGGTACTATGTCTATATTCGATTACACGATTAGACATTGTATGTGTGAAGGGTTTCCGTTATTGACCACAAAGAAGATGGCACTCAAATCTGTTATGACTGAACTTAAGTGGTTCTTAAAAGGTAGGACTGACTTAAGATATTTGTTACAGAACAATTGTCACATATGGACAGGCGACGCATACAAGGTATACGAAAGAACACATCATTGGGACTTAGAAGACCCTGAATATGATATAAAAGAATTTGAACAAAAAATATTAGAGGATGATGACTTCTCAAAACAATGGGGTAACCTTGGATTTATCTATGGTAAACAATGGAGAGATTGGGATGGTCATGACCAAATAAAGAATCTAATACAATCTTTGAAAGACGACCCACATGGAAGACGACACCTTGTCAACGCATGGAATGTCTCAGAACTTTCCTTAATGAAACTACCTCCCTGTCATTATGGATTCCAATGTTATGTGGACGCAAACAATAAGTTATCTCTAAAATGGAATCAACGAAGCGTTGATGTCTTCCTTGGGTTACCTTTCAATATCGCATCATATGCTACTCTGTTATTATTACTATGTGAAGAAACGGGCTATGAACCAGGCGACCTCATCGGAACTCTTGGTGATACACATCTGTATACTAACCACATAGACCAAGCGACAGAACAATTAAATAGAGATGGGTTTGATTTACCAAGACTTGAGGTTTCTAATGTAGATATCTTAAATGGTGAATTTGATTATAACTTAATAGGTTATCAATCACAACCTACAATCAAAGCACCATTAAATAACTAATGAAGAATCTAATAGTCATAGGGCACCCTGACAAGAAGTCATTCTGTTATAATGGTATTCTTAAAACTCTAACAAGAGAATTAAGAAAGCATAAGAAGAAAGAGCAACTCAAGATTATTGATTTGTATCGTGATAGTTTTCAGAGACCACGAGAAGAATTGATGAAGAGTTATCAAGACTTAGTAACATGGTCTGATAGAATTTATTTTATATCACCTGTATGGTGGTTTAGATTAACACCAAGAATGGAAATATTTTTTGACGAAGTATTGACGCCAGGATTCGCATATAAGTTTATTAACATTACAAAGTTATATGCATATCCAAAACCATTCTTGAAGGATAAGAAAGTTAGAACCTACATCACACATGGAGCACCGAGTCTACCTGTTAGAACCTTATATCTCAACTCAGTCAAGTTGAGATTGGTGCTAGGTGTATTCTCATTTGTGTTTGGATGGAAACTTTCAAGATGGCGTAAGACAAGACAATTTTGGTCAGTACCTTTCGTGACCGAAAAGAAAAGATGGAAGTATTTACAAACTGTTAAAAAGGATATCAGGAGGGATTTAGGATATGAAATATAACATGAAGAAACACAATCCATGGAAAAGATTTTTAAGAACCTTAGTTAGAGAAAGACAACTAACTGCAGGTGAAAGGATGGCATCAAGAATTGGATATATGGGCGCAGGATTCTTGATGGCAGGACAATGGACTGTTCAACCCATATTATTTATGATAGGATTCTGTTGTGTATTAGTTCAAGTATTCAGTAGGAAACAATGGAACTTAGTTGCATTACAATTAAACGGACTAATCGCATGGACTCTACATTTTATTAATAGTTAAAATATGAAAAAGATATTTAAAAAAGTAATGTTATTTTGGGAGTTATATTACCCAATCATTTTAGCATTCATATCATTTCTATATTCAGTATCACTATGGTTTAGTGGTCAGAAGTTAGAAGGAATATTTGTTGGTATCTGGGTACCATCAATATTAGCAGCGGCAGTATGTATTAGACAAAGAAGACCTCGTAAGAGATACTACCCTAAGAAAAGAAATAACAATAGAAATAGAAAACCTCACAAAAGATGGTAACAGGAAATATGTTAGTAATGTTCATAGTAGGATTCATAATATTTTGTTTCTACTTGTTTGGATTACTATACTCAATATATTGGGGACATAGTTCTCAAAGAAAGGAAATGGAAAATGACCCTGAACTAAGGGGTTATTACAATAGGCATGGAATGCCAGAAATAGATGTGCAAGATAAAAGAAAAAGAAATGATACACAGAGCACCAATGACAAGAAAAGAAATGGAAAGAGAAGATATAGAACAAAGACAAGGTAGAAGTAAACACCAATACAGAACATCAAGTATAGGTGCAGCAGTATCTGGAATATTACTTCTAGCTACTTTACTTGGAATCTTTATTTTTAAATTATTTGAATCATGAGTATATCAAACGAAGAACATTTAGAAGAGATACTATTTGAAGCACACGCATATGGTGTTAGACTTGAAGTGATACAACTCGCTTCTAAACTAATGGAAGAAGATAATAAACTTAGTAAGATAGACGCACATCAAATATCGTTTACACAAATTAAACAAGCATTAGATGAAGAAGTATAAAGTTATGTTAGTTAGTGGTGGGTTTGACCCCGTCCACAAAGGTCATCTTGAAATGATAGAAAGAGCACAAGAGATGGCAGAAGAAGTTTGGGTGATACTAAACAATGATACATGGTTAAGAAATAAAAAAGGAAAACCATTCATGAAACAAAGTGAGAGAGAATATATTATGTCTCGTATCAAAGGTGTAACTAAAACTCTTATATGTAATCCAAGAACACCAACCGACAAATCTGTTTGTGATGGAATCTATTCTGCGGTGAATATCTATCGTAGAGATTATGATAGCAAACTATCTATGGCATTTGGTAATGGTGGTGATAGAGGGAAAGGTAATGTACCAGAGGAAGACTATTGTGATTCTATGGGAGTAGACATGGTTTGGAATCTTGGGGACAAAGTACAATCATCGAGTTGGTTAATAGAGAAAGCAACTAACTCGGCATATTCATCATCACATGGGAAATAAAGAAATACTAAAACAACTTAAACAAATAGCAGAATTAGTTGAATCGGATTGTACATATATGGCAGGAGAGAGATTGAAGTGGTTGATAGACGATATTGAATTGGATAAAAAACCATGGTATAAATTTTGGTGAATTCAAAGATATGATAGTAACACTCCAGCGTATAGACAAGGTATCGTACCTACGAGTAACGAAAAGAAACCTATGTACAACTATATCCGATTCAGATAATTATAGATAACTAAATAAATTATATGTATAACACATTAACACTATTCGACTATCTCACTATGTACATCATAGTAGGATGTCTCAGTACAATCATAATCAATCTTATATTGGATTGGGCAGATAGGAAGGGAGCATTGTCTCAGCCTTTCAACCCTACAACCGAACAAAGGATATGGGGATTTATTCTATGGCCTGTTACGGCATGGATATTTTGGTATAACTTTTGGAAGTCATGGTTCGATAATATGAAGAACGAATAAGCGGCAAAGCCACCAAGGTGCAAGGTGGCAAGGGAACGAAGTTTCCTTTTCACACAAATTTTTTAAATAACACACTCAAAATGAAATATAACATAATACGAAATAAAGACAAGGCAGGACAAATGATTGGTGGGACTTCGAGAAAGGACTACCTTATTGGATGGACATATAAACAATTGGTTCAAGCGTTTGGTGACCCAACATACTCTGAAGCAAGTGGTGATAGGAAGGTTCAAAAACAATGGGTCTTTGAAAGAAAGTCCGATGGTTCTTGTTTTACTATTTATGATTGGAAGACTGGCGACTCAAACACAACTGAAGAATTCAATAGACAATGGAGTATTGGAGCTAAAGTTGGTGTCGGTGAGTTTGTCCTTGACTTAATCAAAGAACTAAAAAGAAAGAATTAAAATGTCTAAAAACAAAATCATTGAAAAAATCCTTGAGTTAAAAATGAAACCAAAGCAAACTCAAAAGGATAAACTACAAATCCAAAAGTTACAACAACAATTAATTGAAATTGAAAATAGATAAATTATACATAGTAAGTTTAGATTGGTCTAAAGAAACGATTGATAATATTCTCGTAGAGGTAATGAAGATAGGACTGCCTGATATCATTCCATATGAAGTTGTAGGAATTGATGGAAGACAACTAACAACCCACCACATGAGTTTGATGGGGATTAAAGCATATGATGATTGGAATCTTAATACTGGTAATGTAAAGGTTGAAGATAATGAGAATCCTTTCTGGCATAGAGATGTAACAATGGGTGAGATTGGTTGTACACTATCTCATGTTGCTATATGGGAAGACGCATATAAAAATGGATACGACAATATACTTGTGTATGAAGACGACATTGTAGCAGACAATTGGGAAGGTCAATCTTGGGAAAAAATGGATTGGGAACAACTTGAAAAAGTAAAGAAGTTAAATTATGATTTGTTCTATTTAGGTAGGGTGCTTCAAGATGGTTTTGATGGTGGTAAGGATACTCCAATAGATGACATGATATGTAAACCTGGATACTCATACACAACCCATGGGTATATGTTAAGTAAGAGTGGTATTAAAAAAATAGTAGAAAAT
>Ga0209503_10001826_pt1 | contig 10675 bp, 3 predicted proteins | sample SouAtlMetagenome_2_FD_187448 | JGI IMG/M metagenome (GOLD analysis project Ga0209503, IMG submission 187448) | Marine eukaryotic phytoplankton communities from Atlantic Ocean - South Atlantic ANT15 Metagenome (SPAdes) (version 2) | ecosystem: Environmental > Aquatic > Marine > Oceanic | place...
CTTGGTGGTCCCTTCTGTTCAAGGGCAGATTCCCTGAGAACTGGTTTATCTGGTGTGAAGAGCAATTGCGATGGGCTACCAGACTCAAAGCCTACCTGCTTTTCATGACGGAGGATTACCCGCCCTTCACCGGTCGGGCAACGGCCTAATCAATCGTCGCGGGCGCCCGACAGGGCGAAGCTGACGAGGTTGGCCCCCATCTCAAGCGCCCGGCGGCGAACAGATTCAGGATCGCGGTGCACGGCGTAGTCTTCCCATCCATCCCCGAGGTCGCACTCGACATCATAGTAGCACACGAGCCTGCCATCAAGAAGGAGTCCATAGCCCCGGGGAGCATCACCATCGTGCTCGTGCACCTTGGGTGGCCCACTGTCAAAGTCATAAGCAGCGTGGTAAACGGGATGCTCAAAGGGCAGCTCAATCCATTCAAGGCTTGAGAAAACCTTCCGCATTTCCTTCCGGACGAAGGCATCCATTCCATAGTTGTCACTGATGTGCAGGAAGCCGCCCGCCTCCATCCATGTCCGGAGGTTTCTCGCCTCAGAAGCTGAAAAGACCACATTGCCGTGCCCCGTCATGTGCACAAAAGGATAATTGAACAACGCAGGAGACCCCACCTCAACGTACGGAACGTCCTCATCAAAACCGGTCCCCATCTCCGCATTGCAAAACGAAACGAGGTTGGGCAAACTGGTTGGATTTGAATACCAATCACCGCCTCCTTTATACTGAAGCACAGCCAGTTGGACCTCTTGAGCCCTCAAACCATCGGCATTGCAACAAAACAGAGCGACGAAAAGAACGGCCCAAACGCAACCCGGCCTTCTTTTCCGACGTAATTGGACTCCACACGAACAAAGTGACTGGGCCATGGTGGCGAAGGTAATCCAAACCTCGCGCCCCTTACCGGCTGTCACACCCTCTACGCCGCGTTTTATCTATCTTTGCGGACCCTTAAAAACACCAGAACCATGCAGAATAAGAGTGCCGTCCTGATCTTTACGGTGCTGCTCGCATTGGCGACCCTGTACACACTGAGCTTCAACTACTTCTCCAGTGAGTTCGAGAAGGAAGCACAAGTCCAGGGAGTCTATGAGGCGGAACAGCTGCTCGACGCGGGACAAATCACCGACGAAGAGTTTGACGCAACTGCGTCCAAGGAAGCCAAGGACTTCCTGCGGGCCAAAGGAGATTCCGCCATCGTACCCGTCTTCGGCAAGACCTACCGGGAAGCCAAAGAACGCGAGTTGAATCTCGGTCTCGACCTCCGCGGAGGCATGAGCGTGACGCTTGAAGTGTCCATTCCGGACCTCGTCATCGCACTGGCCGACTACAGCACGAATGATCAATTCCGAAATGCAGTCGCACAGGCCAAGGCTGAGCGCCGCAATTCCAATGCGGACTTCATCACCCTGTTTGGTCAAGCATGGACTGCGCAAGGAGGCGATGTAGAACTGTGGCGCATCTTCCACAACATGGAGAACCGGGACCTCTTCCCACAGAAGAGCACCGATGAAGACATTCTTTCCATTCTTCGCGCGGAAGCAGAGACGGCCATCAACAACACCGAAAACATCATCCGCAAAAGGATCGACCAGCTCGGTGTCGCACAACCCAACGTACAGAAGCTGTCTTTCAGCGGACGCATTCTCGTTGAGCTTCCAGGTATCGATGACCCTGCGCGGGCCCGAAAGCAACTGAAGTCCACCGCCAACCTCGAATTCTGGGAGACGTGGTTTAATGAAGAGGTTGCCCAGCGAATTGCTGACGCAAACGTTGCCGCGGGCCAAGCCATGAGTCCCGAATTGTTCGGCGACACTGCACCGGCAGACAGCGCGCTGACCACGGAACAAATCCGAGCCAAGAACCCACTGTTTGCCGTGATGCAACCAGAACGGACGGCAAAAACCAGCATCGTGGGCTACACCGTGCAGGGAGACACCGGCAAGGTCAATGAGATTCTTGCGATGCCTGCCGTGAAAGCAGCATTGGGCAACGACCTCCGCCTGTTGTGGAGCGCCAAGAGCAACGGCAACGTGTCCACACTTTATGCGATCCAAGACCAAAGTGGAAGAGGCAAGGCCAAGCTCGACGGAAAAAACATCGTCGACGCGCGCGTGGGGTATGACGAAATCGGAGACGTGGTCTGCAACATGACCATGAACGGAGAGGGTGCTGGAATCTGGGGACAGATGACCAAAGCCGCCGCCGCCGACAACAACCGGGCCGTGGCAGTGGTGTTGGACAACCTCGTGTTCTCCGCGCCAAACGTCAACAGCCCCATCCTGAATGGACGCTCGCAAATCAGCTTCGGCACTGGCCAAACTGCAGAGCAAAAGCTGCAGGAAGCCGAGGACTTGTCCAGCTTGCTCAAGGCCGGCTCCCTCCCTGCCCCCGCTCGCATTGTAGATGAAGTATCAGTAGGACCTCAGCTTGGTGAAGAGAACATCCGAGCTGGTTTGAGCTCATTCATCTTCGCTTTACTCGTGGTGTTGGTCTACATGATCTTCTACTACCGCGGTGCGGGTGTGGTCAGCAATATGGCCCTGATTGCCAACCTGTTCTTCCTCATCGGTGCGCTGGCTTCGCTCGGCGCAGCCCTGACGTTGCCTGGAATTGCGGGTATCGTTTTGACCATCGGTATGGCTGTGGACGCCAACGTTCTTATTTATGAGCGCGTCCGAGAGGAGCTTCGCGCAGGCAAGGGGCTTTCTGGCGCCGTCCAAGAAGGATACTCCAAAGCGTACAGCGCCATCATCGACGCCAACATCACGACGTTGCTCACCGCCATCATTCTCTACAGCTTTGGTAGTGGTGCCATCCGTGGATTCGCGACGACGCTCATGGTGGGCATCTTTACCTCGCTCTTCAGCGCCATTGTGCTGACACGTTTGGTGTTCTTCTCCAGAATGGAAAACAAAAAGGGCATGACCTTCTCCTCTAAAATGACGGAGAACTGGTTTACCAAAACCGCCGTGCCCTTCATCGCTCGGCGCCGTCTCGCCTACATCGGGAGCGCCCTTGTCATTGCGGGTGGCATCGCCAGCCTGTCCTCCAAGGGACTGAACTACGGCGTTGAATTCACCGGAGGCTCCACCTTTGACGTGACATTCGAACAGCCCGTGGACATGGAGGCACTCCGGGGTTCTCTGAGCGCTGCGTTCACAGAGGAAGGCACCCCAGGCAACCCGATTGTCCAAACGAAAGAAAGCGACAGCAAGGTTCGGATCGTGACCAACTTCATGATCGACAGTGAAGCCGAGAACCAAGATGAGCAAATCCAAGCCGCGCTGAAGAGTGGATTAGAGGCCGCAGGAGCGAACGGTTACACCATAGACCGCTACAACAAAGTTGACGGCACCATCAGCGACGACTTCCGCCGCGGAGCCACCAATGCGACCATCTTCTCTCTGATTGTCATCTTCCTGTACATCTTCATTCGCTTCCGCAAATGGCAGTACGGTCTTGGTGCCTTGGTCGCCATGGTGCACGATGTATTGATCGTGCTCTCCCTGTTCAGCATCTTCTGGGGTATCCTCCCCTTCACCATGGAAGTGGACCAGGCCTTCATCGCTGCCATCTTGACGGTCATTGGATACTCTATCAATGACACGGTGGTTGTGTTTGACCGTATTCGTGAGTACTTCGGACTCTACGGAACCAGGAAGGACCGAAAGGAAGTATTCAACCTTGCCCTCAACAGCACCCTGAGCAGGACCATCAACACGTCCCTCTCCACCTTCGTGGTGTTGCTGACCATCTTCTTGTTCGGTGGCGACAACATCAAGGGCTTCGTCTTTGCCCTCATGATCGGCGTCGTGGTCGGTACCTACAGCTCCATTTTCATCGCCACCCCAACGGTGGTTGATTTGAGCAAGGAAACGGCAAAGGCCTAGTATTCAGCGATATAAATCTATCGAAAGGCCCGGTTAATCCGGGCTTTTCTTTTTTTGAGTATCCGCAAACCGTGGCCTGAGCATCAATGCTTGATGCCCCAACGGAACGACTAAAATGATTGAGATTCAAAAAAGAAGCCTCTGAGCATCGCTCGATAAGCACCATCAAGAGGCCAAAATTCAATATTTTATCATGGGCCGATTCGAAAGCACTTTTGTGGAATCTGGACAACCTAATGCCACCCAGTTGGCTCAAATCGACTCAGAAATTTGTATTCGTGGCGTATAATTAACGTTGAAATCGATGTATAGGTAGATAATACTTACGCGATTCAAGAATCCATCGGTACTTTGACATCGCCAAATTCTGTACCGATGCGCCCTTTGAACGCTTTCGCCGGCTTCTGCCTTTTCGTGGCCTCCACGATGTCCTTGACCGTCCATGCTCAATGCACGGATCCCGACACTGAAGCACCCGTCATCACAAACATGCCCTCAGACATTTCCCAAGCAGCGGAGTCTGGTCTGTGCGGCGCTAATGTGACTTGGACCATTCCCAATGTCACGGACAATTGCGAGGTCTCTTACTTCAAGGCCAACCATGAGCCCGATGATTTTTATGCCGTGGGAATCACCACCGTGACATACACGGCATTGGACGAGGCGGGCAACTTGACTGCTTTGAGCTTCACCATCACCATTACTGACGATGAGGACCCCAGCATTTCTGACATGCCGGACAACATCAATGAGTCCAGCGACAGTGATGCTTGCAGCACAGCCATCACCTGGGACAGTCCAACCGCTGATGACAATTGCAACATTGCCTCTTTGACCAGTGACCATGATTCTGGAGACACTTTCGCTGTCGGTGTGCACACTGTCACATACACAGCAACGGATGTAAATGGCAATACCACCGAAGAGAGCTTTACAGTCACAGTCACAGACAACACCAACCCAACTGTAATCACCCAGAACATCACGGTACAATTGGATGGCACTGGGTTGGGGAGCATCACCACTGGCCAAATTGACAATGGCTCAACCGACGCTTGTGGCATTGCCACCTATGCGCTCGACAACTCCGATTTCGACTGTGGCGATTTGGGAGAAAACGCAGTAACGCTCACCGTCCAAGACATCCATGGCAACAGTGCAACAGCAACTGCAACTGTTACCGTTGAAGACAATGAAGCCCCGGTGATTGAACAACTTACCGATGCTTCCGTCGGCACAACGGGCTCTTGTTCTGCCACAGTTAGTTGGACCGAACCAACTGTCACAGACAATTGTGCCATCAACAGTTCACTGAGCTCAGACATCGCGTCCGGCTCTTCTTTTGACGTCGGCATAACACCTGTTACTTATACGTACACTGATGATGATGGGAACCCAGCCACCATGTCATTCAATGTCGCTGTTAATGACGAAGATGCCCCCGTCATTACCGATATGCCCTCGGACATCACGCAAGGCACGGATGAAAACAGTTGTATGGGCACTGTAACATGGGAAGAACCCAATGCAACGGACAACTGTACCCTCCTTACATTGGCTTCGTTCTCCATTGGAGGTGCTTACGAGCCAGGCGACGAATTCCCGGAAGGAGATACGGAGGTGACCTACACGGCCATTGACATTTATGGCAATACGTCTACAGCTTCCTTCACCATTACCATCACGAGTAACGACAGTGACTCGGACGGCATCTGCGATAATGGAGACAATTGTTCAAACACCAGCGCGTGCAACTTCGCAGATCCAGCAAATGCGGACTGTATCGTGCCAGAAGGATGTGAAACTTGTTCGAATACGCTAGGAACAGGCTCAATCGTTGACAATGATGCGGATGACGATGGCGTCTGCAACGATGATGAAATCGCAGGATGCCAAGATGCCACGGCCTGCAACTACAACACTGCTGCCACGGATGGTGGCATAACGTGCACATACACCGACGGCATATGTGAAACTTGCTCAGGCCAAACCGATGGTACAGGAACGGTGATCGACAACGATATCGACAATGACGAGGTTTGCGATGAGGACGAAATCGCAGGCTGTCAGGATGCCGCGGCTTGCAACTACAATGCTGCTGCCACAGATGGTGGCGTAGCGTGCACATACACCGACGGTGCATGTGAGACATGTTCAGGAGCAACGGATGGTTCTGGTACTGTAATAGACAATGATGCCGATGATGATGGCGTCTGCAATCAAGACGAAATCGCCGGATGTCAAGACGCAACAGCCTGCAATTACAATAGTGATGCCACCGATCCTGCAGACTGTACCTTCCCAACGGGATGTGAAACTTGTTCAGGGGCAACGGATGGATCTGGCACTGTACTAGACAATGATGCCGATGATGATGGCGTCTGCAATCAAGACGAAATCGTCGGATGTCAAGACGCAACAGCCTGCAACTACAATAGTAATGCCACCGATCCTGCAGACTGTACCTTCCCAACGGGATGTGAAACTTGCTCCGGCGAGATGGACGGGTCCGGTACTGTAGTCGACAATGATGCTGACAATGATGGTGTCTGCGATGCAAACGAAGTCGCTGGGTGCCAGGACAACACAGCATGTAATTACAACGACTCTGCAACCGATTCTGCAGATTGCACCTTCCCAACGGGATGTGAAACTTGCTCCGGCGAGATGGACGGATCCGGTACTGTAGTCGACAATGATGCTGACAATGATGGTGTCTGCGATGCAAACGAAGTACCAGGGTGCCAGGATGACACAGCGTGCAACTACAACTCTGCAGCAACCGACTCTGACAATAGCTGCATCTACACCTCTAATCCTTGTGATTCATGCTCAGGGGCAACAGATGGATCCGGTACTGTAGTCGATAACGACGCAGACAATGATGGTATTTGTAATGAAGATGAGACCGATCGCTGCACAGACCCTTCTGCTTGCAACTATGATGCAGACCCCAACGTTGACAGCGATAATGCCCTGTGCATTTTTGCATCTGGTGCATGTGAGACATGCTCAGGAGCAACAGATGGAACCGGTACTGTAGTCGATAACGATTCTGACAACGATGGTGTCTGCGATGCAGACGAAGTGCCAGGGTGCCAGGATGACACCGCATGCAACTACAACTCCGCAGCAACCGACTCTGACGACAGCTGCACCTTTGCTTCTGGATGCGAAACCTGCTCCGGCGAGACGGACGGGTCCGGTACTATAGTCGACAATGATGCCGACAATGATGGTGTCTGCGATGCAAACGAAGTCGCTGGGTGCCAGGATGACACCGCGTGCAACTACAACTCTGCAGCAACCGACTCTGACAATAGCTGCATCTACACCTCTAATCCTTGTGATTCATGCTCAGGAGCAACAGATGGGTCTGGTACTGTAGTCGATAACGACGCAGATGATGATGGTCTCTGCGATATTTATGAAATTCCAGGGTGCCAAGATGACACCGCATGCAACTATAACTCCGCAGCAACCGACGATGACGAAAGCTGTATCTACACCTCTACTGCGTGCGAAACATGCTCCGGTCAGATTGACGGATCCGGCACTGTACTAGCAAATGATACCGACAATGATGGTGTTTGCGATTCAGACGAAATCGCGGGGTGCCAGGACGACACAGCTTGCAACTATAACTCAGCAGCAACGGACGCTGACAATAGCTGCACCTACACTTCTAATCCCTGCGATACCTGTTCAGGGGCAACGGATGGAACGGGAACCGTAATTGACAATGATGCAGACGATGACGGCATTTGTAATGACGACGAGTCAGAAGGCTGCACAGACCCTACAGCCTGTAATGCGGGCAATTTTTCCGACACAGACAATTCACTCTGCCAGTATGCAATTGATGTAAACAACGGCATTGAGAATCTGGACTGCGACGGCAACTGCTACAATGATTCCGACGATGATGGTGTTTGTGATGAGGATGAAGTTGCTGGATGCACTAACGAGAACGCCTGCAACTACAATTCGAATGCAACGGATGAAGATGATTCATGTATTTATCCGGTGGACACATACGGAATCGATTATGTGGATTGCGATGGTGAATGCTTGGACGACGCGGATGACGATGGCGTCTGCGATCAAGACGAAGTCGTCGGATGTCAAGACGCAACAGCCTGCAATTACAACAGTGATGCCACCGACCCTGCAGATTGCGCCTTCCCAACGGGATGTGATACTTGTTCAGGGGCAACGGATGGATCTGGCACTGTGATAGACAATGATGCCGACAATGACGGTATATGCGATGACAATGAGGTAGAGGGATGCGAGGACAACTCAGCGTGTAACTACAACGACGCTGCAACCGACTCCGACGGAAGCTGCATTTATGTAACTGATCCATGCGACGCGTGTTCTGGAGAGACAGATGGTACAGGCACAGTTGTGGCTTGGGCGGGCGATTTGGTATCCCCCACCATAGACAACATTCCAGAAAACATTAACCTTACAGTTGCTCAAGGAGAGTGCACAGCCCAAGCCAATTGGACAACAGTAACCGCAGATGACAATTGTGGAATCGCCTTCTTTACTGGAGATATTCCCTCGGGGACATATTTTGGAATCGGCACCACCCCCGTTAGTTATATCGCCACAGACAACGCTGGTTTCACCACTACTGCAACCTTCACTGTGACTGTCGCAGACAATGACTACGATGGAGATTCCATTGGAGACTGCGATGATCCAGATGTTGATGGCGATGGCGCTTCAAACATTAATGATTCAGATGATTTCAATGAATTTATCTGTTCTGACGACGACGGCGATGGATGTGATGACTGTTCCAGTGGAGCATATAACACAGCCACCGATGGCCCAGACAGCGATGGCGATGGAATCTGCGATGATGGAGACAACTGCAGCGACCCATTAGCCAACAATTACTTGGATCCAGCCAATGGTGAATGTGAAAACTGTCCCAACGCTCCCATTTTTAACAGCATCGATCCCGTTACTCCAGCTTCAACCATGTCCTCTCTAGACGGTGCTATCGCTCTGGATATTTCAGGAAATTCTGCTGCCACCCTCTATTTAACCGGAGTGAATGGAGCACCAGATTATGAACTCGATTTGTCTTCTTCCAACCTAGATAATTTGGAAGCTGGTTACTACATGGCCATGATACAGGATGATGAAGGATGTTGGGGTGTATCCGACACATCTGTCGGGGGAACCACGCTTCAACAGCCCGCCATTTGTTTGGAGTTGATTATCCCCTATAAGCTTTGCTGCAGCGGATGCGGAATCAACGACATCGACGCCGACGGCGTTTGCGACGATGACGACAATTGTACAGACCAATCCGCTCCAAACTTTGCTGACCCAGCCAACACCGACTGCATCGAACCTTGATGCCAATCGCGACTAAAGGTTTTAGAAAAGCCCCGCCTTCGAGCGGGGCTTTTTCATGGCCATTTAACCGCCAGTCTTGATAATAGGCGAATAAATCGACTACCCCCTAGATATCACGTCTAGACACTGGGGTCTCCGCCAACCGCTTGGGTGTGGAGATTCCTATATTTATAAGTACCAAAATTCACTCATAATGCGGCTTTCCCTCGTCCTGGGCTTCGCTACCTGTTTTCTCCTTCCCATCCAGAGCCAAGCGGCTTGGGACATCTTCCAATCCTACGTCATCATCGACAGCGGATCTGGTAACCAATACCTCGCCGGCGGCATCAACGCTGATGGGGCCAGCGCCTTTGCTGGCACCGACCTCGGTGACTTCACCACCGCCGACGCCCTCACCCTCAGCGGCGGGGAGCTGAAGACATACAAGAATGGCAGTTCCAACGTTTGCGGCGGCACCCTCAACTACCGCGTTTACCCCTCGGGCGATACCCCGGGTGCCTTCACCGCACTCGCCCTGCCATACGACTCGGAGCTCGGCGGCGGCGACCAGAAGTGGGCAACCACAGGACAAGCAATCGACTTGCTCGACGCCCTCACTCCAGGAGACTACGTCCTTGAACTCTATTGGGAATCCGATGGAAATGACAGCAATTGGTTAGGCTGCGGCGAAACCAAATACGACAGCGATTCAGGCAACAACTTCACCGCCACCTTCTCCATCCATAGTGCGGGCGCATGCGGGACCAGTGTGAACTTCGACGGGTACGACTATGAAACCGTTCAGATCGGCGACCAGTGCTGGTTTGCGGAGAACCTTCGGAGCACGGTTTACGCCGATGGCACAGCCATCCCCGAGGTCACGAACCCTAGTAATTGGAACTCAGTGGGCTCGCCCCCGAACTACATGGGTGCGCGCTGTGATTATGACAACGATGTAAGTAACGTTGCGACCTACGGCCGGCTATACAACTTTCATGCTGTGAAGGATACACGTGGCTTGTGCCCAACGGGATGGCATGTGCCTACTGATGATGAGTGGACGACATTGGAAACTTACTTGGGTGCAAACGGCCACAGTGGCGCTGAAGGCACCGCATTGAAGTCGACATCAGGATGGAGTAGTTTCTGGGATACGAATGGCAACGTTACGAGTGGCAACGGCACGGACGACTTTGGATTTTCGGCCCCTCCCGCCGGCAAACGCACCGACGCGGGCGGCTTCTGCTGTGCCGAGGACATCGGCTACTGGTGGAGTTCTACGCCCGTGAATTCTCTTGCAAGTGGCAGCCATGGTATGATCCGGTACTTGCAACCCTACCATCCAATCGTCTTCCAGAGCCATATGGAACCACGGCACGGCATTTCGGTCAGGTGTCTCAGGGAGGTCGACTCCTCAGAGG
>Ga0209503_10001830_pt1 | contig 10659 bp, 15 predicted proteins | sample SouAtlMetagenome_2_FD_187448 | JGI IMG/M metagenome (GOLD analysis project Ga0209503, IMG submission 187448) | Marine eukaryotic phytoplankton communities from Atlantic Ocean - South Atlantic ANT15 Metagenome (SPAdes) (version 2) | ecosystem: Environmental > Aquatic > Marine > Oceanic | place...
AACCATCTTTTCGACGAGCTGATTGCTTTGTACGAACTATAACAGCCCGAACTACGTCAGAGCGTTTTACAGCTAAATTTGGTGTTGCATCTTTAACAACACCAATAATAACATCTCCTACGTGTCCGTATCTTCGATTACTACCAAGAATTCGAATACACATTAATTTTTTAGCACCACTGTTATCAGCTACACGTAAACAAGTTTGTGGTTGTATCATTTTTCTATGTTGATGACTTTCTTAGAATACTGGTTAAAATCCAATTTTTTGTTTTACTGATAGGACGTGTTTCACGAATCATAACTTGATCACCAATAGAAGATGCTGATTCTGTATCATGTACGGCATAACGTTTAGTTACCGTAATTACTTTCTTATATCTTTTATGTAAAACCCGTGCATTGACTGCAATAATACGGGTATTATCCATTTTGTCACTAACAACAATGCCTATTTTTTCTTTTACGGCCATATTATGTATTTTTCAAGAAAATAACAAATTTTTTAAATATAAAACGCTATTTTTATAGCGTCTACACGCGTTCTAAAATTTTTGTTTTAATAGGGAGCTTATAAGATGCTAATCGTAAAACTTTGTACGCCATTTCTTTGTTTAAACCGTTGATTTCAAAAAGAATCGCACCTGGTTTTACTACCGCAACCCAATAGGCAACTGTACCTTTACCAGAACCCATTCGAGATTCTGCTGCTCTTTCGGTGATAGGTTTATCAGGAAAAATACGAATCCAAATTTTTCCTGTACGACGAACATATCTAGTAATACTACGTCTTGTTGCTTCTATTTGTCGTGATGTTAACCATACGGGTTCTAAAGCTTGTAGGCCATATTCACCAAAAACAATTGTATTTGCTTTTGAGACCCCTTTAAAACGTCCACGGTGCTGTCGGCGAAATTTTGTTCTTTTAGGAAGTAACATAAACTTTTACTTATCCAATTCTTAATTAAAAAACTTCTTTATTAAATATCCAAACTTTAATACCTAAGACACCATATATTGTATTTGCTCTATGAGTAGCATAGCTAATATCAGCCCTAAGTGTTTGAAGTGGAACACGACCTTCTCGAGCCCATTCGGCACGAGCAATCTCTGCTCCGTTTAAGCGACCAGAAACTTGAATTTTAAAACCTTTAACGCCACTTTTTTGTAACATTTGAGTTGTTTGGCGAATTGCTTTACGGAAAGCTACTCGCTTTTCAAGTTGATCACCAATTGATCTAGCAACTAATAAACTTTCATTTTCACTCTTAGTGATTTGACAAACTTTTATTCGGATTTGCTTTGCATTTCCTACTAATTTTTTAAGACTATCTCTGAAATTATTAATTATGCTACTTTGCTCATTATCTCCAGCAATTGCTTTTGGCCTTGCTGCATGAACGACTAATTCTAGTTGGTTTACTTTTCGCAGAATTTCTAATTTTGTAATACCTGCTTTACTATAAATAGCTTCAAACTCTTTTTCAAAAAAAGCTCGTATTTTATAGTCTTCTTTTAGAACTTCACTATAAGCACCATAGTTAGCAAACCACGTTGAACCATGTGTTTTATTAACACCAATTCTAAAACCTGTTGGGTGTGTTTTTTGTCCCACGAACTATATCCTCGTAAATTTTTAAATTGTTTAATTTTCCATAACAATTGTTATGTGTGATGTAGCTTTTAAAATTCGGTATGCTCGACCTTGTGCTCGCGGACGAAATCTTTTCATTGTCGGACCTTGATCAGCAAAAGCTGATTTTACCGTTAATTTAGTTTCATCAAAACCAAAGTTATTTCTTCCATTCGCTGTTGCAGAACGTAAAACTTTGATAATTGGTGCACAAGAAGCATAAGGCATAAATTCTAAAAGAAGTAATGCTTCTGGATATGTTTTTCCTTGTATCTGTCGAAGTACACGACGGATTTTACTTGGTGACATCCTAACGAATTTTGAAACCGCCCTTACTTCCTTTCTTTGTACTGAATTACTATTCATAAGTGTAAACTAGCGTTTTCCTTTCTTATCTTTTTTTACGTGTGAACGAAATGTTCTTGTTGGAGCAAATTCACCTAATTTATGACCAATCATTTGATCAGATACAAAGACAGGAAGATGTTGATGCCCATTGTATACTGCAAAAGTATGACCAATCATATTTGGTAATATTGTTGTTGCACGTGACCACGTTTTAATAACATCTTTTTTACCACTAGCATTCATTTGCTCAACTCGCTCAAATACATGCGAAGCTACAAAAGGTCCTTTTTTTAAGGAACGTGCCATTTTATTTTATTAAAAATTATGATTTTTTACCGTAAGAGTAAATATAGTATTTTAACGACGTGAGCGTAAAATATACTTACTACTTGCTTTTGTTTGCTTGCGAGTTTTAATACCTAAAGCAGGTTTACCCCAAGGTGTAACAGGCTTTGCTCGACCAATTGGTGAACGTCCTTCTCCTCCACCATGTGGGTGATCGATTGGGTTTTTAACAACCCCTCGTACTTTTGGTTTTTTCCCAAGCCAACGACTTCGCCCAGCTTTTCCAAGCGTAATATTAATGCTATCAACATTACCAACCTGTCCTAAAGTAGCGTAACATTTCTTGTTAACTAAGCGCACTTCGTTTGAAGGTAATTTTAAAGTTACAAAATCTCCTTCTTTAGCGATAAGTTGAGCATAAGTACCAGCAGCACGAGCAATCTGCCCTCCTTTCCCTAAAGTTAATTCCACATTGTGGATAATACTACCTAAAGGAATAAATTCAAGAGGCATGGAATTTCCAATTTCAATAGGAACTGTTGCTCCAGATGAAATAGACATCCCAACACGCAATGAACGTGGAGCTAAAATATACTTCTTTGAACCATCGTTGTATTGTAATAATGCGATTCTTGCATTTCGGTTTGGATCATACTCAATAGTAGATACTGTGGCTAAAAGATTAGACTTTCTCTGAAAATCTATAACACGATATTTACGTTTATGCCCACCACCGCGGCCTTTTACTGTAATAACACCACGATTGTTTCGTCCACTGCAAGCTCTTTTACCGAACGTCAGACTTCTCTCTGGCTTTACTTTGGTTAAATCGTCAAAGTATGAGACAGATTTAGAACGGGTGCCTGGACTATAGGCTCTGTACAGACGAATTGCCATATATATTAATTTCCGATTGTTTAACGTATACGAATTTTATGTTGTATAAAGATACTTAAGAACTTATTCTTCTTCGAATAAAGTAATTGAACTTTCGGCAGCTAATTCTACGATAGCTCTTTTATATCGAGCTTTTGTTCCAATAAATTTACCTACTCGTCGTTTACGTAATGGTAATAGGGATGTATTTACCGAAATTACTTTAACGTCAAATAATTGTTCAACGGCAGACTTCACTGCTGTTTTTGTAGCTTTAGGGTCGACAGCAAAACTATATTGGTTTTGTTCAATCAGTTTTATTGTCTTCTCTGTTAAAAGTGGGTATTTTATAATACCCAGTAAATCTCTTTGATTAGATTGAGTGTAAGGCATAATAGTGTGAACTAATTTTTAACATACCTTCATTGGTTGAATTTTTAGTAAGGTATTTTTTTTACCAGGTACAGAACCTTTTACAACTAAGATATTTTCTTCTGCATTAACATAAAGAATTTCTGTATTTTTTAGAGTCACGTTTTGACCACCAAGTCGACCTGCCATCTTTTTTCCTGGATAAACACGCCCTGGTGTACTACCTGCCCCAATACTTCCTGGTAATCGATGGTTTTTTGAACCATGCGTCATTGGACCTCGACTAAAGTTATGTCGTTTTTGGTTACCGGCAAACCCTTTACCAATACTTTTTCCCGTTACACGAATTTTTTGACCTTTAGTAAAAGTGTCGACGTTTAACGTTTGCCCTAATTTAAAATTATCGGGATTTCCTACGCGAAATTCTCCAAAAGACTTGAATCCTTGATCACCAATTTTTTTTAAGTGGCCTCTTATTGATTTATTAAGTTTATCAATTTTCTTTTCTTCATACGCCACTTGAATTGCATTATAGCCATCAGTAGTGGTACTTTTGATTTGGCTGATTTTACAAACTCCAGCTTTTAAAATAGTTACTGGGAAAATTGTACCTGACTCATCAAAAACTTGAGTCATACCAACCTTTTTTGCGAATAAACCTACTTGCATAAAAAGTTTAAATTATTAGAATGGATTCAGAAGCAAGGCAATTTTTTAAAAACTACTTTTATATAAAGAACCTAGTCCCTATACTTATAAGCAGTATAAATTAAACAAGTTCCTCTTGTCTACTTATTTAAAACCGCCCTAATAACCGATAAATTAAGCTTTTAATAAAAATTAAATCGCTACGGTAAATACTCCTTTTCTAATAATCTAGAAAGGTTCTATAGTTAGTTTAACTAGTAAAAAAATTATAGAAATTCCCAAATTTATAATAAATGGTTAAAGTTATTGGTATTGATCTTGGAACGACAAATTCTGTAGTTGCAGTAATGGAAGGTGGTAAACCAGAAGTTATCACAAATGCCGAAGGTCAACGTACAACACCCTCTGTTGTAGCGTATACAAAAAAAGGAGATCTTCTTGTTGGACAGATTGCTAAGCGCCAAGCAGTCATAAACCCTGAAAACACTTTTTATTCGGTTAAACGTTTTATAGGTCGTAAAACAAGTGAAGTAACAGAAGAACTTCGTCAGGTATCGTATAAAGTAATACAAACAGAAGACATTATTAAGCTTGATTGTCCTGCTTTAAGCAAACAATTTGCGGCTGAAGAAATTTCTGCACAAGTTTTACGTAAATTAGCAGATGACGCCTCAAAGTATCTTGGTGAAACCGTTAAGCAAGCAGTAATTACTGTACCTGCGTACTTTAACGATTCACAACGTCAAGCTACTAAGGATGCTGGAAAAATTGCCGGTTTAGAAGTTTTACGAATAATTAATGAACCTACTGCCGCTTCTCTTTCATACGGATTAGATAAGAAAGATAATGAAACAATTCTTGTATTTGATCTAGGTGGAGGAACTTTTGACGTTTCTATTCTTGAAGTTGGTGATGGTGTCTTTGAAGTTCTTGCTACTTCTGGAGATACGCATTTAGGTGGTGATGATTTTGATGAAAAAATTGTACAGTGGCTTGTTAAAGAATTTAAGAACCAAGAAGGTATAGATTTAACTCAAGATAGCCAAGCATTACAGCGTTTAACTGAGGCGGCTGAAAAGGCAAAAATTGAATTATCAACATTAACACAGAGTTCTATTAATTTACCTTTTATTTCAGTAACACCCGAAGGACCAAAGCATTTAGAGAAAGAATTAACTCGAGCGAGCTTTGAAGATTTATGTTCTGATTTAATTAACCGTTGTAAAACACCAATTGAAGTTTCGTTAAAAGATTCTGAGCTAACGCCTGAAGCAATTGATCAAAATGTTCTTGTTGGGGGTTCAACTCGAATCCCAGCAGTACAAAAACTTGTTCAAGAAATTTTAGGTAAAACACCAAACCAAACTGTAAATCCAGATGAAGTAGTAGCAGTAGGTGCTGCTGTTCAAGCAGGTGTTCTTGGAGGTGAAGTTAAAGATATTTTACTTCTTGATGTTACTCCATTATCATTAGGTGTTGAAACTTTAGGTGGAGTAACAACGAAAATCACACCACGAAACACGATTATACCAACGAAAAAGTCTGAGACTTTTTCAACAGCAGTCGACAATCAGCCAAATGTAGAAATCCACGTTCTTCAAGGTGAACGTGAATTAGCTAAAGATAATAAGAGTTTAGGTACTTTTAGACTGGATGGTATTGCTCCTGCAGCCCGTGGAGTACCACAAATTGAGGTTACTTTTGATATCGATGCTAATGGTATTTTATCCGTTACAGCAAAGGACAAAGCAACAAATAAAATGCAATCTATTACTATTTCTGGAGCTTCAACTTTACCGAAAGATGAAGTTGAGCGTATGGTTAAAGATGCAGAGGCCAATGCAGCTGTAGATAAAGAAAAAATTGAGCAGATCGAAGTTAAAAACCAAGCTGAAACAGTTTGTTATCAAGCAAAAAAATTACTTGAAGAAGGTGAAACTCCAGAAGCTGAAAAAGCAAAAATTCAAGGTATTGTTTCCGAACTAGAGGCTGCAATTACAAAAGAAGACTATGCTGCTATGAAAGATTTAATGACACAATATACAAGTATGATGCAAACAGCAGCGGCTAATAGTTCAGGTCAAGGTGCTCCAAATAGTGGAAATGATGATGTTATAGATACAGATTTCTCAGCAGAGAAATAATAAAATACATTATTTAAGCCTGTAGTTTTAAGGTGAAGAAAATCGGAATAGTTTTACCGATTTTCTCACCTAAAACGTTTTTCAGTACCGTATTTATTGTTAATCGTAAATTTTTATTTGTCTAAAAGCTTATTACATGTTAATATTGTTGATATACAGGGTCGATGCCCGAGCGGTTAATGGGGACGGATTGTAAATCCGTTAGCATAGCTTACGTTGGTTCAAATCCAACTCGGCCCAATGTTTTGTTTTATATTTTGTAGGGTATCTTGATCAGAAAATATCTTTATAAAAAAGTTCTCAGAGTTTTTATAGTTTAAGACAAAAAGTAACTACTTTTTATAAAAATCAACATATAATATTTTCAACAAAGTAATATCTTATATCTATTTTATAGAGACTTAGTTTTTTCAAGTTTTTTGAAATGTATTTAAAACTATGACAGACATACTAAACTTACAAATTCCTTCACCAACATTTGGTGGTAGTACCGGCGGATGGTTAAGATCTGCTGAAACAGAAGAAAAATATGCCATTACTTGGACGAGCAAAAAAGAGCAAGTTTTTGAAATGCCAACAAGTGGTGCTGCTCTTATGCAGGTAGGTGAAAATCTTTTATATTTAGCAAAAAAAGAACAATGTCTTGCGCTTGGAACGCAATTACGAACATTGTTTAAAATCAGCGACTATAAAATTTATCGAATTTTCCCTAATAGTGAAGTTCAATATTTACACCCTAAAGATGGCGTATTCCCAGAAAAATTAAACGCTGGTCGTATTGGTGTTGGAAATATTGGACATTCCATTGGAAAAAATCCAAACCCTGCTAACGTAAAATTCACTGGAAAACGAACATTTGATTAATGCATTAAATTATTCAAGATTTTATCTTTTTACTAATGCGTAATAATTTGTTGTGTATTCTATAATTAAATTCAATACATTTTATTGTTTTTACTATTTGATAAACAAAATTAAGAATTTATAATCAATAATGCTAAAAAAGAAGATTTTAGTAGCTAGTATTTTATCAGCTCTGTTTGTTACTAGTAACGTTGGGCCTGTAAATGCACTTGAATTAGACGAAGATACAAGAACCGTAACTTTAGACGGAAAAGGTAATAGTGTAGTTCTTACGCCAGAACAAGTAAAACGTGGTAAACGTTTATTTAACAATGCCTGTGGTACTTGTCACGTAGGTGGACTTACGAAAACAAACCCAAACGTAGGTTTAGATACAGAATCGTTAAGTTTAGCGACACCTGCACGAGATAATATTACGAGTTTAGTAGGTTATTTTAAAGATCCAATGACTTATGATGGACTTGATTCAATTTCTGAAGTTCACCCTAGTATTAAGAGTGCGGACATTTTCCCTAAAATGCGTTCGTTAACAGATGAAGATCTATTTGCTATTGCAGGCCACATTTTATTACAACCTAAAGTTGTTAACGAAAAATGGGGTGGGGGTAAAATTTACTACTAATTTATTAACAGTAGTTTTTTATTTACTTTCTCTTACAAAGCTAATGAAGAAGGGTAATATCTACATTTGTAGATATTACCCTTCTTCATTTTTTTTTCATGATAATATTATTATATGGGTATATATTCATGGGCCCTTATTGATAAGTTTTCATCTGTTTCCTGTAAATGTTACCCTATAAGTCTTTGAATACTTTACCTGATGAAAATTCTTCACCTACTTGGTCTGTATTAGATACAAATCTACTTCTTTGTAGCCTTTTTACCCTAGTACCAAATGATGAATTATTTAAAGAACTAAATCTTAGTAAGTACTATTATTCCAATCAGTTAAATGGTGACCTCTTTTTAATAGATCCTAAGTACTTGAGTAATTTATTCCTTGCCTTAAATAAACCTTTAATACGTCAACTTTCCTACTCAATTTTACAACCTTTATTTGAAGAAACATCCATAACAACATCTAATACGTCCAGCATAAAAATCAATTTTATTGAGCACGAGTTAATTAGAAAGTACCTTAAAAAATTTCGACACTTCTACAAATTATTTTTTCTTAAAACATCAGCTTTAAACAATTACCAAATAACCGAAAAAGAAATAAATTATTTTGCGGTAAAATTCTTATTTATCTTAATAGGAATCTAATTTTATAAAAGTAGTAAGTACTTAATTTTTATTTGATGATTCTTAATTTAATTAGTTTATTTAGTGGCTTTTTATTCTCAAGTATAATTGATACAAGCCTAGGTGAATTCAATGAATGGGCTATAGTTGGTGCCTCTTTAATTGTTGCAACAACGGAAAGTTTTAATAAATTTTATTATTTTATAATTAAACAGACACGCAATAAATATGAAGAAAAAAGAAGAGGTATTGACTTGTTTGATTCTCTAAATAATTTTAAGGTAGGGATTATTTATGGGTTAATAGTTGATGGTTTTAAATTAGGAAGTTAACATTCTAATAAAGAATATAAGAGTTCTATTTATTTTTACGACAATAGGATTCTATAGCACCTAGCGCCTTTAGAAATAAAAAATGTTAAAAACAAAGCATATAATTTTTATTATAAACATAGAGAGAATAAAACATGATTTCAGATTCTAGTATTTTTATCGCATTAGGTATTGCATTAATTGCTGCAATTATGGCCATTGGTTTAGGACGTCAACTATACGTTTAGATTTCCGCCGTTTTGACATTTCTTAAATGAAAGAATGCTCATTCAACTCTTTTATAAGAATATAAAAAGGTTAATAATAAATAAGTTTTTAATTAAATCTTAATTTTATTAACCTTTTTAGTTAATATTTAAAAGTTGCCGTTTTATATGTAGAGAAAAAAATATAAATTGTTAAATTTAGCATTTTTTTAGCTTTTTTCTGAGGTGATAACTATAGAATTTGGCCATATGTGTGTAGACCTTTTCCTAAAAAATTTACACCTAAATAACAAATCCAAACAACAATAAAACCTACAGATGCAATAAGCGCAGGTTTTCTTCCTTGCCATGATCGCGTAATACGAGCATGCAAATAAGATGCAAAAACTAACCACGTAATTAGGGCCCAAGTTTCTTTAGGATCCCAACTCCAATACGATCCCCAAGCTTCGTTTGCCCAGACCGCACCAGCTATAATACCTATTGTAAGTAAAGGGAAACCAAAACTTATTGTTCGATAACTTAAATTATCAACACTTTCAAGAAGATTTAGTCGGTTATCCATTGTCACAGCAGGCGCTACAGTTTCTTCTAATAATAAGTTAGAATAATCTTCTTCTGACTCTTCTTTAAAAAAAGCTGTATTTACCAGAGCGGGTTGTGAAAAAGTGTTTCCATAAGAATTTCCTTGTAAGGAAATTTCATCTTCTCGTCCAGTTGTAAGAATAAGAAAAAGAATTCCAAGCAATGAACCTACAATTAAGCTAGCATAGCTTAACATCATTACTGTAACGTGCATCATTAGCCAGTTAGATTTAAGTGCTGGAACAAGTGGAGAAGGGGCCTGCATGCTTTCGGGTAAAGATAGACCGGCAAACCCTACAACAAAAAGTGAAATTGGAGTACTAATTGATCCAATAATATATGATTTTGTTTTTTGCTCAAGAAAAGCACTTGTAAATGTAATGCCCCATGCTAAAAACATTAAAGATTCATATAAATTACTTAGTGGGAAGTAACCATAATTTAGCCAGCGTAAACTCAGCAAACAAAAAAGACTTGCATTCGCTACTAAAATACCGCTAAAGCTTATTTTTGTTAAAAATTTAAAGTTTGTATAAATTAGACTTGCCCAGTAAACAATTGTTGTGAGCAATAAAACAACGAATATGAGATTATCTAAAGATGATTGTATGTCCATTTTACTAAGGGTTTATACCTATAAATTACTTTTGATTCAGTATTTACAAGGTTTTTAATTGTGTTAAAAAAACCCTGATGATAATCTAAGCCACTTCTTCTTGTTCAATAAGAACAAAAAATAACGCAAAGCAAAGACCAGGGAATACTAGTGTAACAATTGGTGTTAAAATTGGGGGTAAGAAAGATGCTGTCATAATTATCTATCTAGATGTTTAAATTTACGTTAGACTCTACAAAAGAAGTAGATCTTAAAAGTCTAGTAACAATATTTACTTTACTATTATTATAAATAATAACACTTTATGTAGGAAAATCTTAACATAAGATTTAAAAGCTCATTCACTTTACAGATGACTAAAAAACTCTTTTATTGAAACCGATTAAGTAAAATTAAAGATTGACAAATGAGCAATTTTGTTGTTTCATGTAGTGAAGTGACTTAAGTCGCGGGATAGAGCAGTTTGGTAGCTCGTCGGGCTCATAACCCGAAGGTCAATGGT
>Ga0209503_10001831_pt1 | contig 10659 bp, 9 predicted proteins | sample SouAtlMetagenome_2_FD_187448 | JGI IMG/M metagenome (GOLD analysis project Ga0209503, IMG submission 187448) | Marine eukaryotic phytoplankton communities from Atlantic Ocean - South Atlantic ANT15 Metagenome (SPAdes) (version 2) | ecosystem: Environmental > Aquatic > Marine > Oceanic | place...
TTGGTCCACTAAATCTTGCTATATCATTTGCAGCACTTGAACCATCTACATCTAAAATCATTCCTGGATTTGTCGTTCCAATACCAACATTGCCTGAAGAATCTATACTTAACTTTGTTGCTCCACCTGAAACTAAATTTAATAACCCACTACTATGAGTATAAGCTATACCACCTTGATAGGCTTCTGAACCGCTTGTACCATCTGCAAAATATAAAGCACCTGTTGTATTATTTGCTGTAGCAATAGTCATACCTGCTTCACCACTTGCCTGATGTACAACTAAGTTATCTGCACCTGCATAATAGGAAGTAGGACTACTAGTTCCAATACCTACATTGCCTGAAGAATCAATTAAAAATGGTATTCTATTATCATCTACATCATATAAATAAAACTCACCAGCATCTACTCTAGCTTCAAAAGAACCCTCTGAGTTAGAAATTCTTATGCCATTACTTGTAGCTCCTGAACTTGAAACATGAAGTGTTTGTGAAGGACTACTCGTTCCAATACCCACGTTTCCTGAAGAGTCTATACGCATTTTTTCAGCGTTATTAGTTCCTAAAAGTAAACTTCCTGTTGTTTCTTTGTTATATATATAAAAATCATTATTGAATCTTGATAGATATGCAGCTTCAGTACTTCCTGCTACACCCATATATAAATCTAAGTTTCCTGATGAATTTAGAGTAATATTACCTGTAGTAGTTACTGTACCTGTTACATCTATGCCTGTTGAGGTTGTGGCTAGTTTATCTGAACCACTATGTTTTAAAGTTACTGCTCCACCATCATCTGCTTCAATATAAGTAGTACCATCTGTTGCTTTCATGCGTAACTGTGTACCTATAATAAATAATGAACCAGTACCTTTTTCTTCAATATAACTTGCACTTCCATCATGGTAAATTTCTAAATCTGAATCATCTCCGAATACTGCTTTACCATTATCTGCAAGTTTTACATCATGATTAAATATAGCAGTACCAGCATCTGACATATCAAGGGTAAGGGCTGTGATAAGACCACCACCATCGCTGTCATAACCCTTAAAAATTATGTCTTTGTCATTGTTGTTTGTTTGAATTGTGAAGTTACTACTATCCATTTTAGCAATAGCAATAGTTGAGCCACCGTCTTTAAAGAATACATCTCCATCATCAGCATCTAATATAATATCTCCGCCTACATCTAGAGTTAAATCAGGAGTAGAAGAAATTGTAGTTCCATTAATAGTTATATCATCTACTGTAAGTGTTGTAAGCGTTCCAAGACTTGTAATATTAGGTTGTGCTGCTGTTGTAACTGTACCTGCTGTAGTAGCTGTTGCAGCGTTACCTGTTGTATCTTGATTACCTGCAGCATTTACACCGGGTAAATTAATATTAGCACTACCATCAAAACTTACACCACCAATAGTTCTTGCAGTTGTTAAAGTAGCTGCTGAACCTGTTGTATCTTGGTTAAGAGTTCCTACTGCTAAATCTATTGTTCCATCAGAATCTTGATAAGCTGCTACAATACCTGTTTCACTATTACTTGTAAACATAGCTCCAACTGTATCTTGAACTACTTCTGAAAGGTCAATGTTTCCTGTACCGTCAAACGATACACCATGTATTGTTCTAGCTGTTTCAAGTGCTGTAGCTGTTGCAGCATTACCAGTTGTATCTTGGTTAAGTGTACCAACTGTAAAGTCTAGTGTATTGTCTGAATCATCATATGCTACTGCAATACCACTTTCAGTATTACTTGTTACCATAGCACCTACAGTATCACTAATTGTTTCTGCTAAAGTTACACCACCAATAGTAATTGCATCGGCTTCTAAAGTACCGTCAATGTCTGCATCACCACTAATATCTAATGTGGCTGCATCTAACTCACCACTAATAGTAATGTTTCTACCACCAGTAATGTCTTTGTTTGAATCTGTTATAATAGCTTTACTTGCTATTACTGTTCCGTTTGTTATACCGTCTATAAGGTTTATATCTGTTGCACTAGCTGTAACACCGTCAAGGATGTTAAGTTCTGCTGTAGTACTTGTAACACCATCTAATAAATTAAGTTCTGCAGCTGTTGATGTAACACCATCGAGTATGTTTAGTTCAGCAGCTGTTGCAGTTATTGCAGTACCGTTAAAGTTTATAGCATCTAAATACGCAACACCGTCTATGTATAAGTCTTTCCATTCTTGTGTAGAGCTACCAAGGTCATAAGTATTGTCATCATCAGGAATAATGTTAGAGTCTACGTCAGCACCAAACACAACATTGTCAGTAGCTGCATCGCCCATAGTGATTGTACCACCGTTAAAAGTAGTAGTACCTGTAACTGTTAAGTTTCCACCAACTGCTACATTACCTGTAGTTGTAATAGTATCTGTATAAGTATCTTTAAAACGTAAAGAAGTAGTACCTAAATCAATATCACTATCGGTAACTGGGAGTAAAGCACCGTCTTGTAATCTAATTTGTTCTACAGTTCCTGAAGATACTTGAACATAAAATCCTATTCTATCGTTAGTAGTATCTATTTCAATTTTATTAAAAAAGTCTAAGTCACCTATTCTATAGATGTTACCACCTTGTCCAGCTGTACCATCATGTCTGTGTCCAGTTGTAGTTGCACTACTTGAACTGTAACTAAAAGCATTTACTAATTGATTATATTCATTATTAAATAATGCTGCTGTGATAGTATCACCATCTGCAAATGAACTTTGTCTAGTATATGTTTGTGCCATTGTTTATATCTCCCTTATTGCCTTCCTGCAGGTCTGTAATTTATGTAAATACCGTTTATAGTATATGGTGCTCTTGTATCTGAACTAAATATTTTAAAAAAGTTACTGTGTCCACTTCCTGTTAGTGCTTGTCTAACTAATGGTTGTTCAGAAGCTCCGAATGTTTGTTGATTAAATAAAGCACTTCCAAAAATAGCAGGTTCTGGTACTGCTGTTAAAGGTATGTCTATCGGCTGTGGCGTATTTAAATCATCATAATCAAATCTAACTCTTAATGTTGGTTGAGCTAATGACTCTGGTGTTATAGATAACTTTACATAATCTAAAGTTTTTAATGTTCCTAAATCTCCGTAATCATAATCTGGTGATTGATATTCAGCATCAATAGCTGTTTCTACCCCTGCAGGATTAAATGTATTGCCTACGTTATGATTGTAAATATATCCGTCTCTATCTCCGTGATAGAACTGTTCTTCTCCATTACTGTCAAATCCTGAACAAATTGCAGGAGCTTGTATTCCTAAAGTTTCTGACCATTCAAATCCTTGTGGTCTTAGTACTCCTATAATTCCTTTTGAAGTTGAGGTTGAGTCTGTTAGTTTACTATAGAACATTCTATATTGTGATTTTGTTCTAATAACAACACTACTAAATTGATATTGAGATTTATTTAACACAATATCATTTATAATAGGCTGTATGTTTTGACTTATAGTTCCTAACTCAACGTCACCAATTCTAGCTGTACCAGCAACTGTTCTAAATCCATCAGGTGCTAAGAATATTAAGTCACCAGCAATCTCTTGAATTGTTTGACCATCTATACATCCTACGTTTTTAGTAACAGGAACAACTTGAATTGTTGAAGCATTGCTTATGTTTTGTAATTTAAATAAAGAGTTTTGACAAAATATAAATAACTCATTACGAAAACTTTTTAATCCTACTATTTTATCTTCAAGTACAATGCTTCCAGCACCTGAACCAGTAAAACTATCTATGTCACCAGTACTACTATAATAAAGTGTATTAGGTGTGCTAGTATCTCCAGCAACTACTAAGTGATTATTATGTATTGTACAATGTTTAGCTGTTGTAGAACCGCTTATAGTTATTTGGCTTACAAAAAATGTTCTGTTAGTTAAAGCTCCTGTACCAGTCATTTTAAATAAAAATGGTTTATTACTTCCGCTTTTATCTGTTATAATTAGTTCACCATACTCACTAATACCTTCGTAAATAGCAAACTCACATTGGTCAAGATTTGTTAAACTTAATTCACTTCTACCTGTAAATGTAGAATAATTATCTCCTGAAGCATCTACACTAGCTTTGTTTATTTGTAACCAAGCAGTTCCATCTAAACTAAAAAATATATCGTTACCTGCTACAGCAACTACTCCGTCTGCATAAACTTCTAACCCTTCTATATCATTAGAGCTATTAGGTCTTGCAGCACTTGCTCCACCTAAAAGAGTAAAGCCATTTATTCTTCTGTAACCACCTTCAATAGATACTTCAAAGTTTCTTAACTTAGTAGCTACTCCGGGTGTTTGCAGTAAAGATAAAGAGTTAGTAGATTTATCTAATCCACCACTTAAAGATACTGAAAAAGGTTGTCCTGCTGCCATTTAGAAATAAGTCCTATCGTCTGTCATGTATTTAGGTTCTGGATTAACTAAGTTACTTTTCATAGTCTTCATTGCTTTTTTATAATCGTCCATTGCAAAAGCGGATTGCTGTATATTATTTTTAAACTGATGTACATAGTATCTAGCTTTTGCAGTTATTACATTGCTATACTGGTCTGGCATAGTAATAGTATCGTCATAACTAGACAACCTTGTAGGTTTTACAAACGCATAAAAATGTACGTTATAAACTTTATCAGGTATTGGACTTAATCCAAACTTTCTATGGTCTGGACTTTTAATAACATATGCAGGTTCTCCATGACTTGCATCTGAACCTTCAGCGTCATCTGAGTTTTCAGCATCTCTATAATATCTTTTCCAATCATCTAGTGTTAAAAATTTTAAACCTTTAGAAACGTAAGGAGTTGTTTCTCCACTTACGTTTATTGTTGTTAAATAAAAATCATCCCAGTCTACTGATGCGTAATCAGTTGTTATACTAGTGCTATCTGCTTTAAGCGTATACCATCTAGTTCCTGCCACCGTTGCGACAGTTACATTCCCGTAAAAAGGGTCTGTGCCTCCACTAGCTCCTGCTGAGAAAAAAGGCAGCTGTGGTTCTTCGTTAGCTATATCAAATATAGATTTATTAATAGCATCTTTTACAAATGATTGAATACCTATTGCTGAACTAAAGTTAGCAGAAGTTAATACAACTTCGTTTAATTCTCTTAATACTTCGTTACTTAAATCTAAATATGTTGTAGCCATTATTTTTTATGAACCTTTTGAATTGGAAAGTTTGCTTCTAAACTAGCACCTTTATGTTTTACAAACTTGCCTGTGTGTTTCATTAATTTAAAACTACCATTCTTTTGTTTCATCCAATGGTGTCCTTTTGGTGCTTTAACTTTCATAATTAGTTAGCCTTTGCTTTAGGTGTACCATTATAAACAGGTTGGCATCCATCCATCTTAACACTTCCACCGTCCATATACTTCATACGTCCACCTTTCATCATTTTCTTTTTAGCCATACCACCATACATCATTTTCTTTTTTTTATCTTTACCGTACATATTTATTTCCTATTTAAAAAGTGGAGGAGACCGAAGCCTCCCCCGAGTTTTGACAATTAGTCAATCACGTAGAATGCACTACATAAAGCGTCATCTCTAAGTACTTTCGCACCATAGACATGTAAGCCTCTTACTATGTCACCAAACGATGTTGGGTCTCTTAACACTTCTGTTGAGAGAATAGTATTAGCAGTTGCAGTAGATGACATATGACCAGCCATAACTTTACCAGTAGCATTAGATGTGCTAGCAATGTTATTAGACTTGTACATATCAAATCCACGTAGTTTTCCACTTGAAACTAATCCGTTTCTGATTGAGCCTTGACCAGCGTTAAAGTCAACAGAAAGCATTTTAGAACCAGATTGTGACAGCTCTTCATAGAATGAAGGAGGTGCAACAAACCATCTACCTTCTTCAGGTACATTTTGGTCATCTAAAAGTCTTGCCATTCTTGCCATAAGGTCAATAGCATCTACACCAGTTCCATCTGAACCAAGTAGGTCTACAGAGTTAGTTGCGTGAGCCATAGTAGCGTCAGCAGTAGCACTGTCAGAACCAATGATGTGGTCAGGTGAACTTGCAGAACAACCAGCAAACATAGTTGCTAAAACAGCAGCGTCATATGAATCTTTCAATGCATAAGCAGCTGAGCTTGAAGCAACCTCTTTGAAGTTGACATGTGACATGTTAGTTTCAATATCATCTACGATGAATTTAAAAGCTTTAGCACTATCAACAACCAAAGAAATTTCTTGGTCTGTTAGTCTAGTTTCAGTTGTGTCTGAATTTCTTGTGTAGTCTGACACAGAAATTACAGGTTCTTTAATAATCTTTACAGAGTCTCCGAAAGAGGATATCTCACCGGCATAGTCGGTGTTTGTGATAGCTTCTACTACCGAGGCTTTTCTAAAGAAGTTTAAAACCTTTTTAGAGTAAACCGAAGGTAAAAAGAAACTATTAGTTTGTCCACTTACGGAGTTTGCAAAGTTAGCATTTGTATCGGTTGAGGGTTCAAAAAATTGAGCCATGATACTTCTCCTTTAAGTTAAATTATAGTTTAATTTGAGATTCTGCCTTCCTGCATAGCGTCTGATATTTCCGTTTCGAACTTATCAAATTCTTGTACAGACATGGCTTCTATCTCCCTTAATGACCATACTTTCTCCTGCGTTGGTTCAATACTAGTTGTTTTAGTAGAGACCATATCTGCAGCAGATTGTTTAGTCGGTTTTTTAGAAGATGACTTAGTCTTTGGAGTTTCCATACCAATATCTTTTTTAAACAAATCAAGAGCACGTGAGGCTAGGTCGGCATCGTCATTATTTTCATATACCCAAGCTTGGATAGATGAATGTTGTTCTTTTGCCCAACTATGAAAGTCATCGCTGTTTCTGATATCTTCAAAATCAGGGTGTCTTTCCATTAACCTTTTTTCTGCATCCTGTCGTACTAACTGATTTTCACGTTCTTGGAGTTTACTAAGGCGTTCTTCTAGAACTTTTGCTTTAGTCTCCGATTGCATATGAGCAACAGTTTCTACAACTTCATAAACATCAGGATATTCTGTTTTAAACTGTTCTAATTCTTCTGGAGATTTAGGAGCTTTATAGTCAGTTCTATTTTTAGTAGCTTCTTCTATTAACTCTTGTTCTCTAGATTTAAACTCGTTTAGTTTAGAATCATAATGTTTTTTCAAATCATCGTATCTTTTTTTATAGTCTGGTTTTTTATAAGGACTATCCTTTTTAGTTTCCAGTTCTTCAGTATTAACACTTCCTTCAGCTTCCACTTCAGTTATATCGTTACTATTAAAAAGCTTATTCTTTTCAGAAGGCTCTTCAAAAAACATACTATTTGATGATACAAAAGGTTTATCATCACCTTTGTGCCAATCTTTTTTTGCGTTATAAGGATTTGGCGTTTCTTCTTTTTGGACTGTATTAGTCATTTTCTATTCTCCTAATTGGGGCTTTGTTTACAAGGTAGCTGCGTTGTGCACTAGCAGGGCTTGTATTGTAAAGGTAGCCTTTCGGTTTTTAAAGTGATAAAGTGCCTGATATCTCAGGGTAGCTCTATCGTTATCTTAATCTAGGATTAACGTCTAACATATTTTTACGTATGTCATCTTCTACAATATCAGGGTCAACGGGTTTTCCATATTGGTCTACCTTCATTTCTTCTTCCATCATAGGTTGTCCACCCATATTAAGTTGTTGTCTTTTATCTGCATTAGCTTCAGCATCTTTCATCATAGACATTAAAGTGTCTTCTCCGATTTCTTCTACAGCTTTTGCAGTAAAGACAAATTCTCCATCAGATAACCTTGCGGGTATATCGTCAGAGACTCCTGTTCCCGGTCCTTCAACAGGACCATCTCCAGTAAATTCTGAGGCAGTGTCAACAACTTTGTCAAATATAACACTAAGCATATCGTTGCCTTCTAATTGTTCGTTTAAAAATTCTTGTTCTTCGTCAGATAAAGCTTGAGACACTACAAAATCTACATAGTTATCTTCCATTACTTCATCTGAATCCATTGTAGGTTCTAGAGACATTTCCATATCTGCAGACATCATAGGCATATCATCATTAAGTAATGAACCACCTTCTTGGTATCCCATTCTAGCAACAACTTCAGGTGCTTCTTTTCTAAGAGCTTCTATACCCGGACCACCACCGTCTTTGTACATTGCTCTATCATCTGATAACATACTTTTCTTTTTCATTTACTTATCCTTTGCTTTTCCTACGTTAATAGCAAACCAATCAATAATTTTGTAAGCTTTTCCTACTAAATTATCATCAACTGGTGTTGGTGTTACAGCAGCTACCATTGAACATATTGAAATTATCCAAGGTACTACTCCTACTATTTTTAAAATTGTATCTAATAAATCTAACATATTAAGTTTCCTCTTTTCTTATTAATGCTTCTTTAACCTGTAGGTCCAGTTGCTCCAACTTGCCCAGAAAATTCAGCTTCCCCTGCAACCGGTACATTTCCTGTTCCGATGTTGCCACCACCAGTGCCTGTAGCTCCAAGTTCCGGAGGTTGTTCAGGTGTTCCTTGAAGTCCTCCCATTGGGGGCTGTTGACTATTGGGTTGAGCCTCTTCGCCATTTGTTTGTCCAGCATTTTGCATTCCTATTATTTGAGCCATGATTGCAGCTTCTTCTGGGTCATTGAGTATTTCATCAGGGTCCAAGTCTAAGCTGTAGGCTAGTTCACTTACTAATTTAGAAATCTTTACAAATGGAGCAATAGCAGGACTTTGTGCAGTTTGTAAGAATGTTGTTAGTCTTTGACTTCTAACTTCTTTTTGCATTAAGCTGTTTGTTCCAGTAGCTCTAACTTCTAAATCACCTTTAACATCTAGTTCATCTTCTAAGAACTGCATGTTCCACTGGAAGTAAGATTCCCCTAGTGGCTTTAATAAAAAGTCATCAAGGTTTTTGATAACTGTTTTAATATTTAAACTTGATGCTCCAAGTAACATTGACATACCAGAAGCAGTCCTTGTCATACTTTGAACACCTGTTTGTCCGTGTGAGTAACTAGGTATTCCAGTTTGCTCATCTGCTAATTGTCTGAACTTATCAAACATCATTAAGTTTTCTTGTGATGTATTAGGAAACTTTAATCCGTGTATAGCTTGTCCCGGCATTCCAGCTTGTCTTCTAAAGACTTTACCCGGATATATTTCCATTGATTGTCCACCAACTAAAGCAGACTCATCTACATCAAACACTAACGACCCAGACATTGCTAGGTTGTCAATAGCCATTCTTGCATGACCATTCATAATCTGTTGACTATCATCCATGTTTTCTGCTACACCAATACCAAAGAAGTTATATGGATTTCTTTCGTATGGGAAAGCATTGTATGGTAGTCTGTATGGAGTAAATGGATTTAATACAGCTCTTAGTAAATAATGTCCACATGTCCATACATTTACTTGTACTTCATCTAGGTCATCAACAGTGTCGGGTAAGTCAATACCTACTTCTCTTGCGTATTCTGCATCCATCATGCCCCAATATTCTAAAATTTCAAAGCTGCTGTTTACATCTTCATCGCTTCTAGCATCGTCTTTTAACTGGCTTTCAAAATCTTTTTCTACGTAATTAGCACCCATTTGAATTGCGTTACGTATTTCTTCTTCTTTAAAGTAAGGCATGTTACGTAGCTGTCTAAGTTGACTACGATTCATTTTGTGTCTATGTATTACATATTCACATTCTTCCATGTTAGTAGCGTTAGGGTCTGGGTAAAAATCCCAACAACTAACAAACTCAATACGAGGAACTCTAACCTCTAACGGATTATAAGTTCTGTTACCTTCTTCGTCTGTATCCCACTTATGTAATCTTTTGTTAAAGTTAAATGGTCCTTTTACAATCCCTGTACCTAGTAAAGCAGATTCTAAAAGAGCATTTCTTAATTCTGAGTTTCCGTTTGATTCTTCTATTTGGTCATGGATAAGTTTTTCCATGCGTCTTGCAGCTCTTTGTGCAGGATTTAATTCTAAAGCTTGTGGGTCAGGACTAGCTCCATCTGTAAGTATACCTGCGTCTTGTGCTTTATCTTCAAGACTATCTTCAAATACACCGTTGTAAAAAGATGCACCCGGTTTTAAAGTTCTACCATCGCCTTCGTAACCAACATCATAAGGATTGTCTTCTATTCTGTTTCCTATGTCATCGGGTATTTCAGCTTCTGAAGTTTCTAAACCCGGAGTTGGGTTTGAGATATCAAGGTGTGCAATATCTGTTTCACCTTCTGGCATTTTAGTTTCTGAAACACCTATAGGAAACTTACCTGTTCCAAAGATAACATCAACTAATTGACCAAAAGCAGCAAGTACTTTAGTCTTAGTAACTTTTACAAATACTCTAGACTTTTCTGATTCTCTAAACTTAACATTCTTAGCATAAAGACCTCTGTAGTTTTCATAAGCCTTTAACCATCTACGTTCATCAGTTTGTCTAGCGTCTTCAGCTTGTGCAAATCTACCTTTTATAATACCAATAAGATTACGCTGTTGGTCTTCTTCTAAAGTTAATTGAACTCCAGATTCACCTTCTACTTCTTCGTAAATATTATTAGCACTTAAAAATGTATTTTCGTTGTCTGCCATATCTTAATAACCAAATGTTGAATCTACTGGTCTATACATTTCTCGTTTTAAA
>Ga0209503_10001835_pt1 | contig 10653 bp, 10 predicted proteins | sample SouAtlMetagenome_2_FD_187448 | JGI IMG/M metagenome (GOLD analysis project Ga0209503, IMG submission 187448) | Marine eukaryotic phytoplankton communities from Atlantic Ocean - South Atlantic ANT15 Metagenome (SPAdes) (version 2) | ecosystem: Environmental > Aquatic > Marine > Oceanic | place...
CGTGCTTTGAGTCAATATACTTGTGTCATTGAAGAAATTAAAAATGTCATTTGTCTCGCTAAACTGAACTGTCTCGTTTGCGCAGACAACATAACGACTCCTGAAAATAGCGTGATCTTTTATTTTGCCGCCAATGAATTCAGGGTCTGGTGATGACTCTTCGTCCCCTGCTGTTCTCTCTCCCCATAGAGGGAAGGTATAGGTATAGCTTTCTCCATCTACGGTCTGCGTTCGTTTTGCTCCATCAGCTGGCCCAACAAAAAACACATTTTCGTCTGCTCGGTAAAGAACCAATGGCATCGTATTAGAATCAAATTTATATTCAATTCCTGGTTTCACTGTTTCTTGCCAGCCGCCTTCGCCTAGCTGCCCATCTATAGGAGTTCCGGAATAAACGCCAAACTTAAGCCAGCGATTATCTAAAGCTGTGCTGGGATCGCCCTCTACTTCAACAATATAATTATGCGGTCCAATAATGGGCAAAGCAGATAATGATTGAACCTTGTCAGTAAAGGCATTAGCAAGTTCACCGCTGCGTCCATCGTCTATCTCAAGTTTGAAAGCAGAGCCGTCGGTTTTGGCAACATCAATAATGTATTGATACGGCCCACAGGTAAAGCCATCGGTGTTGTTGACTTGTTCGGAAAGCTTTTTGGCAACATCGGTTGTACTGATCTGATTGCTATCGTCGTCTGCTTTAGGCGTTGTGTATGTTCCAACCTCAACATCATCAATCTTGACGGTGTAGGTAACGTTGTACGCCACAGCCCTAATGAATATAATCCCTTTCCCGCTTTGAGTTGGTGTTGTGCTTGTGGAGTATCCAGTCTCTTTTTCTCTATTTAAAAGCAGGCCAATTGCCCCACTGCTGATTAAAACATATTGCTTGTAATAGTCTGACGTCCCAGCTTCTACAGCGTTATAAAGATAAGACGTTGTGTCTGCAACAACATGCCCGTCATCATTTAATGTTAAACCTGTCCCATGAATATCAATGGTGGGGATGACTCCATTCCGATAGAGCACCATGATCGTCTGGTTTGTCCCCGGCCCAAGTAAACAGCTATACCGTTCGCTGTTTGTAATATCCATCATCTCCATATAGAAATTCGTCAGCTCATCGTCTGATACCTTCGCCTGCAACCTCACGCAATTGCGTTTAGTCAATCCCTCAACAGGAGAAGACCAGCCGTTTATCTGTTCTTCGCCTTGTCCCGCTGTTCGTAGGTGTGATGGCTGCTGACTGATGCCTTGAATCAGAGTGTCAAGATCCCGCCGAACTGGTGAGCTTGCAGCGCCAGGGGCAGACCCCTTACGAAAGCGAGATTTTCTAGCCATCAGTGAAACCTGAGTCGGGTGGTTGCGGCAGGGACATAGCCAAGGCCTTGACCGCCGCCACGGTCATTGCCCCATAGAAGATTGTTGCTGAGGTTTGATTCCTCAGACCTGATCAACAACGTCCGGGCCTGGTCTTCATCAGCAGCCGTGTAGGTGAACACAATGGAACTTGCTACATATCGGTCGCTGAAAATCCTTGCGGCTCTCACAGCGATGTACTGCTGGGCTGCATGGGGGAGATCAGTCCACACCCATGTTGTGGTGCCAACATTGCAATAGAGGGCTTTGATGACCTCTCTTGCGTGTAATGCCTGGCTGTTGATCTCTCCAGCAAAATCAAAACGGTGATTCAGTTTGTCGTAGACACGCAAACCTCTCAGCACATATTGATTGTATGGATAATCATTGGGAGAGAATTTCACCGAAAGGGTGTCACCGGAAACGACGTAGACATTTGCTGCTGTTGCAGGGATCTCTACGTCAAACTCGGTATTCCAAGACCAGCCTTCTGATTGAACATCCAAGGCAACCTCACGCAACGTCCGCATGGCCAACGATGCGTCAGTGATCTCATTGGTGCTGGCAGCAAGGCTGGACACACCAGCCTCACCAATCGTTGCAAGGATCGTGTTGACTGCTTCGAGTTCAGTCATGCAGCATCACCACCAGTGCCAACAGTGCTGAGTGGGAAGTAGGTCTCTGTCTCGTTTGTTCCCAGCACGTAGTAATCAACAGCTGTCAAAGGAACCAGTGCTTGATCTGTTTCCCATGCGCGATTGATAGCAGCTCCATCAACTTGTACGGCCATGAAAAAAGGGGGCAGTTGCCCCCCACATTAATTCCCCTTTCACCCAGTGTTCAGTCTTGATCGTTGTAGATCTCGACGCAACATTCAGGGCGGAGCATTCCAACCCCGACTGCCATCTTACTTGTGAGCAAGGTGGCGTTATACATCTGGGAATAATCATTCCCGGTGCTGCCGACTGTGATGTCACGCAGCTTGACCACACCAGCTGCACCGCGTTGGAACGCGAGCATTCTGGTCTGGGTCATGTCCACGCTTGAGGAAACGGCGCTGCCGTTCATGACATAACCCTGCTCACCGGACAACGCTGTGACGTTGCCCTGGGCAAGGTTGTTGGAGGAGTAAATGCTGAAGCCCGCAAGCTTCGTGATTTGTCCTTCCTTGTAGGAGCCGTTTGCACCCTGTTGGTTCCAATCTTGGTTCACAGCCCGGCTGGACTGGATCAAGGTATAAAACGCTTCAGGGGTGCAAACAAGAACGCGATTGTCCCGTGAGACATCTTTGCGATCTAGTGCTTCAGCAGCAGCGAAGACGGACGCTACATAATCATCAGCGGTAGGCGTGGCCTCATTGATGTTGACCCGGCTTCCTGAACGGAAAGGGTCATCAGGTGAGAGACCGGATGGGAGGTCTGCAGTCAAGTCTGCATCTGCTGCAGCGACTCTGGCCCCAATTGTTATCTCTCTAGCGATCCTTTTATCGTGGGTTCTTGCCATCGCCTGGCCTAATTCTGTGCTATAAATTGATCTAATATCGTAGTGATTCTTGGCGTCGTCAAGATCATACAATTCAGCTGCTGCTTCGAGGATGTTATCAATCCGGATAACAACTTCGTTCTGCGCCATGTTACCTTGCCCTGCCACTTGTTGGCCCGGAACATGATAAGCAGCCGTGAATCTGCCGGTCACAGGGAACTGTGCTGAGCGGCCGTTTTGTATAGTTCGGCTTTGGACGAAACTATCAAATAGGCACTCTCTTTTGAAGCTTGTTAGAACTTCTCCGGAAAAAACTTTTAGGAAAAGAGCATTATCCTGAGCCCAAGTTCCAGCGGTGTTATTAATTACACCGGGCCTTGAAAGAGTCATGGTTAGAGGTTGGTGGAAGTGTGTGCAGTGTGATCAACTGGTGCATCACGCAACCGCCACTACTGCTAACAGGTACGCCATGCGGCTGCTAGCAGATTTTGTGGATGTAGATCTGGTCTAGTTATACAACAAACTCAGCGAGCATTAAACACATTGCTAACAGCAATCCTTTTCTCCACTTCTTTCACATAGGACGGATCTGTTCCATAACGAGGATCTCGCATTGCCTCAACAACCTGTGCCTCTGACGTGAACCCTTGCACGTCCTGGCTTGGAGCACGGCCACCCGTCAGCTTTGGCTCATAGCCATTGGCCATCAATTTGTCGTACTGAAACCCTTTCAGCATCTGCAGAATCGTTGTTTCATCCCCGCTGTCCAAGGCAACCTTGTACGCCTCGGCTGCTTGTTCGGTGACGTTCTGCTGGCCCCAACGCATCAGCGCCTGGTACTTCTCTTCTCCACCAACCTGTTCAAACATCCGACCCTTGATTCGTTCATAGTCTTCAGCGCTGACTTCAGGGGCGTTGCTCTCTTCCTCTTCCGCCTCTCCCTCTTCGGCTTCTCCCTCTTCAGCCTGGGGCGGCTCAGCCTCTCCCCGACGCATTCGTTCGACTTCGCGCTGCAGGTTCCGATAACCCTCAACTAAATCGTCTTGGGTTTCGTACTTGCCAAGGATCAGATCATTTTCCTGTTCCTGCTGTTCGTCATACAGCTCGGCTTTGGCAGCTTGAACTCTGGCCTGCTCCTCAGCAAGGCCTTCCTGGTTGCTGGAATCATCCAGCCCGGTTTGTATTTCAGCCATGGTTAACGATTAATAAATCCATCAGTGATGATCATGCGGCCACCACTAGGCAGTGGCCGGTAGTGAGAACCAGCGGGAAGTTTGTCTGTCTTCGGCTCTTCAGGCTTGGGGTCCGACTGGCCTTCCCCCTCCTTGAGGGACTTGGGGACCTGGTCCTTGCTGAGGAGGTGGCGCTTGGGTTGCTCCGGCATTGATAGCGTTGCTCGCAAGTTCTTGTTCCAACTGTAACTGTTGTTGTTGACTTTGCTGCGCTTGTAACTCTTGCTCACTGCGCACAAGACCCGCAATGTCTATTCCTTCTGCTGCTGCAAATCTGCGGATCAGTTCGCTCGGATTGATCAACGGCAGCATCTGCTCCGGCCCTAATGCTGCGGTCGTTACCTGCAGGAAGTTTGTCAACCGTTGCTTGTCATTGCCACGGCCAATTGCCTCAAGCCCTGTCGTGATCTGGGGACTGACAAGATCCACTGGTACTGGTGGCAGCTTGCCTTCCTCTTCCATCAGGAACAAAACTCTTCTAATTAAGGGCAGTTGCAGTTCCTGACTCAGCATGGAGTACACCCCCGCCAAACCTGCTTCGAGCTGTTCCGCAAGCAATTTTACCTCCGTTGCGCTGACGCGCTCAGCGTCACGTTGCACTGCCTCGTTAGTAAGGAACGTGAAATTTATTCGCTTCTCCAGCAACTGCACTGTCTGTAGGGCAACAGACATATCCTGATTTTTACCCACAACCAGTGGTTCAACATCCGCTGCATTTCCAGCAACGATGGCACCATTTTCAGCCCTGGTTAATACGTCAGCCCTGGTAACACCGTTAGGATTCACAAGGAAGATTGCCTTGGCCATGATCGCGCTGGCCTCAACAATTGCTCTGCTCAGTTGTTCCAAGCTGTTGAGATCGCCGATCACGTCTTCCACGAGACTGCGACCAAAGCTCTCCCCGTGAATTTTTTGGAGCCTTAGGCACAAATAAGGGCAGGTATCTATACGGCTAAATCCGCTGGAGTTTGGAATTGTCTTGCCTTCATATTCTTGATGCCACTCAACTTTGTTTTTCTGCTGATCAAACAGAACATGCGTATAAACATGGTTGATCTTTTCGTCGCCTTCATCGGCTGACACGCTGGGCGGCAGGAACTTATCGCTGACGCTTTCCTTGATCACAATCTCAGACAGGTTCCCCTCTGGATCTCTGTCCACCACATACGATCTGAGGCCATACATCCGAACGTTGTCAGCACCGATATACAGCAGGGCGTTACCACCAACAAGCAAATGCTTGATCGCTTCGAACAGTGCCGGCCTGACCATCAGCTTGTCTAAGCGAGCAAGGATCTGACGTTCCATGCTGCTCATTGCAATATCGACCTCACTCATTACATTCTCTTCCTGCCCTCCCTCTTGTTGGATAACCTTATCCATCTCACCTTTATCAATCACCAACCGAAAAAATGGTTGACTTGGTGGATAAAGAGCCAAAAGCAGCTTGGCACTCAGAGACGAAACACCCCGTGCGCCTGCTCCTTGGTAAAGACTGATCAGGCTGCTGTAAGTTTCTGATCCAGTGGAATAGTTCTGATCGCTTTCTGGAATCAATGCAGGCATCGTCAAGCTGCTGCAATCAATTGCGCGTCTCAGAAAAATGGAGCGGTGCAATGACAGATCGTCATAGCGAGACTGAGCGGTGTCGATGTTGGCCATGATTTAAGCGAGCTGTAAGCCAGCAAGTGGATTGGATTGTGATCCGACGTCAGTAAGGATCGCCAGATCACTGAGTTGGTTGTCTTCTCTTTTGCGTTTTGATTTTCTGTAATCCCCTGCCGTTATTGAGCTTGCGTTGGGGTTGGCGTCAGGGACGAATGAACTCAACATATTTTTGGCCCGCTGATCTGCTGCTGTGATTGCATTATTGGCAGAGTTCAACTCATCCTGTAGGTATGTATTGGTTGCAGCAAATCCATCTGCCATGTCGCCAAGAGTCTGAACCTGTAATCCCATGGCGTCGATCTGATCCTGGAAAGCGGTTCTCTCTGTCTCTCTTAATTCATTATATCCATCAATTAACCCTTGCTGTTCGCTAATAACATCAGAATTAGAGTCAACATTATTGCTCCCAATCCCATAGTCAGACAGCAACGATGACAGGTCTGGCGCGCTGTAGGCGTCTTTAACGCCTTTGGTTATGCTTTTAATTGCTTTTGATTTATTCAGCTGGTTTTGATACCTTGTTTTGTTGACAACATCCAGCTGGTTGTTGCCTACTCTTCCGAATGACAGATTTAAAATGTTGGAACCAAATCGTCCATCTCCTTGCACGCCTTTCGCCAGCTGCTTCAGAGTTTTCTCGTATCTGGGATCAGTCATTGTGATCCCTTTCTTTCTCATCTGCTCTGCAACGTCATAGCCTGCCTGAGCATCACCTCCAAGTGCAGCAACGATGTCATCAAATTCACCACTGCCTCGTATCCCGTACTCGGTTAACGCTTTCCCAGCGTTTGGGTTTTGATTTGATAATGCGTACTGCCTAATCTCTTCCAACTCACTCAGCTTGTCTACGTCATTAATCCCAAGAGCAGTTTTTGCCTTTCCATAAATCCTGTTGTTGTTGTAATAGTCGTAATTAATATCGCCTGGTGTTGTTGTTGTTGTTTCAACCCCGGTTTCGTCATCCGTCGTGGTGTTGGTGATGCCTGGCAACCGGACTCCACCCTGTTTGAAATCTCTGAGGATCCTGTTGGCTTGGCCCCCTGAGATCCCGCCTTTGACGTTGCCAGTGGAGCCTGGTTCTGGAGTCCCTGGCCTTGTGGGCGCCGATTGATTGTCTCCCCTGCTGATGTTCTTGCTTATGGATTGCGAGTTTCCCCGAGCATCGCTGACAGCAGCGGAAGGCTTAACCGGCTTTGACTTTGGCGGTGCCTTGGGAGGGTTCTTGCTTGACGCTGATACGCCTGGGGCTTTTGTCGTTGCACCTTTAAAGCTTGTTTTGCTGGTGTTCTTATTGGCGTTCTTCAGTCCTGAAGACGGTTGCTTGGCCTTGCTGGGTAAAGGTGGCTTGGCATTCTGTTTTGCCTTGCCTGTGACCTTGATCTTTCCGCTGCCGGTGTTCGACCTCGTTATATTTTTTTCGCTGACTCCAAGCTCGCGTAGGTCCCGTGCTTCCTTGGCTGAGATCTTCCCGTCCTTCCGCGCCTCCTGAAGCTTCTTTTGTTTTTGCTTAGCTGTAAGTGTCTTGGCCATCGATTAAACCTCGCAGGAAGCGGATGACAGATCTCTGCCCTGAAGCGTACCGAATCTGATCAATGGAGTCATTGAGTTCAGGGGTGCGCTCAGGGAAGAAAGCATCTAATGCTTCCATCATCTCAGGTGTCAATCGAGAGCCAACGGCTTTCTTCAGTGAGTCAATGTTGGCGGTGTCCACAGTGTGACCTTTCGTGCCTTTAAATCATAGTCGCCATGCTGCAATATTTTCACCAGCCTGGCCTGCAGCAGTGCATTCTCTTCCGCTGGTATCGGAATCCAAAACTCATCGCCTGCGACTAATGGTCGCTTTGGGTTCTTCGCTTCCAGTTTTTTGTTCGAGGCTTCAAAGCAAGAAACAATTTCTTTCCAACATTCCACCGGTTTTTGAAAGTCAAATTTGCGCACAATTTTCTCTGCTGAAACTTTGCCGATCCCCCTGCAGCCTGGGATGTTGTCAACTGAGTCACCAATTAATACCTGAGTGTAGAAGTTAAACAACGCCTCGTTAGGCGTGACATACCAGTGGCGTTCATGCTCTGGCTTGAATGGCCAGTAGTGATGCCCTGGTATCTGGTTCAGATCCTTGTCGCCACTGACAATCACATAGTCCAGCCGCTCTTTCTCAAGCCCTGTCGCCAGGATTCCAAGAGCATCATCTGCTTCAATCTCATTGTGCAGAAAAGCGCCATGATCTAGCAGCAGCTCCTGCTTGAAAGCCTTAAAGCCAATCGGCTTTTTCTTGCCAGCCCTGTTGGCCTTGTATGCAGGATCGAGGCGTTTCCTGAATTCACTGTTGCCCGTAAAACAAAGCTGAACGTTTGTAACTTGTAATTCGCCAGCATCTTTTCGGATAAGATTGATGGTGTCCCAGAATCCTTCTCGAACATCATTGAGATCAGCAAACCGGGTCCACATTTCATCTCCCAATTCAACATCAACCTCACACCTCATGTGTTCATAAAACTGAACCATGTCAGCGTCAATGAGTGCAATTGTCATTAGTTAGTCACCTTGTCTGAGTTGAGGGCATCAAGTAGATCTAAAGCGTGTTGGAATGCGTTGCGTTGGCCAACGTGATAGCCATACCAAAAGTTGTCGCAACCGTCGTGTTGTCTCCCGCCGTTCTTCTCTGCGTCCTGGCAAAGCTGATGAACGCGGGCAAGGGATTCATTTAAGACAGTCACATAGTGGCTCTCTCGTAAATCTCCTCGAACCTGCAAGTCTTCGGATCGAATTCCAGCGCCCCCATCAGGCCCACTGTCCCTTTGACCCGGTTCTTTTTCAGCCAGCATTTTGTTTTGTTGGGGTTTTGTGTGTCCAATGGATTGCGTTGCAGCATCCAGATGTAATCAGGAATTTGTGCCAGGGACATAGAGCCCCTCAATTGAGAGAGCGATGGTTCTCCCCCCTCTTCGTGGGGTTTTCCTGCTCCTCCGGCAAGGCCTCGTGATAGGTGAGAGACGACGACAAATGTGAAGTGATAGGTAATCGCCATTTCTTTGAGTTCTTTAATCGCTTTATCAATAGAGCGGCGCTGATCAGCAGAAAGGGAAATACCATCAGCCAGAAGGGAGAAGTGATCGAGGTAAACAATTTGGCATTGTTCGCTGTTGACATAGTGTTTAACGGTTGACTTGAAAGCATCCAAGTCCTGACTGCCAAAACTATCTAAAAGCAACAAGTTCTTACTGAATCCCCGCATTGCTTCTCTTACCTCTTCCTCTTTTGCGACTCGTTCCTTTTCCTTGGCCAAATGAAAAGGCCAACCCAGATATTCAGACAGCATCCGTTCCAGCGTTGTCGTGGCCGCCTCTTCCAGCCCGATGTAAGCAACTTTGATTCCGTTCCTCGCGTTGTGTAATGCGAGAGATCGGCAGAAAGCTGACTTCCCCAATCCCGTGCCACCGGCCAGCATCCAACATTCTCCCTTTTTCATCCCACCGGCACAGGCTTCATTCCACTGAGCCCAAGGAGTAGGAATCCCTTCGTCCTGAACAGGATGCAGAACCTGCTCCAACAGTTCATCAGCTCGGACAACATCCTTGACCTTGGGGCGGGTTGCATTTGTGATTGCATCCCTGATGGCCTGTCCGTCACCAGCCAGCCATGCCTCACCAGCGTCTTTGTAGGCAAAGGCCACAACACGCTTGGCTTGCGGAAGGATCTTTAATATCTTCTCTGTTGCTAAAATTCCTTGCTCATCGTTATCCATGAACAGCGTAATTTGAGCAAAAGACTCAATCCACTGCAGGTTGTCTTGTATATTCTTTTCACAGGCTGCAGCGCCGGAAGTGATAGCAACAGGGAATAGAAATGATCCCCTGGTTCTATCTGCTTCGCGAACAACCATGGCATCTTTCTCACCCTCTGTGATGACAAGGTGTTTGCCATCTCCCCTGTGCTGCCCAAACAGCTGGGTGTTTTTGTTTGTGCCGGACCAGCCAAATCGCTTTGGCATCACCCGTTTCTTGACACCAACAACCCTGTTGTCCTGCCCCCTGATCATTGCCAGGTGAACAGTGTTGCCCTGACTCTCAGTTACCTGATAATCGTATTCCTGACAGGTGCGCTTTGAGATCTTCCATTCAGGGATCTCCTGGTGAGTGCCAACAGGCAGGGCTTTGACAACCTCAACTGTCTCGTCGATGCTGTCCTTCATAAAGTCTCCGAGCACCCCGCTTTGCGGTTCGGAGACTTGAAAATGGTTGTCGCAACTGAAGCAGTGGACGCTTCCGTCTTCGCAACGGGAAGCTCCGTCTGAGCTTCCGCATGATTCAATTTCACCTTTGCCCGCGACTTTGCCGCCTGGGCACGGTATGTGGTTCTCGATCCATTTACCCATGCCTGTAAGAACTCCTGGGGGATAGGGGTGGGGCACCAACAGATGCCAAATTTTTCACACCACATTGAATATGAAGTGGAGGATGAACGGCTCAATTTTTGGGTAGGTGATTGCAGCGCAACAAAGATTTTTAGTGTTGGGTGCTCTCTAATGACGGCAAGGAATTTGGCCCTTGAATCTGATGGCCAATAGCCTTTTACCTCTATCCAAAAATCAAACTTCTCCCCTTTCACCAAAAAGTCTGGTGTGTAGAACTTTTTGAGGTGATAGGGGAAGCGTTCTTTTTCATAACTGATCGCCAGCCCTTGATCATTCAAGGACTGGCTGATCTGTTCCTCCAACTTGCAGCGAAATTCACCGTGTTTGCGTTGTTTCCGTGCAGCGTTGAAAGTCCGATACATCAGAGAGCAATCTCCCCTGATGATTCGCCGTCAAGGATGGCCTGAAAATCGTCGCGGGGAGCCTCGGCCACCCAGCCACCATCAACAGCTTCAACCTGAATGCTGTCCTTCTCTTTCAGTTCAACGATCTGGACGCCCA
>Ga0209503_10001837_pt1 | contig 10648 bp, 8 predicted proteins | sample SouAtlMetagenome_2_FD_187448 | JGI IMG/M metagenome (GOLD analysis project Ga0209503, IMG submission 187448) | Marine eukaryotic phytoplankton communities from Atlantic Ocean - South Atlantic ANT15 Metagenome (SPAdes) (version 2) | ecosystem: Environmental > Aquatic > Marine > Oceanic | place...
TTGGATATCGCAACACCACAGCAACAACAGCAGCAGCAGCGATGGTTATCCAACAGCGGTGGAAAGAAGAAAAAGTCCCCTGGAGGAGGATACTACGCACGTCTCGACCGCAGCCGACAGCAGTCGTTCCGGCCACCTAAAAAGAATCGCGACCCGATGAAGACGCCATTGCCCAGGATTGATAAGTCCCAGATCCGGATTCGTGACGCCCTGGATCTTGGCGAAGACGAAGACGACTTGACACCTCTCGGAACGCTAATGGGGGGCGCCCTCCGGGCCCTGCGTGCCAACGATCTGGGGGCCACCAACGACCTGGACGATGTCGAGGCACAGCTCAAGACGATGGACTTTTTGACCAGCGCCGATGGATCGACCGAAGATCTGGTGGGAGCTAGGCGGGCGTTGACGGCCGATGCCCGTAGTGCCAGCTACTCCGCCGAAGAGATGATGCGGAGGATCGACGACCTCGTGAACCAGGAGCGCTTCGATTACATGGAACTCCCCGAGACCCGTTTTCTAGATGGCAACGATGATGACTTTGCTGGCGACAATGGGGCGGGTGCTGACAACCAGATTCCCCCAAACCAGCTGGCACACGGAGATTGGTGAGTATGATTTAGTGTGTGTGTGTGTGTGTTTGTTCCTTGAGCAAAAACTACAGAGAAAGAGTAGACTGTTGGATCGTCACAAAGGGGATTCAATTGATTTTTGTCTCCTCTCACCAATGAAATTCTTGTGTACCAATATTATGCTGCTTCGTATTCAATTGTGATAAATGTCTCTATTATTTCTCACATTCAAACTTTTTATATTTTTCTTTTCATCACCTAGGGGCGAAATGCTTATTCGAACTGATCGGGTTAGCAAGATGTGGCGAGGAGGACGTGTTGTCTCGTTTCGAAGTCTCGTCGTTGGAGGGAATCTTCGTGGCTGCGGTGGTTTTGGCCTCGGAAAGGCTTTTGAACCAGAAGATGCCGTCGAGATCGCCTGTCGGATGGCCAAGCGTAATATTTTCTTTGTCGATCGATACCGTGGAAGAACCATCACACGCGATTTGGTGGGTCGACAAAACTCTTGCAAGGTAATTCTACGGCCCACAACCAACGGGTTACGGGGAAACCCGTTGTGCTGCGAAATTCTCAAGCTCATGGGGATCACCAATGTCGTCGCCAAGGCCCACGGGAGTCGAAACCACTACAACGTTGTGCGGGCAACGTACAAGGCATTGCTGACACACGAGTCCTTGGATGAAATTGCTATGAAGCGTGGTCTCAGGCTGATTAATCTCCAGCGGAAAAAACGATTGGGAATCTAAGCAAGCATCGCCCTCCAGTTGTGAACTATCATCTCGGAAATTTTAGTTGGAAGTAGTTAGTTTACACCCTTGGACAAACTGCTTGTCGTTAAAGTCGATCCAAGCGACAAGTAAAACGTAGAAAATAAACAATGAAGGGCACAACCAAATTATCGTTGCATGAGGAGGGAAAGACAAGCAAAAGAGAAGGATTTATTCACTCGAACGATTGCATTATTTTCCAGCTGTAGAGCACTCATTCGCTCGCAATAAGATGAGGACTAGTCTGGCAATGCTGTGAGGCAAGAGGAAGATAAGAAACACCAAGCCTATAAAATGGGCAATTGATGCAAAGTTAAAGCTTGCGACTGTAACATACGTGTTGCATACGATTGTCGTTTATCTTCGTTGGAATCGTTGATCACTTTCATGGGTCGAAATCGACAAGAGTCATATCGTTCTTCCGAATAAATCGAAAGCTTCTTGGTCCAATGTTTCCTTAGGATAACGCATATTTATGTTTTTTTGCCCAGTGTCATTGGAGTGTGTACTATATGCCTAGATTAGGCGACTGCGAAAACAGCAATCTTGATTTTCATCCATAACTAGAGATCTATGGTGCGGTATTTTCCCTCTCTGTAATGCTATAAATTTTGAATTTCACTCTTTCCAATTATTGCCGTATTCTTTGTTTACTTTTAATAGGACTACTTATGTTTTATTGCATTGGTTTGTCGAGTGTATACACAGTGTCTATATACTATATATCATGAACCTTGCGTAGATTCCCCAAATTGCCGTCTCGATCTCACCGACTACTGGTAGACTAGATGTTTCGTGTATGAAATGTTTAATCTAGAGTAATGTTTAATCTAGAGTGATTTCTAAATTTCTTCATACCAATTATTTTTAGCTCAACTTTTATGTATCACGGGTTCAACCCGTGCATCATAAACAGTCGAAAAAAAATTAAAAAAATCGTATGTCGTGTGACCACCAAATGCGTCGTCGTGCTCGAAAACAATCCTCCATGAGAAGTCTCTAGCAAGTTGCCACTCTCAAGCACTCGTCGTTTGCCATTCGTTTCCTTGCGTATGTTCCCAAAACGCAATTTGCATTGCTTTCAATTCATGTTCAATTAAGCTGAACGTCGCCCGCGGACGACGTCCTTTGCGTAGAGTTTGTTCGGGCGCCGCCAGTTGTTCTGTAGGGGCTGGGTTGCCTTATCACCTTACACAAAGCGATGAAAAATATAATCACAAAGACAATAGGGAGAACAATTGCAAGCCACATCCCCATGATTGATATGGACGATTCAAGCTCTTATAAAAGCTCTCAACAGTCGTTTCGATTTCGATTCGTAGCTTTTGCCGCTGCTCCTGCTCGCTCTAGTGCCGGGGATTTCAGAAAGTCGTCAAGATGTAGGGCCTTTTTTTCTGCAATGGTATAGCAAGTCGTTGTACTTTTGTTCCGATACTATCTTCAACTATTGGTTCGAGGATCGAGATTGCACTGCAAGCAAGAAGTATGACTCTCCTCTATTTTGATGATCAGGAACCATAATATTTTGCTCGAGTCATCTCCGCTAGCATATTGAACGCGCCTTCCTACCGTACTGGAAAGAGTCGAGTGACTCAATGCGCCTCTGTGTCATCATCATACCGATTGGTTTTTGTCCCTTGGCGTATAATTTTGATTCATGCGACTCGACTTTTGGCACAAATCACAAAAATCGTAAAAGAAAAGAATCATCCCATCAAGGTAAATCAGAAAAAAGAAATCGCTATTATCCTTGCACAAGAGGGTGGCAACCGATATTGGCACCGATTCTGACAAGTGCCAAAGGAATATGGCAGGCAATAGTGATCACTCCTACTACCACATAAAACAGTAGTCAGTAGATAGTTCTTACGCCGCATGAGGAATGCCATGATGATGAAAGGAATTCCAAAAAAGTGGAAACTATTGTTGGCCATTGGGTTCGTCTTGGTTCTGGTTGGCATCGTTGCTACCGCCATTGTCGCAGCAATGCTTACGGCGACACCGATTGCTGTGGTGGAACCAATCGCAACACATCTGATCGATCCATCCGTCCTGGAATCCTTCCAAGAAAGCAACCACCATGCTGACAGCAGCGATACAGAAAAAGACGACAACGTCTATTCCATTGTTATTGTTGGCGCCGGAGCGGCCGGTCTCTTTGCGGGATACACCCTCGAGTATCTAGGCATTCGCGATTTTGTAATCCTTGAAGCCAATAACGATGTTGGTGGGAGAACCCGAGAAGTACCGCTCGATTTTGATTTTGCAGACGTTCCGCTTGATTTGGGTGCTGAATGGATCCATGTCCATCCACAAGTCTTAAAAGATCTTCTCTATTACCAACTCGATAAAGAGGACGTAGCCATGAACTATCCAACGATCGAGTATCGCCCACGTAGTGTGTACGCATCGAGGTATAATCTCGGAAGAGGAAAGCAACGATATCAAAAACTGTTCCTGCACCAGTATTTTTACAAGGAACACAAATTCTACAACACAACGTGGGGAAGCTATCTAAGAAACTACGTATATTGGCATATTCAAGAAAACGTGGAAACGAATGCTAAGGTTGTTTCGATTGATTATTCTTCGTCGTCTTCCATGGGAGTTGTGAGCATCACTACCAATGATGGAAGAACAGTGTATGGTTCCAAAGTGATTGTGGCGACTCCGGCGGCATCGATCGAATTGCGAAATGACAAGAAAACAGAAAACGGCATTACATTTGTGCCACCACTATCGAAAGCGAAACGTGATGCACTATCCAAGATACACACGGCAGAGGGACTCAAGGCATGGCTGGAATTCGACGAACGCTTTTATCCAGATCTCCTGTACGTGGACAATTTCAAAGAAAGATACAGAAACGACAATGATGATGATAACTATAGTGATGATGATAACGATGATAATGGTGCATATAGTGACAATGATAATGTGATTGACGTTGACAACACTAATTATGACTACGATCACGATGACAGCACTAATGATAACTATGGTGAAAGCGCGCACTTTTACGGAGACGAATATTTCTATTTCGATGCTCTCTTTCAGAAATCCTCCAAAAAGAACATACTCGCGCTCTTTGCTGTTGGAATGGAAATCGAACCAAACAATCTCTTTTTCCTCAGCGATGACAAACTCCTGAAACATTTGCTCCGAGAGCTCGACGAAATCTTTGATAACAAGGCTTCCATGCACTTTGTACGGGGCCTCGTTCAGAACTGGTCCCAAGAACCCTACGCAAGAGGCGCCTACTCGTACAACTGGTTGAACGAACCCACAAAAGAAACATTGCAAGAATCCATTGATTCCAGACTCTACTTTTGTGGTGAATACCTCCACAAGAAATACCAATCTACCGTACATGGGGCCGCTATGAGTGGTCGAGACGTGGTTCTTCAACTCTTGGAGGAAACCACTGTTGCGTAACACCTTTGCCACCAATCGATTAAGTAACCATTGCATCCACCGAAATATTTTCGCTAACCGACATCTTTGCTTCCACCGTCACTTTGGAAACACAAAAACAACCAGAAGTGCAGTGGGTGTCAAAATTTGATGAAATCCAGGGGACAAAAAATAGAGATCAATTTTCAAAAAAATACTATAGAAATGGTATCATCACAAATGGATCGACGAATCGAAAAATATCTAGTGGCGGTGAAATGGTGCGTTTTAAGCGTCTATAGCTCTGAGGTGTTGGGTCTCTTCAAATAAAATGGTTCGGTCTCACGTTTGCCCGATGAGAATATTGGTTCGTCGATTCGGAGATATCTAGTAGCGGTGACGTGGGAAATTTAAGTTGTTCGTCTATGTTGGGATCTATGTATAAATTGTGTAGATTGCTTTTTTGTACCCGTGGTGATGCTCTGTTGGGAAGTTTGGTTCGTCAGTTCGAAGGGCTTTCCCCAAGCAGAATTGCGGTGTGAAGGCAATACTCTTCTTCGCTGTCTGTGGTATCGATATCGATAAATTGTCCCCATTCGTCTCTTATTCTTTTAATGCTGCATGGATTTTGAATTGAGGGGTTGTATCTTTCAAAAGTCGTCGGTTTCGGCGCTGTAGACCTTCCGTTGCAAAGGCTCTGGAACAACGAGTTGGTGGTTGTGATTCCGGAGCTGGTGGTAGGAAGAGATTGAATCGATGCGATCCCAATGTGACGGTTCGATCGCTTCATAGTCCTTCTAGTCGAGGAAGAATAGCTGCTGAAGAGGATGCCTGGCATGGTGTTGTCGTGATATAGAAATTGTTGTGGGTCGTTCTGGTCTCTTGCGATTGCGGAAGTAAGAAGATAGGGCAACATTGCGTGATTCGTTGTAGCGATTGATTTTATAGTGATTCCGAATACGATTGAATGGCGTTGGAGATGCCTTTGGAAGAACAGTAGTTAGAAATGGGTCGGTAAAAGCAACAACATGTTTGCCTGCCAAGAACGAGACTTGTGAAGGCATCACGGGAACACGACTGAATTTTTTTTGGAAAAAATTCACAACAAAATTCAGAAAATAGAGAGCATGCGCTCGTCGCGCTTCTTTGTTCTTCAAGACTGACTATTCGGGATTTATTCACAGATTGTATATAGAGTGTTGAAGGGCTCTAGTGATGCGCATAAATGAAGCCGGCTTTGGTAGCTTATCATTGCTTATTGAGCGCTTGAAGAGCGTCATTAAAATATTGCATGCAACTTCAGTCCGTTTTCCAATGCTGAAATGGGACTGTAGCGAAAATTGGAAATAAAAAGTACGAGTAAATATGAAAGACAAACAACAATGGTATTGTGTAGTCCTATTCGCTTTATTTCGCACAGCATTAATACAGGGGACTTTTTATTCTTACATTCGATCAGTTTTGGCGCGGCTTTGTTTTGGCGAAGTTGGGATAGTGGAATATGTGTTTGTAAATTAATTGTATGTCTATTTCTATTTAAATCTATATGGAGTATTTATTAGCATCCCCTGGCACAGCTTAGTGTCTTGGACTTTCTGTTGCGTTGATATTGGGCTCGTAGATTGATATTGCGATGTACGGGAGACCAACAGCCGTGTTCGTGCGTCTTATCGATTTTGGTGAGGCTAGTTTGGGGCTCATTTGCGAAACGAAGTCTTTGCACAATGCACGGCGAAGATCAGTATTTCTCTTGATGGCGTTTGGGGCTACATCACGGAGTGTATCCTTACCCCTTGGTGACCATCGGGCATTCTTTGTGTTCTGGTTGTCTAGCGACACCCGAATATTCGTCGTTGACAACATCGCTGGTGATCTCGCCATGGACAGATCAGAAGACATTTCTCGCATTTTAAAGTTCAAAAGGTCGAGATCGTTCTCCATTCCACGCGTTCTTGCTTCGACAGAACATGATTCGGACTCTCGCTTGCAAATATTGGCAAGCCATACAGAATAGTCGCAGTTCGATTGTCGAAGCTTTCTTTGGAGATTTCTGTCATCTTGCGATCGGACCACAAGACGTCGAAGTGCTTCCCTCCGATGATATTTCTCTTCGTTCTTTTTTCTTTGTCTTAGAGGTGCTGACAATTTCTCATGGACTTCGTCCAAACGAAATAAGCGGTACTCGGAGTCGCTGTACCATAATGATTGGAACTCAGTGTCGCTGTATTCGCGATGCGATTGAACCAATGTTATTGTGACAGTTCGGTTAAACTGAACTTTCCTTGGGGCTTTGACGATCGCTTTGGTCATCTTGTCTGCAAACATTGTATCCTGTGTAAGCAAGGGAATTTCTTGGTAGCAATTTTTCATAGTTACATTTGTTTGCGGTTTGATTTTATGGAGAGCAACCACGAAAGGTATTTTTCTTCAGATTTCCTTGGAATTCATAACACAGACTTTCTTTCCTGAGAAGTATTTGGTCTCATGAAAATTGCGCGTGGTGCGCGTGCACAATTTTGGTAGGAAGCTCATCGAACGTTTTCAAACACTTTGGTCCTTTTAAGGGTATAAAATACCTCATTTGACCTTTGAAGGCTTAAATAAGCAGTCCTGTCGAAACAATTGCGTTAAATAAAGATACTTGAATAGAACCTGGAAGATGTTCACAATCGCTTTTAATCGTCGCTCACAATCATAGTTGTTCTAGAATTAAAATGTCAATTAAGAATCCCTAATTGAAGAAGTACAGTATTGTACGTTTTGAATTCATTTAGATGTGCTCCTCGACATTTTAATCCCACATTTAATAATTAGATTCTTGAATGAGAATCATAAGTGCAATGTTCGCAACCTTCGGGACTTAATAGTGTTTCCTACTTTAAGTCCGGCTGCATATTTCTCCGGGCACAACTGCAATCTAGTGGTGGTACTACTAGGTATAAGCGATCGATAAGCGACATGAGAGATTTCTTCAGTGTTCACACTTCACGGGAAAAATTTAAAAGTCGCTGTCACATTTTTCAAGTGCACATAAAGACGAACGAAAGCATCTCCAAACGTATAGCAATTGGAAAATCGATCACCAATCGTGTAAACATACACGCAATCGCCACTGACCCAGTAACCATCCACACACTCACCACAAAAACCTCCAACATGTCTTCGAGTTCAACTTCTTCTCGCATTCGCTTCCGTGACACAGTCCGTGTTAGAACCATCCCGACCCATCGCAATTTAACAAAGACAGAGCGAAAATCGATGTGGTATACATCGGATGATTACCAATCGTTCAAAAATTGCTACAAGCGTGATGCGGCCATCGATAAGCGAGTTTTATTTCGACGAAGTAGCCAACAGGCGAGAGTCGCAACAACGAGGGGTGCTAGCTTTCTTTGTCCTTGTGTCGTGACAAGGAGAACAAAAACAGATCAAGCGATATCACCAGCAAGCAGCGCTGGAGAACCACAAGCAGCCTCCATTATAGTGGATGGGGGTTTTACAGTCCGAAAGCTCTGGAATCTTGACAGAGATCTCCGATGGGTAGCTGATGCAGTGACAAAAACTGCCGAAGAATCAATATCAATGTACTATCCTCGTAGGATACATAGCTTCCGAAGAATCAACGCACTATCCGCGTAGGAAATGTAGCTACTAATCATATAGTTAGGTTTTTCGAAATATTTCTGAATGCGTATGATTATGATTATTGTTATTGCTGACACACCGTCATCAGGATGATGTCTGCGCCGAGCCCTTTTCCATCTGTTGATTCTGTGTGCTTATTTCATTTGATACGCTCATGTCAAACGTCCTAAAAGTTACTATGGTTCCATCATCGTCTCGACTGGAGATCCACCACCTTTGAAAGTTTTAATGTAACCGTATTGATCAGTATCAATGATTCTTAACATTCGGAAGGTATGAATCCTAGGCTCCAGACCGATTCAGCTCCAACGGATGTGGATTTTTTGATGGCCAACCGATTTACATATGCCTTATCCAGCGTGTACTAGAGACCTGGGAGTTTCTGATTCGAAACTCCCTGTTTCTTTTAAATCAATTTCCCTGTGAGTTTCGATTAGTTTTGCGTCACAGGTTTCAAAGCGCCTGGAAGGACGGGACTAATGTAGTCACTCCGATTATCAACCTATCTTTCGTATCTATGATACCTGATATGTACATATTTGCTTCAGACTGACGTTTTGGGTGTTTTCCAAAAGCAATGACTAAAACAATCCCTCCACTTGCTGAGATCTTTCTCTGCTGTGAGAACGACCTAGTTTGTTTGATCCTTCTACTAGGATTGAACTAGTCCTCGGTAAATAGAAAAGCGCTATTGTTGTGTATTGAGAATTCGTTTCGCTATTTGGAAAAAAAAAATGTCGTCACCTGTGGGATTTATCGGATTAGGTATCATGGGAGAGGGAATGGCCGCACGTCTGTTATCGGAAGGTGTCGCCGGGACCGACGAATCTCCGCTCATTGTCTGGAATCGTACCAAATCCAAGTGCGAGGCCCTCAAGAAAAAATTTCCGGAAAAGACTATTGTAATCAAGGACACTCCCAAGGAAGTCGTCACGGAGAGTGGCGTTACGTACTCGATGCTATCAACCCCCGAGGCCAGCAAGGATGTCTTTGAAGGTGACAATGGTGTCCTCGCCGGGGTCGGAGAGGGGAAATCGATTGTCGATTGCGCAACACTAGCAGAAGCTGACATGGTTCGAATGGATAAGTTTGTTTCGGAAAAGGGAGGACGATTCTTGGAAGCCCCCGTGAGCGGGAGCAAGGGGCCTGCCCATCAGGGCAGTTTGATTTTTCTCTGTGCCGGTTCCAATGCACTTTTTGACGAGATAAAGGACAATGGGCTCAAAGCCATGGGAAAGGCCAGCCACTTTTTCCAAACAACGGTTGGGCACGGCACAAGAGCCAAATTGGTGGTCAACTCGTTGATGGGAACAATGCTCGCTGCCTTTGGTGAGGGACTCGCCCTTTCGGAGGGAATGGGGCTGGATCCCAATAAAATGATCGAGATCATTGGACAGGGCGCTATTCAAAGTCCCATGTTTAATCTGAAGGGCCCTAAGATGGTGAAAGGAGATCACGCTCCCAACTTTCCCCTGAAACACGCCCACAAGGACATGGCATTGGCCTGTGATATGGCCAAGGCCGCGGGTGTTGAGTATTCAGTTATGAACACCGCAGAAAAACTATTCAGGGGTGCTCGGGAGGACAAGGATTTGAATGTGTCAGATGAGGATTTTAGTGCCGTCTTTGAAACGATTCACAAAGAATCCACAAGCGATTTCTCAAAGAAACGGAAGCGAAAATAGAATACTCGACGCTAGTGTTTTGTATCGAACAACACAATTTGAATCATTTATCCTCTAGATAAGAGCTGTTTACCAGCAATTGATGATACGGGATTGTTCACGAGGGAATGAATTGATGATATGAAAGCTAATAGAATTATTATGAATTATCTATTTACGGTACTTCATACGACGTAGAGAGTGCTGGTGCCTATATCAGCGCAAGAAACAAAAGATTGGATATCGTTTGTCATGAAATATTACGAGAATGTTCATAGTTATAAGTCTATTTCATCCATGCCCATCAACGACTTAGGTATTTGTTCAAAGTGATCCAGAGCATTTTGTGCTTCCAACTACAGTGGAGTAGGATCGAAGGGGGCACGAACAGACCGCTTAAAAGAATTGGCGATCACCGCAGAAAATAATTCTAGATTCATTCGGAGTAAAAAAAATAGAGCTCGACAATGACATGAATGAAACGAAATCCAAACACAATATAAAGATATATACTATACAACAGGCATTTCGCTAAAACTCTATTGCAAACAAACGCGCACAGCATGGCAATTTTTGGGAGCAACAACAACAACAACAACAACAATACAAA
>Ga0209503_10001838_pt1 | contig 10647 bp, 7 predicted proteins | sample SouAtlMetagenome_2_FD_187448 | JGI IMG/M metagenome (GOLD analysis project Ga0209503, IMG submission 187448) | Marine eukaryotic phytoplankton communities from Atlantic Ocean - South Atlantic ANT15 Metagenome (SPAdes) (version 2) | ecosystem: Environmental > Aquatic > Marine > Oceanic | place...
CCAAAGCCTAGCGCAGTTTCTATCTCATCTGGGTCTTCAGCTGCATCCTCATCGTATTGATTGCTACGATCTGCCTCGATGTAACATCGTGAGATACTGTATTTAGTCAAATCGAAAGAGAAGCACGTGTGGTGCATCTGGGGTCGTCTGCTCGTCTCAATTGGAAGTGGTGGGACAGCGTATTTTTTCAAATCGAATTGATCATCATAATTACACTATCTCTACTGATTTTAAAATAAGACAAGGTTACTCACGTAGTTGAAATATCATTTTTCGAGTGAATTACGCGATACATTTGGATATTGACAACACCAATCAAACCGCTGAGCTTCGAGAACTTCTGCACAGATCAATTACTGTAGTCCCGTAAAAAAAACGAACGTCACATGTTACTTTATATACATATACGTTGTATAAATTACTCTGGAGTATTGGACCATCGATCCGCGAATACTGCAATTCTCTTGTCATTCCATGTCACCTAAAAATACACTCTTTCGAAGCTTGGGGATGATCTGAGAACACGGCCGATGATGGCAATTGAGCGATCGTTAAATATATGAGTGGTGAGTCACGCTACGGAATTCTAATCGTTAATTTTCTCTGATTCGTCATTTTTATGTTCCCCAATGCGAGACCCCTAAGTGAAAATTTTCTTGTTCTCTCCGTAGGATTAAATAGAAAAGTATGCGCACTGATTCATTCCAGCTTTTACTAGCTACGACGCATCCAAGATGGGAGGTATAAGTAAAGTTTTTGAAAAGAGTCCGTGTGAGCTATAAGTAGATTTTCTGTGCAAGAAAAGGGTCCGTGAAAGTTTGAGCTATAAGACGAGTGGTAAAACAGCTAAAACATATGGCCTAATGATTCGGTAGAAAGAACAAAAAACGTCATCCTATGTCATCGTGAGGACAAGAAATCGTTGTACTTCCAATAAACTCTCAGTCTCCGGGGGCCAAAAAGCAGTCTCCGCTAACCACTTATTTTGAATATTTATCTCAACTTTAAACGTAAACCCTGTAATCTCCAACAAAGTTTGCGTATTAGCTCTGACTTTCTAATCTAATCATCCTTACGAACCAATTGCTCTCTATTTGGAATTCATCCATTGAAAACGTGACACTAAAACCATTGGGTCTGATATCATCCTTGCTCCACAACAAGCAGGTCACTTATAGCCAATGGTACATCCAAACCAATACAAGATTCTGAAAGGCACCATGGCATTCCCTCCAACAGGTAACGCAACGAGTGATCGATCAAGACTGTCAAATCCGTCAACGAACGCTAGAATTATCCCTCCATCGTTATTTTCCTTGACGCCTTCTTCTTCGGCAACACCATCTTCAACACCTTCAGATGGTAATAATGTCAGATCAAAAAGAACAACGACAAACAATCTCAGCGATTCACAAACTTCGATGACATCATCGGAGCTCAACGATAGACTGGGTAGAATGCATCAACTACTTTCCAGCGCACTCAAGGTTGTCGAAACGAACTCAATCCAAGAAGATGATGACGTTGTAAATAGCATAACATCTAGTCAAAGCTGATAAGAGGGTTTCATCAAGGAACGCCCACCGCTTTCTACTCACATTCTTGTACATAATGGGATTCTGTAAATTTTATTAAACAAATTCATTTGAATAATTTTTGATTCGTCTAGCTCCATATACTGTCATCGCTTCGTTTTGTAGGATGATGTTGAAACGCATGAGTCGAGAGGCCGCAATCCGAAGCTATTCGTGTCCAATATCAGGCTTCTACCGATATCATGTCTGTGGTTCTTAGAGATGTCCATCTGGTGAATGTCCATTCGATTGTCTGGTTCGATCTTCGAGTTCTATAGTTGGTTTTGCTTCCAAGACGTAGAGAGGTAAATCAACAACTTGAAACTAACGTTAGAAATCAGAAATATTCATTCGATTACACACAGAGAAAGGAAACCAACAAGATCAAAGCAACGTAAAACAATTAGATATGTCCATTCGACTCACCTTTTTTTCAATTTTTGAGAAGGGTCATTCGATGATTGCTTCCTTGACGAAGAGCGGAACCGCTCTCGAACGAATAAGAGCTCAAACAAGTTTACTAGTGCAACAAAGACAACTCTCGAGCCGCAAGATATCATTGATCCTGTCGGGTGAAATTCTCGCAGCTAATTTCTTCTACGATTTGCAAAGGTTCCCTGGTCCCACATCATCTGCTTGTCAACCTTTTGGAATCGCAAGATATGTTGCTCTCGATCTCGTTCGCGTTCCTTGAGGGCGTGGTCGATCCAATCGTTTCCGCCAACGCCCCAGGCTTCAAGTTCGGTTACATCGAAGCTATACAGTGCTCGAGCAAAGGCGTGTCCTTCGTCGATCGCAGTGTTGCTTTCACCCCCGTGAATTTGTTCTCGTTGATTCCTTTGAAAGCAAGCAAAGAGATCCCCATCACGAGTAACACGACTCGTATCGTAGGTCATGCAGGAGCAGTCCTCGAAGGATTCCGTGAGGTGAAACCGGGGCTGCGTGGGTCTTCCACCAACTCCGAGACCGGTGGCGGCAACCGACCCGTGGGCACTGGTGGCATTTCCATCCGTGCGGGTCGAGGGCTGGCAATACATGTATCCACCCCTGGGAATTGATCCCGTGGGTTTATCTTCCACGGGAAAGAATCGAACTCGGTCGTGTCCATCAATATCGCCGTTTTTCTCATCAATGGAGAACAAAAAGGCCCGATCACCGTCTTTGGATTCGGTATCTCCGCCATAGAATTCCGTTGACTCTCTCCACGTAGTGGTTGTGTAAAACCCAAGGCAGGCCGTGGAATCAGTGTCTTTGTAGCTGGATGATTCTAACGACTTGGAAGCGCTCGGAAGACACCGCAAGACCAATATGGATGGTCCATCGTAGCCTCTCAGCGCATTCCATAGGTTCCAAAAGCCAAGTCCATCCTCGTAGCTCGCATAGAGACGTCTCCAAGAGGTCTGAAGAATTTCAGGATCACCATCGACCTCATTTGACACGAGTTCCTCGAGAACCTGGGTCGAAGAGGGACCAAAAAAGATGCTCGTGTCATTTCCCAACAAGTCTGAGATCGAAGTATCTGAGGCACCGATGGTGGTTGAATTTTCCCGCAACAGTTTTCGACGATCTGTCACAGAGACAAGGCCGCGGCGTGTTTCTGTGGCAATATCTCGTTTTCGTTGAATCTCTTTGCCTCTGTCAAATTGTGAGGCCTGCCATGCCGCCAATTCTTCGGGCGTTGGTTCCTCCAGGGAGGATTCCTCATCGCTCTCTGGTTCGATTGCCTCGCCAACGTTTGGTGTGTTTGACGATGAACTATTGCCAGTGTTGTTGTTGTTGTTACTGCTTACTCCAAAAGTACCCAGACCAAGCTGGGACATGTCCAGATCGCCAAACTGGGCACCCAATCGTGCCATGAGAGCGGCGGCATCGGCATCGGCATCGAAATCGGCATCATTCTGGCTCGACGCCGGTTGTGGTTGGCAGATATTGTCCGAAGACTCTAGTTCATTCAATTCCTCAGCCACTTTAGTTTCGTTTTCTAACCCCAAGATCTCCAGATCGAGGTCGATATCTCCAAATTGGGATTCCAACCGCTTCATCAAGGCTTCGGCCTCCTTTCGTTCGTCGTCACTGGTATTATTATCCATTCTACGTTGGTGGATCGTCACTACTGGTGTAGCACCTAGGAATGGAGGTGCGCTCTTCAAGACTTGCGAACGGCAGGAAGGGAAGCTTGGATTGTCGTTTGGCTGGTTGGTGTGGGCTTTTCCTTTGCGACTGCCTTCTCTTTTTCCATTCCGATGATGTGTTGGTTGAAAAAAAGAAAAGCGAATCATTGACTTGACGCCAAATGACAGGTAGAAGGGGGAATGGATTCTTTTCTTGTTTCAAAAGGGGGCGTTTGCTTGAGAACCTGCGAACCTCTCAGTCTTTTTCACGAATAGCTCGAATCTGTTCATCATGGTAAAATACTGCATGACGAATTCACATTCGAATTCTTGAGATCGCTGGCTTTCTGTTGGACCCGATGATGATGACTTACGGAAAACTTTTACTCAACGGGAAACGAGACTTTCAAATAATACGAAAACATCCCAGACGTCATAAAAGAAGTTTAATCGGCAAAAACGAAAACATCCCAGAAGTCATAATAGTAATCTCCAAAACAAGTTACAGCACTACTCTTCTATTGAAAACTAACATTCCATCGGGCGTCTGACTCACTAGTCAAGAGAGTATCTAGCAGCTATGCGCCTGAAGACTGGTTCAAGAGAGAAGATGCCGTCAAGGTTTGTTCTCGGGTGTGGTGCCCTTGTGTTTCTGGGTTTGCTGGGTTTGCTCCAGCTAATGTTCGAGAACCGTTTCTTATCACCGGTGCTGACAACCCTGCGTGGAAGTGCCAACAAAATCGATGCCTCTACGATACAACTGGAAAGCGCTGTCGGAGATGCTGCCTCTCAGGTCAACGAGACGCTCCTCAGTCTCCGCTTGGCCGAGGAGAAAATTGTGGAGCTCAAGAACACGCATGACGCAGACGATAAACAAATCAACGATCTCAAAAAGGAACTGGAAGAACTTAAAAAGAACTCGCACGATGTCGACAATAAACAGATCAACGATCTCAAAAAAGAACTGGAGGATGCCAAAAAGGAATCCAAACAACATCTCGATTTTCTGAAGGCTCAACAGCTGGCGAAAGAGGAAGAACTGAAATCACAAAAACTAGCTCTAGAAGAAGAACTAGAGAAACAAAAGAAGGCGACGCAAAATCTGGCCGCAGAATCCAATAGGTTTTACGATCCAAACAGCGTTTGCTCCGCGTTTCCAATATCCGAAACCTCCTCCAGCGCCACCCGTCTGTGGAAGGAGCACCTCCCACGCATCCTCGAGATTGCCCAAAATTCCGAAATCAAAGAATACCAAAATAAGGAAGAGTTTGCCAAGCTCAAAACCATCTTGGAGGAAACACTTTCGCCAGCTCGCATGCGGCGGGCCATTCGACACCTTCCAACCTTTAGTCACCACATACTCAAGCACGTTATGGATAAAGTTCAGAAACGCCTACAGGATCCAAAAAATAATCCACCCCTCCGCATTGCCGTCTTTGGAGGCTCCGTGACCCTTGGGCGGGAATGTAAACCAGGGGCGATGGCTAAGAAAGAGTGTGCTTGGCCTGCACGATTCGAGTCCTTGATCAACCAGATGTTTGGTAATGAAATTGTAAAGGTCTACAACCTGGCAATTGGCGGAACTAATTCGGTGAGCGCAACGAACCGCATCAAGTATTGGATGTACGGGGATAAAGAACTGGACAAGGAGGGGGCCGATGTCATTATCAATTCCTATTCGACCAACGATTCTCTACCCCCATGGGGCCTGGAATGGCCAAAAGACGATCTCATCGGCCTCACAGCGGTCCAAATACAAGTAAAACTCCAAGGATTCATTCGGGAAAGTCTCCAAGTAAATCCTTGTGGGGTGCCTCCCCTTGTGGTTCACGTCGATGACTACCTTGGCCCCCAACAACCAGCCCTTTTGGGAGAACTCTCATGGGTCAAGGAAATGACCCAGCTCTCCAAGGTAAATCAAATGCATATCTATTTCCATTTTGTCCCCATCCTTTTCTTGGTATAATTCCGCTAACATCTATGTTGTGAATTATTTGCTTTTCCAATTTTTGCAAACTCTCTTGCTTTTAATCCAGTGGTATGATACGGTTGGCATTAGTAATGCAGAAGTCGTGCGAGACATAGTTTACCAAGACTATGCTGATAATACATTTGCAGGTAAAACACAGGGTAAGCGCGGCAAACCCATCAAAGGCGACGTCCATTTCGGTCATCTTGGTCACCAAACTATAGCTTGGTCAGTAGGTTTTGCTAGTCTACAACTCTTGTTGAACTATTGCGATGATGAGTACAACGCTGCCAGAGACAAGGCCGATGCCATGGAGAAAGGGAGACGCAATCTTCTTACCAAGGAAGAAATGAAAAAGGGCAGGCTCTTCCTCCCGCCGCCTCTCACACGCGATCTTATTCAAGAGAATGCTACAGCTGCATTTGATGCCGCTCTCGAATCATCGCATAAAAATTATGTCGACAACGGGTGCGATGCGACTGGGAGCAATTCGACAGGTATTGTGGACAAGAACCCGTGTATGATTGCTTGGATCTCGACACCCGGCAACTGGGGTTCGTCGGAGATTCAGCAGTTTATGAAAAAGTACCAAACCAAGAATGATGGTTGGGGTGCTGAACGACAAAATGCGGAGGGATGGTCCAACAAGGACGGTTGGGTCGCCAAAAAGGAAGGTGCATCCATGCGATTGTCATTCCCATTTGTTAGCAAGGAAATCCGGACCGTTTCAATCTACTTTCTGAGGTCATATGGGGAAAAGTGGAAGGACAGCAAAGCCAAATTCACTGCTTATCGGTTGCCAGGCGAAGAAAATGCCGGTGCCAAGATGGTCTCCGAAATGAGCATTGCCGGTATCCACGCAAGCGAAGATTACAAGTATTCTTTAACAATGTCCGAAAGCATGCGCCTAAATGAAACTATAAACAAGGGTGAAATTCTTGACCTTCAAATCGATCTCGAATCTGGGACCACATTTAAGGTTATGGGGATGATGCTCTGCAACAAATAGTCAAGGCATTTATGAGTAGATACTGAAAAGGTATGGCAACAACTGCCATGACCAAAATTTGCGTCTATTTGATGCCATCTATTCAGCTACGATGAGCTGTGGTGATAACTTTCGAATGAGATTGTGGAAACCTTCAAATGAAAGAGTATTGTATTATAGTACAGATGTATATTAATAATTTTCAAATCCAATGATTTTTTGAAAGAAATCACAATAGACGCTACATTCTATCTTCGTTTGAAAAAGATTGGTTTATTTTGTTGAGAATTAAGCGATTGGGACAAGAAACAAGCGTTGAATTCGAAAGCAGCATGGCAGGCAAGGACTTGGGTCACCACATTTTGAGATTCCACGAATTCTGCATCCAGAAGGCTATTGGATTTGTAGAATACGATGAATGCACCTGTCGAAATGGATAGTAGTAACATCGTATATAAGAGTCCTGCCTGGAAAAAGTAGAGTTGAAGCTCCAATATCCATTCCATCTGAACAATTGTTGCCGCTGGCGCCATCTCCTTTCATTTCTGCTAATGACGGATTCTGCGCATCGAAAGTTTGAGATTCGATTTAGGATCATTGCCCTGTGGATTGAATCTTTCTCCCTCGCCTGGATTCAGTGATCAATTTGGTGGACAATGAATCAATCTCTCACACAATGTATTTCAGAATTCATCTTTGCTCGAATCTTTGTTCTCCGTTTCGCCAATGCCGTTGGCAAAGACTTGCGCAATGTCCACGGTTTCTCTCCATTCTAAAAACTCCCGAATCAACGCTGGTAAGGCATCGGCATCGCGGATCCCGTACTTGCGCTCGAGGCCTACAACAAGCCTGGCAAACTCGTGGCGGTATTTCTCAGCGATTTTTTGGTAAAATAAGGGGTCTTCTTCTCGTTTGCTCTCTCGAAGGCGTTTGGAATGTGCCTCTCGGATTTTCGGGTAGCGATAAATATGGTGTTTCAAAAGGACCGTCAGACTCTGGTGATCCAGGTTTTGTTCTTTCGAGAGTTCTTCTAGCTCTTGGGATCGCTTCGAGAGGCAAGTACTATCGGTTGTCACCGACCAATCTCCCAGGACGCACTCGAGGTCTCCGTGCTGTTGTTCTGCTGTATCAACTTCGTCCTCTCGGCAGCAATCGCGATTCGTGACGCACTGTCCAAATTCCTTGACGCAATCGGCAGAACAAAAGTCGAATTTCCCCAACAATAAAAGTGTAAAGAACGAAGCTTGGGATTTCAAAGAACACAGCATGTCGAAAAAGTTCTCGAACAATAGAGAGAGAGAGTATTCTGTCGAAGAGAAAGGAGATTAATCTTTCTCGACGATGTGCATCTTAAAAGGAGCCTTGTTTGTTGGCGTCTGTCATTGTAGGGAGATTTGAGTCTGTCGATTCATTCATCATTTAGACAAAATGTTCTTGACCATTCTAGTAGTTGTCTATGAATTGATCGTTGATATCTCACAAAATGCACGACGTAGAAAGAGAAAAGTCTATTCTATATTCTATTTTTCTATTTGACTTATTCTATGAAGTAATCGAAACGCAGTTGGAGTCACCGCTCAATCCATAGTAACGGCACTGTCCAACGACGATATCTTTGTATGCAATTCTAGTGAATGTATGAAGCTGTAAAAACTGTATGTTGCGATCTCTCTTTTCATCGGCGAAAGATTGCCTTTGCCTTTTTCCAATACTCTCTTGCCTTTCGTCTAAAGCGACGAGGGCGGGAATGAGTAGAAAACCCTAACTCCTTTTCGTTGGACTCTACGACTTCGCACGATTCTTCCATTGGTGTCGTAATTGATATTGGAGGAGAGGGGGGTAGACTAATGACCGAGAATTTGTGGCGGTGGTAGTTGGTGGTGCCCTTGAATTCGACTTCCTTTAGAAATTCGGGCAAGGAGGACGACCCCGAACTGCTGGTTCTTTGTTCGTACCCCAGAGGTTCCTTGGGACGAAGCCCGTGCTTTCGAGAAGTGCGGACCCGTTGTTTGGATTTTCTGGATTTCGGTGAGAAGCGTTGCGACGAATGCTGGTTGTGATGTGGGCTCGATTTGGTGGAATTGGGGCCCAGTGACATTTTGGAAGGCACCACGCCTTGCGATGATTCCTTTGCATTCCCATAATACGTAAAGGAAGACCAGGAGGAAGAATACCAGCGTTTAAGCTCCTCTGTTGTCAAAGGAGAATTTTTCCTAGGCAAATGACCTGGAATCTTGTCCTTCAGGCCACTGGGTTGAGAATGGCTGCGGGAATGACAATTGTCGAAGCAATTGTTTTGGTAAAATTCTTTTTGTCGGCAAATCTCGTTGTTTTCCTTCACATCATCGTCACGAATCTCAAGGGTCTCGAAAGAAGCTGGACTGCGTGAATGATGAGACAGGGCGTCAACCTTTCGCGAAAGATCTTCAGCGTTCTCATAGGAAATGAGTTGCTTCCGTTTCATCCCAAACAAGTATCCGTCGTCGTCATTTTTGCTGAAACTGTTGTTGAAGAAACAATCGGTCGTTGATTCGTCGCTAGTTTCCTCGGTGCTGCCACTCCCACACATCCAAGACGAGCCAGCTCCACTCGATGGTTTTTTGTGGTGGCAAGACAAGAAATCGGCCGTAAAGACAATGGCCTCGATTAGGTGGTTTTCTTTTTCGGGTTTCCTTGGAGCCATGGTGGGAGTTGTTTCTTCTTCTGAATGTAAGAACTCCCTTCTCGATAGCTCGGTTCGAGCAACCATTGTAGATTGTGTGGTTTGCGCTATGCAGTCTTTCGTCTTGGGCGAAGCGAAGATTATGGGACAACAAAAAATCTGTTCATTCCATCATTAAAAATGATTTTTGGTTGGTGAGCTCTCTATTTTCCTTCGTCCCAAAACACTAAAAGGTATTGAAACCCGACTCCAACGATATACGCCACGCCTCAATTGTTTAGGTATGGCGCGCATACTTCGACGAAAAATCGGCTCGTGTGTCACAACCACGATTCGTTTTTGGTCGGCTGGCTCGAATAGGTTATTTAGTCGTTGTCAAAGCTGGACTCGACCCATCCGATAGATGGAGATTCAAATCTGTATGGCAAGACCAACGCATATCATCGAATCCTCACATTATCACATCACAGTTTAAGTCTTCCTCTCTTAACAATGGCGTTTTGGCGGCAACGGTGTGGCAAACTTATGTATGATCGAACTGAAAGTGTATACTTTTAGAAGCTTTTCGACGTCTAATTGTGATCATAATGGTCTTGCTTCTATATCCAGTCTTGGTGTAAGGAGATGATGATAGCTTTCAAATACGGAATTGACAACATATATGGCATGAAAAGTTCAAATTGAAATCTATTTTAGCGGCTAGTACGCAACTACTGATCGTTGCATTGGATTCTTGGTCTCAGTGTTCATACAACTCGATCTCTCCTGCTTGGTGTACTTTCGCCCTTCATGGCATGGAAAGTTCAAATTGAAATCTACTTTAGAGGCTAGTCCGTAACTACGGTTCGTTGTATTGGATTCTTGGTCTTAGTGCTCGCACAACTCGACCTCTCGAACATTCCAATCCTGCTTGGTATACTTTCGCTCTTTCATTAGCTCGAGACGGTGTTCTAGAGCATCCTTTCGTTTCATGGATCCGCCCGCGTGTTCTTGCTGCACAGGGATCTCCCGAGTAGACACGATGCGCTTTTCGGGATTGATGAGGAAAAAGACAATGATGCGTCTCTTTTTCGTGGTGGAGATTCGCTTGGCGTTGTCTCTATTGGGCCTTTCCGTGTTCTCGAGTTTCGTTACCTTGTGAACGTGGCTATTTGGAAAGACAAGAAATCGTCCGGAACGGGTCTCAACTTTGCCCAGTGGCATCAGGCCGTCTCCCCACACGGTTACGAGATGATCGGGTCTATCCCGACCAATCCAGCCAACAATATAGTCCCCTTCATCTCGATGAAAGGCACGCTTGAACAAAATGTCACCACCGACAATATGGGGGTCGCGTTCGACGA
>Ga0209503_10001839_pt1 | contig 10646 bp, 9 predicted proteins | sample SouAtlMetagenome_2_FD_187448 | JGI IMG/M metagenome (GOLD analysis project Ga0209503, IMG submission 187448) | Marine eukaryotic phytoplankton communities from Atlantic Ocean - South Atlantic ANT15 Metagenome (SPAdes) (version 2) | ecosystem: Environmental > Aquatic > Marine > Oceanic | place...
CCGCCAACGCCGCCGCGCAGGGGTGGCGCTAAGACGCTTCTCCAGGTTAGTTCTGTTACGGCCTAGTGGGCGACGGCACGCTAGAGCGACTTGGCCTATTGGTCTTATAGGTGTGCGTAGGTACCGCAGGTACCTCTAGACGGTGCCTTGAGCGACCCTACGTGAAGTGCTGTGCTTTCGCGCGCTGCGTGTGCCAAAGACTCGGACAGTAGCGGGACGCACGCGCCCCCTGCAAATCGCTGTGTGCATTTGTCCCCGGCGACGGCTTTGAGAGGCATAGAGGCTCCGTAGAGGCTACAAAGACGGGCAAATGAAGCCCTCTGAGCTGCTCCCCTCCGTCCACGCCTACCTCTCCACGCGCTACCCCAAGGCCGCGAAGGCGCTGCAGAAGGAGGCGCTCTTGGCGGCGCCCGCGCGGGACGCGGTCGTGCCGCTCGAGGCCGCCGCCGCCGCCTGGTCCCGGAGACAAGCGCGACGGGGCCTCGACGGCGCCGCGGACCTCCCGCGCGCGGTGCACAGCTTCCTCGCCGACTGCAAGCTCGAGCGGGCCGCGAAGGCGTTGCGCAAGGAGGGCCGCCTGCGAGGCGCCGCCTCGCCGGCGGCGCCGCTTCTCGAGATGGCGCGCCTCCACGCGCGGCGCGCGGCGCGCGGCGGCGCGCAAATAAGGCTTCGCGCGACGCCTCGGGCGGTCTGGGCGCACCCGACTCACTGGTTACTTCGCACGCAGGCGCGGCGCGCGGCGCGGCGCGGGGCGGCGGCGGCGGCGGCGGACGGCGCGGCGCCGGCGAAGGAAAAGAAGCGGCGGGCGGCGGGCGGCGGCGGCGCGGCGGCGCCGCCGAAGAAGAAGAAGCGGCGGGGCCGGAGCGCGAGCGAGGAGCTGCGCGCGGCCGAGGCGCGCGCGGCGGCCGACGCGGCCGAGCGCCGCGCGGCGGCCGACGCGGTCGCGGCGTGGGTCGCGCGGCAGGACGCGGCGCCGGCGCCGGCGGCGGCGCCGGCCAAGAAGAAGGCGCCGCGCGCGCCGGGCCGCCAGTTCGAGCGCGTCGACAGCGCGCGGTGGCTCGCGGCCATAAGCGACGAGCGGCTCAAGGACAACTCGTACGAGGGCACGTACGGCGCCGGCGGCTGGGGCGCGCGGGCGTCCGCGAAGCTCGGCAAGGTTCGCGGCAAGGACTTCCGCCACGAGAAGACGAAGAAGAAGCGCGGCGGCTACCGCGGCGGCGCCGTCGACCTCGGCTCGAACTCGATCAAGTTCGCCGACTCGGACGACGACGACTAAGTTTACGCCGGTCGCGAGACGTCCACCCCGCCCCCGGGCCGCTGGGCGAGGGCCCAGAGGCACACGAAAGTCGTGTGGAGCGTGCCGCCGACCTCGACGTCGTAGGCGGGGTTCCCCTTCGCCGCGCGGACGCGCGCGGCGTCGTGGGTCTCGCCGAAGGAGCCGTCGGCGTTGCGCCGCGACACGACGTAGTCCGCGGCCTGGCGGTAGAGCTCGCCGAGCGCGTCGCCGCCGGCGCGCGCGCCGAGCTGGCCCAGGTTCGCCAGCAGCTCGCACGCGGCGTCCAGCGCGTCGCGGCGCACGCAGACCTTGAGCAGCGCCGCGGCCGTGCGGAGCGCGTACGCGTGGTCCGAGAGCGGCGCGTCGGCCGCGAGGGCGGCGGCCGGGTCCCCGGCCCCGGGGAACGGCGCGCGGCCGTCGCGCGTCAGCGCGAAGACCTCGTGCGTGAGGTCGTAGGGCCGGTCCGCGGAGAGGAGGAACCACGCGAGGGGCCGGCGCCGCGCGACGTGCGTCGCGCGGCGCGTCGCGCGCTCGAAGGCGACCAGGTCCGCCTCCGCGGCGAGGCCCAGGCCCCGGAAGAGCTTGGCGAAGTTCAGGCGCTGGTCGACGCCGCGGCCCGCGACGTGGCGCCAGAACGCGGGCATGGCCGCCGCCGCCCGGGCGCGCCAGGCCGCCAGGAGCGGCCCGGGCGCGCCCAGCTCGCCGCTCAGGTAGAGCGCGCGCAGGTACGACATCGAGTCCTCGCGCCACCGCGCCGACGCCTCGCGCCGACCGAGGAACGCGTGGTACGCCTCGGCCGCGGCGGCCCGCTCGACGGCCCGCAGCGCCCGCGCGCGGGCCGCCCCGTCGCCCAGCTCCGCCGCGAGGCGCTGCAGGTCCAGGTACTCGGCGAAGTGCTTGCAGCCCTTCATCCCGAGGCGGTCCCGGACGCGGACGGGGTCCCGCGCCGCGATCGCCTCGTCCGCCCAGCGGGCCGCCTCGGCCGCCATCGCCGCGAGCGGCGCCGGCGCCGCCGGCGCCTTGGCGTACGCGGCGGACGCGTTGCGCGGCGGCGCGGCGGCGGCGACCGCGACCGCGCCGTAGGCGTCGATCGCCTCGAGCGCGAGCCGGGCGGCGCGCGCGGCCGGTTCGGTCGCCGCGCCGCGCCACGCGGCGAGCCCGGCGAGCACAGTGCGGGCCGCCCCCATGCGCTGCAGGACAGCCAGGTGGTGGTCAGGGCGCAAGCGGTTCGGCAGCCTTTCCTGATGAGCACTTACTCGCGCGTTGGGGGCGCTAGTATTGAGATGCACTCATCAACCAAACGGACAGTGACTGCCATACTTTGCGGTCCTGCCCGCTAGCGGCCTGTACAGGTAAGACACTAGCAAGCCACCCTTGAGCAGCGCTGCCCCCCCAGCAGCTCTGCAGAGCTGCAGGCTAGCGTCGATTTATCTATTCGCATCAATGCTCCTCGCCCGGCTGACCCTCGCTTGCGCCGCGGGATCGCACGCGCTCGCGGCACAACGCCTGGGGCCCGGCATCTCGCTCCCGCGCGACTTCGCCGTCTACCCGCGAGCGGCGCTCCTCGACGACTTCGTCGAAACGCTCGACGCGGCCACCGGGGCCGGCCTGGCGCGCGTGCGCGCCACGTTCGGCGCGCCGGACCTCGCGCTCGCCGCGGCGGCGAGCGGCGGCGCCGCCGCGGGCCGCGCGGGCGCCGACGCCGACGAGGCCGCGCTGCGTCCCGTCGTGACCGCGGTCGCGCGGGCCTGGCGCCACGGGAACGTGCGCGTCCTCTCGGGCGCGGCGCGCGGCGCGCGGACGCTCGGCAGCGCGGCGCGCGCCGCGGCGCGCGGCGCGCCGCCCCCGGCGGGCGGAGACCTCACGGTGGTCGTGGCGCCGACCTGTGTGGAAATCACAATTTACGGCGCGTTCGTGCTGAATCAACGCGACGTCCTCCACGCCATCGACGCAACGCCTGCTCGATGGCGTGGTGATGCCGGTTCCTCACCGCTCGACCAAGCCAGGAACGGCCGCGTCATCGAGTGCACCCGACACTGTTGATTTACACACAGGCGCCGACGTCCGTCGAGCGGCTCCAGCTGGTGTGCGCGAACGCCGCCCGCGACGGCGCGTGCATCCTCATGCTCAACCCGCGGCTGGCGCTGCCGTCGCCCGTCGCGGCCGGCGCGACGATGGCGCCGCTGCTCCTGTCGGATTTCGAACGAATCTACGAGGCCTCGTCGGACGCGCTCCGCGTCGCCGGCCCCGGCGACCACGGCGTCGCGCTCCACCGCCGCTGGCCGGACAAGCGGTACCGCCTCTTCGCGCGCGACGGCGACCGCTTCGACTTCGTCGGCAACAGCGCGCGCCGGCCCGGCGCCGACCAGCTGCGGGCGATCTACGCGGAGACGACGCGCCACCGCGTCTACGACGGAAGCTAGGTATTTTCAACATGCTTAGTAGATATCCCCCGGGCCGTGCGCGGAAAGGAGCGGGTCAGAACTCCTTCGTCGACGGAGGGTGGGCGGTCGCGAACCGGGACGGCGTCTGCACGGCGCCGATGCACGTGAGGCCGAGCAGCGACACGGCGACGAAGGCGATGCCGACGAGGAGGCCGACGGCGGCGTCGGGCGTCAGGCGGACGCCGGCCGGCGTGGCCGGCGCGTCCGCGAGGCGGCGCCGCGGCGCGAGGCGCCGCGCGGGCGCCGCGCGGGCGCCGGCTTCGCCTGTGGGAAATCAACCAGTGAGCCAGGGTCAAATCAACCAGCGAGCCAAGGTCCGCGACTCGCCTCGTTTCGACTCTCCCGCCGACGGCCTCGAGGACGACACCTTTTGACGTCCGCACCGGGCCGCGCCCGCGACGACGACGACGAAGGACGTGCCCGCGGCGCGCTCCGCCGCCGCGACGAGGCCCGGCAGGGCCGCGTCCAGCTCCCCGAGCGACGGCGCGGCGGCGTCGACGACGACGGGCGCGGCGCCGCGCGCGAGCGCGGCCGCGGCGTCGAGCAGACCAACGGGACTGCGCGAAACGCCGACGCCGCCCTGTCCTTGGTCAAGGGCGAGTTCGACCGACGGGCGCGCGGCGACGAGCGCGGCGAGCGCGGGCGCGCCGCCGGCGGCGGTCGCGCGGGCGACGGCGGCGGCGGACGCGCCGGGCGCCGTGAGGAAGACGGCTACGGCCGGGCGCCGCGCGAGGACCGCCTCGCGCAGCGCCGCGGCAGTGGCCTCCGCGCGCGCCGGCAGGAGGTCCGCCCGCCCGGCTAGGACGAACGCCGGCAGGAGCGGCTCCTGGGCGCTGGCGGCCGCCAGCACGAGCAATGTTTTGACGACGTGCATTTTTAACCCCGGTGCAAATTCGTGGTGGGAGCTATGAATACATAGCGTGTAACATACTAGGTGTACCTGAGCCATCTGTGGCTGAGGTCACGGGTGAATCTACGTTTGTGCACTTCAAGTTTAAAGTTGTGAGTAAGAAAGAGCAAAATCATCATGATCATGATAGTTACGTTTTGCGTGTGTTAGATAAGGTGTATCCGACTACTAGTAGGAGGGACTAGGGTAGGATATGTTCTCCGCACCTCGTCTGTCCGAAGCGTGCAAGCATCTACGGGACTATGCAGAGTACCTACGGTACCGTAGGTACCTACGATAGTTGATACGCGATGTTATATACCGTAGGCAATGCAGATATGTATCTAAGCTCCTCTAAGCTCTCAGAGTGCTGAATAGCAGGGAGAAACCGCCCGCGCCGCTGCGGGTGTATCTAAGCTCTGTGCTGAATAAGCCAGCGGAGGACCGCCGCATAAGCCGCGGGCGAACAAGCAGCGTTCCCGCGAGCGGGGCGCCCCACGATGCCGACCGAGCTCAAGAGCGCGCCGGCGGTCAACCCGCTCAAGACCAAGTACCTGTTCTCGGCCGGCGCGCCGTACGGGACCAGCGAGGGCACCGAGCGCTTCCCGGCGAAGACGCTCGAGTTCACGAACGCGGCGGCGGGCGAGACGTTCCACTCGTCGTGCGCGGCGCGCGAGCGGAACCGGCGGGCCGCGACCGTGCCCCGCCCGCCCTACCGGGTCGCCGACACGGCGGCGCAGCGCTGGGACCGGGCGGCGAGCGAGGTCCCCTACGACGAGGCGACGCTGCGCCAGTCCTACGTCCGGACCGGCGCACGCGCCACATTTTCGCGCGGTCTCCATCATAACCTGGGGTTCGTTCGCCGCTCGGTTCGCGCCCGACTCACCGGCTGACGCGCGCGCAGGCCCGGACGCGGGACATCTACGCGGCCAACGTCGAGAAGAGCCGCGCGACGCGCGACCCGATCACGTTCCAGCTGCACGACGCGTCGGGCGCCCTCAAGAAGGGCGGCGTCGCGGTCGAGGAGTCGGGTTGGGACCGGCCCGCGCCCGGCGCGCGCGACGGCAACGACCGGGCGTTCCCGCTGCCCGAACGTGCGCGCAAGCTAATCCTCGCGCGGCTCCCGAAGTTCCTCGACGACGAGGCGTAGCCGATAAATACGTTGCGAACCGAGAGGACCAGTGGCGCGGATCGGCGGCGCGAGATGCCAGTGGCGCGACATTGACCTTGAACTAGGCGCGGCGGTGAGGCACGACGAACTTGAAAAACAATAATAAATTAAGGAACAAGCTCGAGCCTCCTCCCTGAATAGTGTTACTCGGGGGCCGGGCGTGCTCATCAGGCCGCGCTGTTCGAAGCGTCCACTCCGCCGCGGCGACCGCCTTTGGCGCAGCGAGACGGAGGCGCCGCGGCGAGCCCCCCGCGGGGACCCCAAGGGCGGCGGTAATACTAGTGCTAGTAGCCCGTCCTTTTTTTAGAAGCCCTCGTTCCGCGCGGTGGACTGGTGGGCGGGGCCCGGCCCGACGGCGTCGTTGCCCGGCGACGCGTGCCGCGCCGGCGGCGGGCCCGCGTCCGCGGCCCGGGACGCGCCGCCGAAGCCCGCCCCGGGACTGAACCGGTAGGCGGCCGCCGCGCCGCCGCCCCGGGTCGCGAGGTGGTGGTCGAACCGCTCCCTCGCGGGCGAGGCGTCGCACCTGCGTGGAAATCGACCGGTGAGTCGGGCGCACGACCCACGCCGCCACGCCATCGAGCGGGCGCCGCGTCGACGGCGCGGAGCTTATGGCACGGCGTCGCGCCCGGGCCGGTCGCAGACCGCCCAGCTCGTGACGTCGTGCGCCTGCCACCGCTCGCCCGTCGCGGCCGTCAGGCCGACGTGGGCCGTGCCGTCGCCCGGCAGGCCCAGCGCCTCCGGCAGGTTGAGCGGCACGGCCAGCGCCGGGCGGTCGGCGGCCACGCCGTCGTCGAGGAACACGGTCACGAGCCCGAGCCGCCGCGCCTCGCCGCCGTCGACGGCGTACCGGGCGGCGGCCGGGTAGGCCGAGAGGTTCCCGGCGTACCGGGCCGGCACGGACGGCGCGTACGCGACGCGGACGAGGTGCTCGCGGCCGTCGGCGAGGTCCCACGCCGCGGGCGGCGCGAGGCGGTGGGCCGGGGCCGCGGCGTCGACGGCGCCGGCGCCGGCCGAGCGCAGCTCCACGTGGTCGGCGGCGAACCCGTCCGCGGGCGGGCTGTAGTCGGCGTCGAGCTCGACGACGAGCGCGCGCCGCAGCCCGGCGTAGCCGAGGCCGCCGCCCGCCGCGCCCAGCGCGGCCGTCCCGTTCGGGTCGTCGGCCACGACGAAGGCGAGGCCGTCGCCGCCCCGCACGGCGCACCGCTCGTAGAGCGCGAGGCTGAAGTCGAGGTCGCGGTGCACCGCGCACCGCCGCGTCGGCGCGGCCAGCTGGAACGTGAAGGTGGCCTCGAAGCCGCGCGCGACGGGCCGGCGCAGGTGGTGCCAGGCGGACCCGCGGGCGTGGGGCCGCGGCGGCGTCAGCCGCAGCCGGCCCGCGCACCGCGCGGGCGCGGGCGCGTACGCGTAGGCGTCGCGGTGGAGGAGGCCCGCGCGCGGCGCGTCGTCGGCCCCGCCGCGCAGCGTGTCGGCCGTCTCGACGCGCTTCGTCTCCGACGTCGTCGCCTGGACGGCGGGCAGCGCGCCGGGCGCGGCGCCGCGCTCGTCGGGGCCGTGCGCGCGGCCGGCCTCGGCCGCGCAGGCGCTCGTCTCGGCGTCGCCGTTGAGGCGCAGGCCCTGAGTCTCGTTGAAGTCCACGAAGACGAAGTCGCCGCCGACGAGCGCGCCCCGCGCCACCAGGAGGAGGGGGGCCCAGGGCCGCATCCGTGCGTCGGCTGGGACGGCCTTGGCGTCCGCCGGGGTGGGGGTCGAGGCGCCGCGAACTGGTGTTCCTTTAGATCCGGCTTTTGACGCTGCCCCAAAGCGCCGCTGGGAGCCGAGACTGCCGGTGAAAAAACCCGGCCCTGGGGTAACGCACCAAGGGGTACTAATATACTTAGTACCCCTTGACGCACCATAAATAACTTCACCGACGCGCCCGGGCACGGCGACGACGACGCACGCTTCTACGACCGGCAGCAAGCTTACGTACACGCTCGCGGGGGATAGCTCCCCCGTCACCCCCCCCCCTAGGCGCGCGCCCCCGCAACCGAATTGACTATAGCTATTTCATAAATAAATAAATAAATTACTCTGTCCTAGCCCGACGGATGGGTCCAGGTGGACCGGGGCCGACTAGGAGGTCGCGCGCGCCGCGTAAAACCCGAACCCGAACCCGGTAACTTGTCCGGACCAAACGACAACCGTACAGCGATATCTGTTGGTCCTGAACTTGGAAGTTGGATACGATATGCCGTCGCTTATGTGCAAGGGGAGGGGAATATGGTACACGGGCGTCCGGGCCATTTGTCTTGGCGGCCCGGCTCGATGTTCAGGTGTTCAGGGGAGCGGCGCTCGACGCGGTCCCGGCGCCATGGCAGGGACGGGGAGCCGTGGCGCGGAGCGTCCGGCGCGGGGTTGTCCGCGCGGCGGTCCGGCCGGGAGCCAGCAAGGGGGGACGGCTTGGGGGGGGGGGCAGCGGGCGCGAGGCCGAGCTAGGCCTCGACGGACTTGCCGCCGCGCTCGGAGAGCGCGATCTCGTCCTTGGAGGCGCCGCCGCCGAGGCCCGTCAGCGCCCGCGCGATGACGGCGATCTCGCCGAAGGACTCGTAGATGGGGAGGCCGATGATGACCACGGACGCGAAGAAGCCCCACGCGATGACGACGAAGATCCAGAAGGCGAAGTACGTCTTCGAGAAGACGCCGGCCGGCGTCGACAGGGCGGGCCAGAGGACGATGAGGACGAAGGTGGTGGTCCAGCCGACGCGCTTGATCCAGTCCAGCGCGGGCACGAGCTTCTCCTCGCTCAGGTCCTCGGCGTCCAGGCCGCTCTGGTCGTCGTCGAGCAGCGCGATCTCCTTGAGCGACTGCCAGTCGTAGTCGTCCGGCGCCGCGAGGGCCTGGCCCATGCAGATGAACCACGAGATGCCGATCGAGAAGACGTTGCCCGCGAGCATGGAGGAGAGCGTTCCGAGGCCGAAGCGGTCGAGCGGATCGCCGAGGCCCAAGCACGTGAAGATCCAGGCGGCGTAGCCCGAGATGCAGCCCGCCCAGGCGGCGGTGATGGCGGCCTTGGCCGACACGCGCGAGTCCGTGAGGCAGAACCAGAGCGGCGACACGGCGCAGCCGATATGGATGCCCATGAAGCCATAGACCCAGCCGAGGCCGATGCCGATGGCCCACAGCACCGTCGCGAGGGCGCCCGCGAGCACGCAGTAGAACGGGATGACGATGCGCGAGACGCGGATGACGTCGTCGCCGTTGGCCTTGGGGTTGAAGTAGGGCTTGTAGATGTCGTACGAGATCAGCGAGCTCACGGCGATGGCCTCCGCGGAGCCCGTGGAGATGATGGCCATGAAGAGCATGATGGCGATGGCCCAGCCGCCGCCCGTCCCGAGGAGGTGCACGGCGACGGCGGGCGGCACGAGGCCCGCGCCCGCCTCCGTGGCCGAGATGGGGAGCTGGATGGCCGTGGACGCGACGCCGAGCGACGACGCGAGCGAGAACGGGATCGCGAACCAGACCATGCCGCCGAGCATGTAGCCCTTGTGCGCCGAGGCCGGCTTGGCGGCGATGGCCGACTGCCAGTACGACTGGTCGCAGAAGACGGTGCCGAAGTTGCCCACGATGTTGATGATGCCGAACTTGAGGCCCTCGAGCGAGATCATGGTCAGGTAGGAGCCCGTGTCCGAGCCCATGCCCACGTTGCCCTTGACGCCGCCGCACGCGAACTGCTTCGGGCAGGCGTCGTCGGCCTTGGGATCCCACTTGATTTTATCTGCTGTTACGGTCATCATCTCCCAGAGGCACTCGACCAGGTCGTCCTTCTTTATATTATCGCCGCCTTGGTCGTAGAGGAAGAGGTCCTTCAGGCGAAAATTATCTCCGTCCGTGGCGCAGGTCTTGAGGCAGGCCTCCGTCGCACACGGCTCGGCCTTGACGCAGTCCATCGTGGTGTCGTAGCTTTCCGAGGTCGTGCCGTCAAAGTCCCTGGAGAAGATTCTGTGGCAGTCGTCCACCGAGTACGACGTCGTTCGCTTGAGCATGTCCCAGATCTGGTTCGAGGAGAACTCGCTCACGTAGATCGTGTAGATCATCATGAGGAGCACGACGAAGATGATGGACGTGTGGATGTAGCTCGCGAGGAAGGTCGCCTTGAGGCCGCCGTACATGGTGTAGGGGATCACCGAGATGGGGATGAGGAACGAGGCGAGGATCGTGTGCATGCCCGTCAGCGCGTTGATGGTGGCGCCGCCGCCGAGGATGAGCATGGACGTGACGATGAGGTTCGCGGAGAAGCCGAAGAAGAGGAACGTGCCGTGCGCCTCGGGCCAGCGCGCCTTGACGATCTCGCACACGGTGTGCGCGGTGGGGCACTTGCGCTTGATCTCGATGGCCAGGATGCCGAAGAGGAGCACCTGGATCGTGGCGCCGGAGGCGTACCAGAAGGGCCCGGAGATGCCGTAGTTCCAGGCGACGTTGGACGACTGCAGCAGCGTGGCCGCCCAGGTCCACTGCGACACGATGACGGAGGCCGTGAGGCCCGTCTTGACGGAGCGGCCGGCCGTGTTAAAGAACTCGGACGAGATGGCGCCCGAGCGCGTGTATGCCACCTCGAGGTGCGTGAGAATCGCGGCGAGCAGCGTCATGCCGACGCCCATGCCGATGACGATGATGTAGCCCGACGCCTCCGATAGCGGCGCGTTGCCACCGAAGAAAGAATCATCTGTGCCGCCGCGCCAGTACTCCTTGGGCATGTGCGTGATGGGGGGTGGGTCGGACATGGTGAGAGAAAACCTGCGGCGCGGGCGGTCGGGCGGTCGGGGGGAGGAAGGGTGGCAGATGCTGGCCCGGCGCGGCGTGTGGCGGCAGCGCGCGCGCGCCGCCGCG
>Ga0209503_10001841_pt1 | contig 10639 bp, 7 predicted proteins | sample SouAtlMetagenome_2_FD_187448 | JGI IMG/M metagenome (GOLD analysis project Ga0209503, IMG submission 187448) | Marine eukaryotic phytoplankton communities from Atlantic Ocean - South Atlantic ANT15 Metagenome (SPAdes) (version 2) | ecosystem: Environmental > Aquatic > Marine > Oceanic | place...
CGACAAAGAGCTTGCCAAGCTCAAGAAGTAAGGCGTCTCGCCGAAAGGCAGGAACACAAAAAAGCCCTCCGGAATCGGGGGGCTTTTTGTTGTCCAATACTGGACTTAATCGCTTACATCCGCAGTCCTGCCGACAACAGGAGGCTGCTTGCACGGCGCTGAAGTTGGCCAGGCGCCTCGGGGGAGAAGGCCCCCATGAAGTAGTAATCTTCGCTGTGCCAGGCCGTGCGCCAGGCTGCGCTGAAGTGCAAGTTGCCGATGCGGTAGCCGCCTCCCACACTGACGTGGGTACGGTTGGCTTCGGAGACCACAGCGTCACCAACAAAGGGAGACGTGGACATGCCGCCCCCGCTGCGAAGGCGGAATTGTTTCTCGTTTCCGAGGCGCAGTTCCAGGCCGACACGGGCTTGGTGAACGGTGCGGTATCCGGCTTGGACCGCGTCGTTTTCCGCGCCAAAATCGTAGCCCGTCGACAACCATCCTTCTGAATCCCGGAGTTCTCCCCGACGCATGTCGCTGCGAACGTAGTCGGCGTTCAAGACGCCCAACTTGCCCATCAGCACGCTCGCACTGACCGTGGTTCGGTCTGGCGTGAACAGGAGGTATTCGTAGTTGGAAGTGGGACTGGCCGCACTGGTTGCCGGTTCGTCGATCCACGAGGTCCGGATGCTGGTTGCGTACGTGTCCGTCAAAGTGAGGCGGCCACGCGTTTGGTGTGCAACGCCCACGCGAAGGATGTCTGACACACGCGCCAACACCCCAAAGCGAAGTAAGACGCCTTTCCCAGAGACACTGAGGGTCTCTTCAAAGGCCCAGTCCTGCAAGTCGGCATCCGTGGCATTGACCGACTCCTTGTGCGTGGACGATTCCTCGAAGCTCACGCGTGGCAGGCCCAAAGTGGCCCCGATGGACACCCGGTCTTGGAACATGGTGCCAAACGCGATTTGGGTCTCCGCCAACCGGCCTTTTCGCTCGATGGTCCGATCCACGGTCACGTTGCCTTCCGCAGCTGTGGCATACAAGGCGTCGTTGTCAGGCAACAACAGCCCGGTGCGCCAAGCGAGGGAAGCGCCATAGCCAAAAATCTCACCCGCATCCAACGCGTCGTCGGTGCTGGCGTACCCGTATACGGCCGCGTCGTCCAAGGCTTGCGACACAAACAGGTCGGACACCGAGTTGCCAGTGCTGACCCCGTCGATCTCCACCTTTTGGGCAAAGGGCGTGCGGTTTTGGTGTCCGACGGCGAGGGTGAAAAACGGCCAATCGGCATCCACGCTGGGGTAGGTCAAGGCGACTCCGTAGTTGCTGGCCACCACATCGGCTTGCGCGGCCTCCACTTGTCGGGTGCCCCAAAGCGCATTGGTGGAGCCGGTGTGCACGCCGGCCGTCATGGCGAGGTCGCCACGTCGGTACATGCCCAGTCCTGCGGGGTTGAGGCCCATGCAGCTCAGGTCAGCCCCGAGGGCACCGAAGGAGCCACCCATGGCTGTCACCCGGGCCGAAGCCAGGGGGTCGATCCAGCTGTAGCGAAGGACGTCGGTTTCGTTTTGGGCCAAGAAAGAGGAGGAGAGGGCGAACAGCCACGCCGCAAGTCCTCGTGAAATCCATGTGTTCATGGTGTTTAGAGCAAAGTGAATCCACCACGTCCGCCTCGGCTGCTGCCGCGGCTTTCGCTGCTGCCGCTGCTTCGACCGCTGCTGCTTCCTGAGGATCGGCCCGAGCTGGGTCGGGTGCTCGGACGCGAGCCTGAGCTGCGCGACGACCCTGAAGAAGAGCCTGACCAGTTGCTGTTCCGCGAGGAGCTCTTTCTCGTGGAAGAAGAGCGGGTGGAGGACCGTGATGAATTGGAGGTTCCGTAGGAGGAACGCCCGTTGGATTCAGACGTGGTGCGCGCGGGATTGGAGGATGCTGGAGACGTCGGCGTGGTGCGTGCCTCGCGGGTCGCGCGGGACGCGGCCTTGCTTTCCACAGCATCGATTCCACGCCAAATGGTCATGGGCGCCGCGGGCTTTCCACTTTCAGCCTCCACTTCGTCGACTTTGTTCGTCAGCAAACGGCCCCCACCGCCGTTGGAGTTGATGGCCGACGACGTCCAAATCGGCGTTCGGGGAGCCACAACCACGGTGTTCACATCAAAGACATCTCCGCCGCCCCATGCGTTGCCCCAGTTGTTGACGCCGCCGTACAATCCACCCGTTCCGTAGGGGTTGTAAGGATTGTAGCCGTTGACTCCGTAAGGATTGTAAGCATAGGGATTCATGCCCCAGCCATTGCCCGAGCCATTGCCCCAGCCATTGCCAAAACTTCCGCCCACATAGGGATTGACGCCCCACGCGCTCGAGCCCCAGCCGAGGTTGCCCATGGGGCTGCCGTAGGGGTTGTAGGGATCGTAAAATCCAGGGTTGTAGGCGCTGTACCCTCCGTAGAAGCTGCTTCCCCAGGGGTCGTAGGGGTTGGGACCAAACCCAGCCGCACCATAGGGCGTCATGTAACCGCGTAACATGGAACGGCCACGCAAGCTCTGTGGCACGTACCCAAAGTTGCTTTGGAACCCATCACTACCTCGAGCGTCACGTGGCGCATAGTCTCCACCGGCAGCATCATAACCCGCCTGTTCGTAGGCGTAGGCAAGGTATTCGGCGTCGGTGATGAACTCCTCGCCACGGTCGAGGTACAACTCGTCGTCTTCAAGGTTGGCCGTGCGTTTCATCAGGCTGCCACATCCGGTGGTCATCACCACAAGGAGCAAGGCCATCAAGGTCGCGAAGGACTCGGTGCGAAGGGAAGGAGAGTGCATGTTCATGTGCCGTGGTTCAAGGTAATACATTCCGTAATTTTGCGTGACTTTCAGAGTCTCCAACCTCTACAAGCATAAACCATACCAAAAATGGCGAGCAAGCTCACTTCCCGCGAAGAAGACTACAGCAAATGGTACAACGAGCTCGTTGTGCAGGCGGACCTCGCCCAGCACAGCGACGTGAAGGGATGCATGGTCATCAAGCCGTACGGATTTGCGATTTGGGAACGGATGAAGGACGTGCTCGACGGCATGTTCAAAGACACCGGACACGTGAACGCGTATTTTCCGTTGTTCATCCCCAAGAGCTACCTCAGCAAGGAGGCGGCCCACGTGGAGGGCTTTGCCAAGGAATGTGCGGTCGTGACACACTATCGCCTCAAGAACGATCCCAATGGAGAGGGCGTAGTGGTGGATCCGGACGCACGTTTGGAGGAAGAACTGATCGTTCGTCCCACGTCGGAGACCATCATTTGGAACACTTACAAGACCTGGATCCAGAGCTACCGTGATCTGCCGTTGCTCGTGAACCAGTGGGCCAACGTGGTGCGTTGGGAAATGCGCACGCGCCTCTTCTTGCGCACGGCGGAATTCCTCTGGCAGGAAGGCCACACGGCCCACGCCACGAAGGACGAGGCCGTGGAGGAAGCCAAGAAGATGCTCGAAGTCTACGCAGACTTCGCCGAGAACTTCATGGCGATGCCTGTCATCAAGGGGGTGAAAACCGAGAGCGAGCGCTTCGCAGGCGCCGAGGAAACCTACTGCATCGAAGCCCTCATGCAGGACGGCAAGGCCCTGCAGGCCGGAACCTCCCACTTCTTGGGCCAAAACTTTGCCAAGGCCTTCGACGTGATGTTTGCCGACAAGGAAGGAGGGAAGTCGTACGTTTGGGCCACGTCGTGGGGCGTCAGTACCCGTTTGATGGGCGCCCTCATCATGACTCACAGCGACGACCAGGGCCTCGTGCTTCCTCCCAAGCTCGCCCCCATTGAAGTCGTCATTGTCCCCATCTACAAGGGGCAAGACCAAATGGAAGAGATCGTCGCCAAGTGCCAAGCCGTCGCCGACGAGCTCAAGGCAGCAGGCATTCGCGTCAAACTCGACGACGACGACACGAAGCGCAGCGGTTGGAAATTCGCCGAGTACGAACTCAAGGGCGTGCCCCTGCGCATTGCCATGGGCCCCCGTGACCTCGACAAAGGATCCTGCGAGCTCGCCCGTCGTGACACCAAGACCAAAGATTTTGTGTCGCTCGACGGCCTCGCCGCCCACGTGCGCGAGCAGCTCGATGACATCCAGAACTCCCTCACGTCTCGCGTCCACGACCGCATCAAGACGAGCACCCACGTGGTCGACACCTGGGACGAGTTCCTTGCGGCCTTGGACAAGGGCGGCTTTGTGAGCGCCCACTGGGACGGCACCGCTGAAACCGAGGAACGCATCAAGCAAGAAACGAAGGCGACCATCCGTTGCATTCCTTACGAAGGCGACACCGCGCCAGGCACCTGCATCAAAACAGGCGCTCCTAGTGCCCGCCGTGTTCTCTTTGCCAAAGCGTACTGATCTTGCCCAACGACCGCACCATGGACACCAACCTTCCCATTGGCCTGAACGCCGAAGACAGCGCCGCCCTCAGCAAGGAGCTCAACGCGCTGCTCTGCGACCTCCACGTCTTTTACCAGAACGTGCGGGGCTTCCACTGGAACGTTCAAGGCCAAAACTTCTTTGAGCTCCACCTCAAATTCGAGGAGTTCTACACCGACCTCCAGGTCAAGATCGACGAGGTCGCCGAGCGCATCCTGACCCTCGGGGGCAAGCCCCTTCACACCATGCAGGACTACGTGGCCGGGGCCACCATCCCTGCCGTAAAGGACATCACAGACGGCGTCGAAGCGGTTCGCCACTGTGCGGCTGCGTACGGCGTGCTCCTCGTTCGCGAGCGCGGCATCCTGGCCCTAAGCGATAAGGCCAACGACGAGGGCACCAACGCCCTCATGAGCGAAACCATCCGCGAGCAGGAAAAGACCTCGTGGATGTTGCGTGCGTACCTCGCCTGAGTGCGTCATTCCCCGCCCGTGCATTTTTTTGGGCAGGTGTTGTGGAGAAGAAAGAACCTGACTATCTTTGCGGTCCTCTTTGGCCCGTTCGTCTAGGGGTTAGGACGCCAGGTTTTCATCCTGGTAGCAGGGGTTCAAATCCCCTACGGGCTACAAGCAAGAAAGGCACCCAATTGGGTGCCTTTTTTGCGTTCTGACCGGCACGGAAAGCTTGCTTTCCGAGGACGGGAGGAACGCAAAAAAAGGCCGCCGCCCTCGGCGGCGGTGCCTTTCGCAGCTTGGGTAACGCCCCCTCCAGGGTTCGCCGACCGAAGGGAGGCAATCCCCTCGCACCTCAATCACGGGCAGGCCAAATCGTTCAAGTCATTCACCTCATCAGCAACCCCCAGAGGTCACCAGCCGGCATCGTCGTTCATCGCCGCACGAATCAGCTCCTCGGAGCGTTGAGACACCTCCTTCCGCGTCCAATTCTTCTCCGCGATTTCTTCCGCCGAGATGGTTTCCAACACCTTGACCACAAGCACCTTTTTGCGCAGGCCAAGCAAATTCGACAGGTGTTCCACAACGGAACCGTGTTTCACGAGGTACGTGTAGGTCAACCTCTGCGCCGGGCTCAAGGAATGACCATTGGTGTGGGTCCATCGGAAGGCCAAGGGCTGAACCCCTGAATCCGAATCAATCGCAATTTTGAAGAAGGGAGCATGAAAAGGAAGGAGTTCAATGCCGTCGCTTGACTTGCCTTCAGGGAAGAATCCCATGTTCACCTTGGACTGGGCCATCATGCTGATGGCAGGTTGCAGAAGTTCCACAATGGACTTGCGTCTGGTGCGATCCACAAACACGAAGCCCAAAAGTTCCATCACTGCACCAATGCCCTTCATGTTTCGAATGAGTGAGTTTGAAATCACCATGCATGGGCTCAGGGCCATGAGAAGAAGCGAGTCTAGAATCCCCTGGTGGTTGCTCACAATCAAGTGCCGAGAGGAAGGTATTTTGCCCTGAACCACGAGCTTCACGCCCACGATTCGCATCAAGAGTCGGGAGAAGGGGTAGATGACAAACCTCACATTGAAACGGAGGAAGAGGTGCGTGGGCAGGAACGTAAACACCAGCCGTAGCAAAAGACTCAGAACGACCAAAATCGAGATGGTCAGCATGATGAAGGTCATGCGAATCCTGGCAAGAATGCGGGATCCTTGAAGGACGGCTTCTTGAGAATTGGACGCTGTCATGGAGGTCAATGTTTGGGCAAGTTTAGACAATTCTGATGTAGCACCTTGATTGAGAATCTTGTCAGTTTGTTGTTGACTCTTTTGTTTTGCTCCATCCAAATGGGGTGTCAAGCAGCGGTTTCCCGCGAACTGACTACGGACTTGCAATCGCAACGTTTCATCCCCTTGGCTAAAAAAAAAAGGCACCCCGCCGGGTGCCTTTTTCATGTTCGAGAGAACGGTTACTTCGCCTTGAAGTAGCCGTAAATCGCCAGTACGAAGAACACCATGTCCGGCGCGATCATTTCGATGCTGAAGTTCATCAGCTCGCTCTGGCCGAGGACCATGTTCATCACCACAAACATCGCGGCGATGCCGATGAGGTAGGCGATGAGGATGGTTTTGGCCACGTCGATCGCGGCCTTCCGAGAGGCAAGCAACAAGATGCCAATCATGAAAAAGGCGTGTCCGACGCCCACGTGCATGTTGGTGGCCAGATGAATCAGGTTGTCGTCGCTGTGGTACGCTTCGGCCAAGGCCATTTCGCCCATCGAGGACGCGAAGAACATGGCCATGCAGCCAATGAGGGTTTGGTACACACCAAGAATGGTGAGTGTGGTTGAAGTTTTCATGAAAATAAACGTAAGGGTTTGGCGCAAGTTAGCTTGACAACCTGCAGGGCTCATGAATGGAACTTTAACGTTTTGAACACGGCCTCAGGCAATTCAAAAGTCGGTTCTCAGCATTTCCGCAACTCGTCCTTGTCCCAGAGTCCCCAAAACGCCCCCATGCTGCCTTCCGCCCCGACCTTCCGAGCCTCGTCGAACGCCGAGAAGTTCATCGGTTTCATGGTCAGGCTTGCTTGGCAAGCTCAGCGCGCTTGGCGACGAGCTGCTCCTTGAGCTGCGCGGCCCGCTCTTCGGTGATGTCGTAGTTCTTCATGAGTAGCACCGCGCCAAGGACCCCCGCGATGGGGAGGAGGGAGTAGAAGGTACGCATGCCGGTGACGGCCGATTCGGTGACGTTGCCGGCGTCGAATCCAACAAAGGACAGGATGGCACCACTCAACAATGCCGCCACACCAAACCCAAGTTTGACCATCCACCAGTACACGGCGCCAAGCACGCCCTCGCGACGCTTTCCGGTGCGGAGTTCATCCAAATCGCAGACGTCCGCCGTCATGCTCATCATGATGGTGAACAGGCTGCCAATCCCAAACGAGTGGAACGGCAACGCAAACAGGAACAGATACGGCTTCCCCGGAATGAACAGGAACCAAAACAGCACGTACCCCACGATCGAAATGAACTGCGACACCATGAAGGCCTTCTTCTTGCCAAGTTTCGTTGACATCCATGTCACCACAGGAATGACCAGGAACGTCGTGATCAAAGCGCCCACCGAACCATGCATGGCAGGCCAAGTGCCCGCACTGGCCGGGTCACTGTTGAACATGTAGTGCACGATGATCAGGAACGTGAAGGCCGCGATGACGTTGAACGAGTTGAAGATGAGGAACGTCGCACCAGCAATTTGGCGGAACTCCTTGATGCGAAACGCCTCAAACGCGGAGCGGAAAATTTTGCCCACGCTTCCCAACACAGCAGACACGTTGATGGGAGCGAAGTCGGTCCGGTCCAAGGTGGACTTGCCCTTGAGGAAAAAAGCGGGAATCATGGCGAACAAGGTGCACGGAATGGCCACCCACACGGACAGCTCACGCACGCCCGCGTCGGCGCCTTCCGGGAACCAACTCGGATCGTACAGGATCACCCAAAACCACGGTGCAATCACCCATGCCCACTGCCCGATGAATTGGGCGACTGCCATGATGTGGGTGCGCTCGTGGAAGTCTTCACTGATCTCGTAGCCCATCGCCACGTAGGGCACGCTGAAGATGGTCAGTCCGAGGTAAAAGACGAGCGACCAGCTCAGGAAGTAGATGAAGTTGTAGGTGATGCCATCGCCTTTGTACAGCTGCCACATGGCGACGTACGCCAGCCCCATGAGGATGGCCCCGATGAACACGTACTGTCTCCGCCGGCCCCACTTCGAGCGGGTGTTGTCGGAGATGAATCCCATGATGGGGTCGGTGATGGCGTCAAAGACGCGCGGCAAGAATTGGATGATGCCCCACAGAAGAGCCGCAAAGCCGAGGTCTTGCACCAACACAATGATGAACACGCCGAGGGCCGCCGGGAACATTTGGTTGGCGAGCATGCCAAAGCCAAACGCGATTTTTTGGCCCAAAGGCACGGCGGTGATCGAAGGTGTGGAGGCCATGATTCGGGAGGTTTTCAGAGGTCGTAAGGGGTGAGGACAATCGTTTGAAGGGCCTGGGCATCCAGCTCGATGCGGACATCGACGGGCAGCCCTTCGAGATGCACGGACCGTGGGGTGTCACCTTGGTTGAAACACACCACGGTGTAGGATCCGTCTTCGTTTTCGGTGGCCACGGCCATCACGTCGGCATCGGCACAGTCGTTGGCGAGCACCGTGGCGCCGGGCCGAATGAACTTGCTGAAGTGGCACATCACGTCATAAAGCGGCGTGAAGTACACCTCGTCAAGCTCCGGATCCACGATGACTGGCGCGATGCACCAGTTCTCGAACCAGTTGGGGCCGCCTTGACGGTCAAGCACCATGTTCCAATCGACCCAGCCGGCCACCCAATGGTTGAGGCAGCCGATGATGTCACGCGCGTACCGGTGCACCGGAGAGTACTTGGGATGCAGGTACTTCTTTTCCGCTTCGCGCCATGTGAAGCCCCAGTCGGTGGCTTCCTTTTGCCAGTACCAATCGTCGTCCTGCCACACCGGGACTTCCGCGTCGATGCACCCTTCGGTCTCGATCAGCAATTTGTCCGGCGCCATGTCGTGCGCGCGGTCGAGGTCCTCGCCGAACACTTCGTAGGTGCTCTCGTACCAGTGGATGGCGGTGCCGGCGAAGTACTTCGCGCTTTTTTCGTCGCGGTACATCGAGGCCGTCCACTCGTCGAGGCCGGCGCGGTTTTGGTCGTACCCCAAGATCTTCAAATCGCCCAGCCCCCCTTGCTCCAAGGCAGGGCCCAGGTGATCGCGCACAAACTCGGTCATCTCGTCGGGCGAGTAGAGCATGCTCTCCCAATTGTCGCCGTTGCCGTGCGGTTCGTTTTCCGGGGTGAAGCCCCAAAGCGGAATGCCATGCGCCTTGCACGCCTCCGCGTACTTGACAAAGAACTGCGCCCACGTGGGTTGCATCTCCTTGAGGAGGCGTCCGCCCACCCAGTTCTTGTTGTCCTTCATCCACGGCGGCGCGGTCCAGGGGGAAGCAATGACGTGGAAGCCGTCCTTGGAGATGTCTTGCGCCATGTGGATCATCGGAAACAAGAACTCGAGGTCTTGGTCGATGCTGAAGTGCTCGAGGTTCAGATCGCCTTCGACGGGCGTGTAGCTGTAGTGGAATCGCGAGAAGTCGCACGAATTCATGTGCGTTCGGGTGAGGCTGTAGTTGGCCTCGTCCTCGGCGAAGTACGCTTCCATGATCTTGGTCCGCTGCGCGTCGCTCAATTGGTGCACGAGGTAGGCGGATGCGTCTGTGAACGAGCCCCCAAACCCTTCGATTTGCTGCTTGCGTTCTTGCAGGTTCACCCGGACCTGCAGGTCCTCGGGTTGTGCCTCGCTCCAGCTGTCCACTTCGGCCTTGTCCACCTCGTGGAATCGTCCGCCGTGGCGGGAGGTCTCAAACACCGTCGTTGAAAATGCGCGGTTCTTCATGCCGGAAGCGTTGTTGGATTGAAACAGGGATTTCACCACGTGGTAGGCTTCCTTGGGGTTGCGGTGGATGTCCACCAGCCCCCAGTGTTCTTCGTTGGCGTCGGCGTCGTACGGCACCCCGCTGCTGGCCGGGGCGACTCCGCCCGTATCCTGGACGTCTGCCTGCCCAGCTTTCCACCAGCCGTCGGTGAACGAGAACACCGTTGCGCCAGCGCAAGGAACCGAGTCTGAGAACAGGGGCTCCAAAAGGGCGCGGGTGGCGTCGGCTTGCGCACCTTGGTTGGGTCCTTGTTCGTACCCAAGCATTGCCGTCGACATGTAGCTGTCGGCCCCGATTTCGGAGAAGTACATGGGCTTGTTGCTGAGCTTGGCAAAGTCCAAGGCGGCGGTGTACGACACATCCCAGCGGTACACATTCAATCCCCAAACGTCGATGTCGGTCAGCTCCGCAATCAAGTTCTCCTCAGGCAATTCGCCGTGGGCCGTGGACACGGGGTGATTGGGGTCTGCCGCTTGGATGGCCGCAGAAGCCTCGCGCAAGGTCTGGTACCAAAGGTCCAAGGATCCGCCGAACCACTCGGGGTGGAAGTTGTATTCGTTGCCAAGTTCCCAAAGCAACACGGCCGGGTGAGACTTGAATCGCTGGACGTAGTCGAGGTAGGTGCCCGATTGCAAATCGTAAAGTCCACCTTGGTTGTATCCGATGCCTACAATCACCGAAATGCCTGCCGCGTGGATTTCGTCGAGCACGGCCTCGGAGGTGACGGGCTCGTACACGCGGATGGTGTTGACGCCCATGTCCTGCATCAATGCGAGGTC
>Ga0209503_10001843_pt1 | contig 10627 bp, 9 predicted proteins | sample SouAtlMetagenome_2_FD_187448 | JGI IMG/M metagenome (GOLD analysis project Ga0209503, IMG submission 187448) | Marine eukaryotic phytoplankton communities from Atlantic Ocean - South Atlantic ANT15 Metagenome (SPAdes) (version 2) | ecosystem: Environmental > Aquatic > Marine > Oceanic | place...
AAGTTTTGCTTTTGCAAGTAGATGGAACTTAGGGTTTGATAATTTAGATAGAGATGGTTATTTCATTGGTAGAAGATTTAATACTATAAATTTATTTAATGATTTTGTTCTTGATTTAGAACCACAGGTGCTTGTTCAACGATCTCTCAAAGGTTATACAAAAAGTTTTGTAAATAAGGGGGATTCAATAACTGGCAACAAAGTCAAAAGAGATACATCATTTTTAGATTATTTTTCTCTTAATTCTCAAATTAAAGGAAAAATAAATGATTTTGATTTGGAAATTGATAGTCAAATTTACTCTTTTGACTCTGGGAAGTTTTCAGATGCTTTACGAGTTAAAGCTAAGTTAAGCAATGAAATTACTTTTTTAAGATCAAAATGGGATAAAAGTTTTTATATCGCTTATAGAGATAGGATTTGGAACGGTTCTATAGGTGAATCTGAAATTTATTTAGGATATGGTTCTAAATTAGAAAAACAAAATACTTGGGAAGTTAATGGACATAAGAAGACCGAGATTTTATCTATGGGTTTGGCAAATATTGAAGCGGAAGCTTTGAATGGTGATAATTTGGTGACTAGTTTCAAAGGAGATTTCTTTTATTCTTTAGATCAAAAAATTCCAGTAAATACTGATAATTTATCAAATAAATTCATTGATAATTCGTATAAATATATTTCTGAACCAATTAAGAAGGGAATTAGTTTTAATACAAAATTAGAATTTTTATATTCTCTATATGAGAATGGTAATGATCAAAAATATGTGGGATTCGGTGCAGGTCCGGAATTAATTTTTGGCAATTTCAAAAATAAATTTTTTGACTATACCAGAATAAGTGTATTACCTTTTTATAAGATAAAAAATGGAAATAGTAGTTTTAAATTTGATCAAATTTCTGATAAATTTTCCTTAGATATTGCTTACGATCAACAATTTTTTGGACCACTAGTACTTAAAAGTAATGCAACTCTTAATTTAGATAGTGATTCCAAAGAATATGGCGATTTTATAAATTCAAAAATCTCTTTAAACTGGAAAAAAAGATCTTACGAATTTGGAATTTTTTACCAACCTCATAATGAGTCAGGAGGAATTCTTTTTACTTTATTTGGTTTCAAATAGCCTAATTAATTATTATTAAATTTTATATAGGGTAAATCATTTAATTTATTTTCAATTAAATCCTTATTCTCAAGTAGTTTTGAAGTGGCATCCCATTCTCCAGATAAAAACATTTTTTTTGAAGTTTCTTTTATTTCAAGATTAAATCTCAATTCTTCTGCGGTTGCAGTAGATTTGAAAAGATCAATCTCTAAAAATAAATTCTTAATATCCAAGTATTTCTGGATCTTTTTTATTGATTCTTTTGGAAGAGTAAAGCATGGAATTCCAATGGCAATACAGTTACTGTAAAAAATATCCGCAAAACTTTCTCCAATTATGGCTTTTATTCCCCACCTTAACAATGCTTGTGGAGCATGCTCTCTGCTTGAACCGCATCCAAAATTACTATTAACAATGAGTATTGAGGCACCCTTATTACTCTCTAAATCAAATGGGTGATTTCCTTTAAGAGTTTTACGATCGTCATCAAAGACAGATTTTCCAAGGGAATCAAAATCAACGCATTTAAGAAATCGAGCAGGTATTATCCTATCAGTATCAATATCATCTCCAACTAATGAGATACATTTCCCATTGATTTGAGCAAATTTACCCATTGGAGGTTTGAATGTTCCACTCATTTGTTAATAAAATCTCTTACATCACTGACTTTTCCTGTGATTGAGGCAGCGGCGACCATTGCTGGACTCATTAGTAGCGTTCTCCCATTAGGAGATCCCTGTCTTCCTTTGAAATTTCTATTGCTAGAACTGGCACTAACTTGATTTCCTATGAGTTTGTCTGAATTCATTGCTAAACACATTGAACATCCAGGCTCTCTCCACTGAAAACCTGCCTTAATGAATATCTTATCAAGACCTTCCTCTTTTGCTTCTTTAGCAACCTTCTCTGAACCTGGCACTACAAAAGCTTTGATGTTTTTTGCTACTTTTTGATGCTTCAATACTTGAGCGGCAACTCTTAGGTCACTTATTCTTCCATTTGTGCAACTCCCAATGAAACAAACATCAATAGGTGTATTTTTAATTGATTGTCCAGGTTTAAAACCCATATATTCATATGCCTCGCCAGCAATAAATTGGTCATTTGGATGGATCTCGTTTAATGAAGGAATTTTTTGATTTACGCCGATACTTTGCCCAGGAGTAATACCCCATGTAATAGTGGGTTCTACTTTAGAGGCATCTAATTTGAATACATCATCATAAATACAATTATCACTACTTTCTAATGATTTCCACCACTTAACAGCTTTTTCCCAATTTTCATTTTGAGGCGAGCATAATTTATCCTTAAGATAACTAAAGGTTCTTTCATCAGGATTTATGTAACCGCATCTTGCTCCTCCTTCAATTGACATATTGCATATAGTCATCCTTTCTTCCATAGATAATGCACTTATGGCAGGACCTGCAAATTCATAGGCATAACCGACTCCTGCTTTTACTCCAAGTTGATTGATTATATGAAGAACTAAATCTTTAGCATAAATTCCATTTGATAATTTATTTTCACACCAAATTTGTCTAACTTTGAGTTTATTCATAGCTATGGTTTGACTAGCCAATACATCTCTAACTTGGCTAGTGCCAATACCAAAAGCAATTGATCCAAATGCTCCGTGAGTTGATGTATGAGAATCTCCACAAGCTATAGTCATCCCAGGTTGAGTTAAACCAAGTTCAGGAGCCACTACATGAACAATTCCTTGATTACCACTACCAATATTAAAGAACTTAATTTTGTGCTCGATACAGTTCTTTTCTAGAGTTTCAATCATTTGTTCGGCAAGATTGTCTTTGAATGGCCTGCTTTGATTATCTGTGGGTACTATATGATCAACTGTAGCTACAGTCCTTTGAGGGAATTTTACCTTTAAATTTTTATCTTTTAAAGCTCCAAATGCTTGCGGGCTGGTAACTTCATGAATAAGGTGAAGACCGATAAAGATTTGATCCGAGCCACCAGGAAGATTTGCAACTTTGTGTAAATCCCACACTTTATCAAATAAGGTATCTTGACTCAATTTGCAAAAAAGTTACTTACTTTTAGATAATAAGATTAATCTAAGGCTGTTTAAACACACATTTACACTTAGTCTTTGAATTTCAATTCTATTTCTTGTTGAGCTAAATATTTTTTTAATATTGGTGATGTGATTATTTGGTCCTGCAATTGAGATATATACCAATCCAACAGGCTTTTCTTCATTTCCTCCACTTGGGCCAGCAATTCCACTAATTGCGATTGACCAGTCAGAATTTAGTTTTTCTTTTGCATTAATTGCCATAGTTTCAGCAACCTCTTCAGAAACAGCACCAAATTCATTTATTAGATTTTCTGGAATATTTAGTAATGATTGTTTAAGTTCATTACTGTAAGAAATAATACTTCCTTTAAAAACTTGTGATGAGCCTGAGATTGAAGTGATCGAAGAAGAGAGAAGACCCCCAGAACAGGATTCAGCAAAAACCAAAGATTCTTTTCTCTTTATTAATTCATTTATTAATACGCTTGATAAATCATCATCATTTTCACCAAAAATAAATTTTGAAAACTTTTTTTTTAATTGTTCTTTCACAGGGAGGATTATATTTCTTGCTTCTAATTCATTTTTGGCCTTTGCTGTAATTCTGAGCTTAACCTCTCCTAAATTCGCGTAAGGGGCGACAGTAGGATTTTTTAGTTTTAAAAGATTATCAATCTTTTCTGCAACAGTCGACTCTCCTATTCCTGAAAATTTAAGAGTATTTGAAAAAAATACATAACCATCTGAAAAATTATTTTTAATATAATCAACAGCAGTTTCTTTCCACATCTCTTTCATTTCACTTGGAACGCCAGGAAAAGTCATAATTGTAAATCCTTTAATTGGTTCCCAAATCATGCCGGGAGCAGTACCTCTAGGATTATTAATAATTTGCGAATCTTCAGGAAATAAACATTGTTTTCTTAAACTAGATGTATTTAAACTTGGATCTGAAATTGAAAGCTTTTTTTTTATTTGATCCCATAAATATTCTCTTTCAAAAAGAGAGGTATTAAAAGATTTAGCTATTGCCTCAATAGTCAAGTCGTCAGGTGTAGGGCCCAAGCCTCCTGTGGTGATCAATAGATTACTTCTTGTAGATATTTCTCTAATCAGCTTTATGATTCTTTCGGAATTATCTCCAATAGTTGATTGCCTAAAATGGTTAAGTCCTAAAGTTGACAACTCTTCAGAAATCCACTGAGCATTCGTATTTACTATGTTACCTAAAAGTAATTCGGTTCCTATAGAAAGGATTTCAACCCCTTTAAGATTGGGATCATTTAATTGATGGTTCAAGATTAATTGAGTAGAGAGGAAAACGATTACATAAGGTTAATACCCTTTCTTTACATTTTTTTTCAATTAATAAGTTATCTGGATTTAGTAATCTATCAGCAATAATTTCACCAACTTCAATAAAAGCTTTATCATTAAAACCTCTAGTAGTTAACGCTGCAGTTCCTAATCTCAACCCGCTTGTGACAAAGGGAGATTCGGGATCAAACGGGACAGTATTTTTATTAGCTGTTATGTTTACTTCACTTACAAGTAAATCAGCAACTTTACCTGTCATATTAATACTTCTTAAGTCAAGCAAAACAATATGATTATCAGTGCCTCCACTAACAATATCTATGCCTCTTTTGATTAAAGTTGCAGACAGGACTTTTGCATTATTAATAATTTGTTGAGAGTAATTAGTAAAATTGGGCTGTAACGCTTCACCAAAGGCAACAGCTTTTGCTGCGATGATATGTTCTAAAGGCCCACCCTGCGTTCCAGGAAATACAGATTTATCAAACTTCTTTCCAAATTCTTTATCTTTACATAAAATTAGCCCGCCCCTTGGACCTCTCAAGGTTTTATGTGTTGTCGTAGTTACTACATCACAATAAGGAATTGGATTAGGGTGAAGTTTACTTGCTACAAGTCCAGCTATATGAGCAATATCAGCCATTAAAAAAGCCCCCACTTCATCAGCAATTCTTCTGAAAGATTCGAAGTCAATAGTTCTTGGATAAGCAGAATATCCACAAATAATTAATTTTGGTTTTGTGGCTAAAGCAATATCTCTTATTACATTAAAATTTAATCGATTAGTTTCTTTATCAACTCCATAGTGCACCGCATTGAACCACTTCCCGCTCATATTTACTGGAGATCCATGGGTTAAGTGTCCACCATGAGATAAATCCATTCCTAAAATTGTGTCCCCAGGATTAAGTAAACTTAAAAAAACAGCTGCATTTGCTTGTGCTCCACTATGGGGTTGTACGTTTGCCCAGTCTGCATCAAAAAGTTGCTTGGCTCTCTCTATGGCTATTTGCTCAATCTCATCAACAAATTCACAACCACCGTAATATCTTTTTTGAGGAAGACCTTCAGCGTATTTATTCGTTAAAACTGAACCCTGAGCCTGCATTACTGCTATTGATGCAAAATTCTCACTAGCAATTAATTCAAGATGCGTTTCTTGTCTATTTTTTTCAGAATTAATTAAGTTGGATATGCTTGGATCGCTTTCTTTAAGATTTTGAAGAATATTCATTAAAACAATTGAAAATTTAAGTTAAATATAAACGATATTTTAAAAGAAAATATAAAAAAAATATTTCATAATTTTTAACGCGCCTGGAGAGATTCGAACTCCCGACACCCTGATCCGTAGTCAGGTGCTCTAATCCACTGAGCTACAGGCGCATATTTATGTAATATCTCTGGTTTTGGGCCTCTTAGTCAACTAGATTTCAGTTAAACTGTATATAATTAACAATCTAAAATTATAATTATGCCGATTAAATGGTATGGCAATGGTGATTCAGAAGATCCCACTTACAAACATTTCTCCCGAATAGTAAATTTTGTAATTCATTGCATGATATTTACTGCTGTAGTAAGTGGAACTTGGCTTTTCAAGGAGATCAAACATGACTTGATTTTTTTTAATAATTTTGCAATTTTATGGGCAGTTATCCTTTCATCCCATTTACTGTTTGTATTTATAAGAAAACCTAAAGACTATAAAAAACAATCAACTTAATTTTTAATTATGAATCATCAGATGCAAATTAGTGATCTAGAAAATATACTTTCAGAGAAAATTTTTATAAAAATTGAAAAATGGAATCTTTATCTTGGAGACGCTGGTTTAGCCAGGAATCTTGCTATTGAATGTATTAGTAATTTAGATAAAGGTGTTCATGAGGCTGCAAAATTAAGCTTAGAAGCAATTAATGTGAAAATAGGAGATGGTAGTCAAACAGTTCTTTTGTCTAAGTTGATCACTAGATCACAGATTTGTGATTTAGAAGAAATACTTAATAATTTATAACCCTTTATCATACATTTATTGATAGATTTAATTTATTAACCCTAAATAATTTGGTTAATGAAAAATAAATTATTGAAAAAGCTAAAAAACCCATAACTAATATTAATAAATCTCCAATAGTCGGGTTTAAACCATCAATATTTTTGATGACTAAGCTGCAAATACTGCTTGAAATCGAACAGGCTAACGTAATAAGAGCAATTTTTTTTAATAAAATAGTTTTTGGTATATTAATTTTGTAATTATTAAAATTTGAAGAAAGTAAAATACAAATAATTAAATTAACTATGCCTGAAGATAGTATTATCCCGATTACACCAAAATTATAAGGTAATAAGTTTCCAAGCTTATGAATTGGAGCTCCAAGTAACAGCCAATCAAAAAAAACATTAAGTATGATTCCTGCTAAAGATAATTGAAAGGGTAATTTTGGGTTCTCAATTGAGTAATAGGTTCTAACTAATAAATCTCTAAAAAGATAAAAGGGAATTCCAACAGCGTAGGCAATTAAAATATTCCTCACTAAAAATACGGCCTCAGAATTAAAAGCCCCTCTTTGAAAAACAAATTGCACTATTTGATTATTAAATGTGATAAAAAAACCACTTAAAAAAATTGTTGTTAAAAAACAGTATTCTATTCCTGATATTAAACTGTTTTGTAGATTTCTACTCTCTTGATTGCTATTGAATTTTGCAAACTTTGGAAGTAGTGGCAAAATCAAAGCGTTTGATAAGACTCCAAGCGGAGCTTGTATAAGAAAATTGCCATAGGCTAATCCAGAGGCTGCACCTTGAAAGCTTGAAGCAAAAAACATATCAATAAAAACATTTATTTGCCCTAAACCTGATGAAATGGATGCAGGAAGAATTAATTTTAAGATTCTTGCCTCTTCATTTTTAACTGAATGCCCCCATGTTTTAAATCTTAATAAGCCGATCTTATGGATTTCCCACAATTGTATAGCGAATTGTACGCCAGTACCTGTCAAGGTTGCTGAGGCTAGTAATCCCGTGTAAAAAAAATAATTAGAAGCTGCATTCTGAGAATTTATAGCCCAACTTATTGAAATAAATATAATCGTTATCAGACTGGTAAAAGCTGGACTTATACTTGATATGAAAAATTTATTTCTTGAATTGAGAGCTCCAAAACTTAAACCTATAAAAGCCGATAAAGGGATACAAGGAGTTAGTATTTTTAATTGGTAAGTTGCAACAGATTTGGATTCGGCACTTAAATTTTGGGCTATTAAATTGATTAAAAAATCAGAACTAAAAAATACTATTAATCCTAAAATTAAAAATAAAAAAGTTAACTTAATACTTACTTTTGTTAGAACGATGCCACTATCTTTTTTATTAAGTGGCGTTATTACGGCTACAACTGCATTATGTAATGGACCGTTAATGCCTCCAATAATAATTAGTAAAAAGCCAGGAATTATGTAGGCGTAATTGAATGCATCGTATGTCATGCCAATTCCAAAGGCTGCTGCTATAACTATTTGTCTTATGAAACCTGCTACTTTACTTAGAGATGTGGCAAATGAAATTGAAAATACATTGTTTTTAAAATAAGAGTTCATTAGGTATTGATTAAAAGTTGTCTAAGAAGAGTCATTTTCAATTATATTTTATTTTATTTTGAAAAATATTTATGGATGATCGAATCATTCAATTTAAACCATTAATTGAGGGCGTCTTAATTAAAAGATATAAAAGATTTCTTGCAGATATACAGCTTGATAATGGAGATATTGTTACGGCCCATTGTGCTAATACAGGACCAATGAAGGGTCTTTTAAATAAAGGTTCTAAAGTTAGAATCAGTTTTTCTTCTTCTACAAAAAGAAAACTATCTTGGACTTGGGAACAAGTAAAAGTATTAGGCAGCAACAATGAAGATGTTTGGGTTGGAATAAATACTTTATTTGCGAATAAATTAATTAAAAGAGTTATTGAAAAAAACTTACTAAAAGATAAACTCGGTGCTATAGAGTCAATTAAGTCTGAAGTAGCTTATGGGAAAGATAAAAAAAGTAGAATTGATTTTCTTTTAACTCCAGACTCTTCAAATATCGATAAGCGTAATATTTATGTTGAGGTTAAGAATACAACCTGGATAAAAAATAATGTAGCTCTATTCCCTGATACGGAAACAAAAAGAGGACAAAAACATTTAGTAGACTTAAAAAATGTCATTCCTGAGAGTAAAAGTGTTTTAGTTCCATGCATTACAAGAAAAGATGTAGATTATTTTGCCCCTGGGGATGAAGCAGATCCTTTGTATGGAGACCTTTTTAGAAAATCAATCAATGCAGGAATGCTTTTAATCCCATGTTGTTTTGAGTTTCATCAAGACCATATTACTTGGAATGGATTTAAACCTTTGAAATTAGATTTTTAATAGGGTAATTTTGATCCGATTGTGAAAGTCTTTGAATTTAATAAAAATTATCAAGTAAGCAACTAGGTGATTGGTATCAACGACTACTAGATACATTATTTAGTGAGCAACTATGTAATTGGTATCAACGACTACTAGACATACATAAGTTTTCTTTGCAAAATTGTATATGAAAGAAAACAAGACTTACTGGTTTTCTCCAGACTAATTTTTTTTATTTATACCACTGCTTTGCAAAAGCCTAAAAAGGGCTCTAGGTTCAAACTTCAAGACGCAAGTCTTATTAATGGACCTATGCTCCTTCTGAGGAGTATCCGTGGAATAAGTTCAAACCGCTCAATGTTGTGGCTTGCCACTGTTCCTCTGGCTTTATTTGGTTTAGGTATTTTTAATCTTTCAGCTCATGCAGCTGATTTACCAGAATTGAGTGCAGCTTTTCTAGCCAACAACTTGTGGCTTTTAATCGCAACAATTTTAGTTATCTTCATGAATGCAGGTTTTGCCATGGTCGAAGCAGGTATGTGTAGATCTAAAAACGCTGTAAATATTCTTGCTAAAAACCTATTTGTTTTTGCACTTGCGGTAACCTCTTACTGGTTTATTGGCTTTTCGATAATGTACGGTACGCCAGTTGCTGATGGCTGGTTTTATTTCTCAGGCTTATTCTTTGATCCAACTGTTACGGCAGATATGGTGAATGATGCTGCTTTAGTACCTACTGTAGATTTCTTATTTCAATCTGCTTTCGCAGGGACAGCAGCAACAATAGTTTCTGGATTAGTAGCTGAGAGAGTGAAATTCGGTGAATTTGTTGTCTTTGCAATTGTGCTAACAGCATTTATTTATCCTGTAGCAGGAAGCTGGCAATGGAATTCAATCGTAGAAGGTCAAGAGGGCTGGTTAAATAAACTAGGCTTTATTGATTTTGCTGGTTCTTCAATTGTTCACTCAGTAGGAGCTTGGGCAGGTCTAGTTGGAGCTATGCTACTTGGTCCAAGAATAGGCAAATTCAAAGATGGAAAACCTCAGGCAATGCCAGGACACAATATGGCAATAGCTACGTTGGGGGCCTTGGTTCTATGGATAGGATGGTATGGATTTAATCCGGGTTCTCAACTCGCTATGGATCAATGGGTTCCATATGTTGCTGTCACAACTACTCTTGCAGCTGCAGCCGGTGCTATTGGAGCAACTGTTGCTTCCACTTTAACTTCTGGCAAGCCCGATCTGACAATGATCATTAACGGTATTCTCGCTGGTTTGGTAAGTATTACGGCAGGTTGTGGCCACATGACACTTGCAGGGGCTTGGTTCGCTGGACTTGTTGGTGGAGTTATCGTTATATTTTCAGTTGCAGCAGTTGATGCAGCTGAAATCGATGATCCTGTTGGGGCATTTTCCGTTCACGGAGTTTGTGGTGTATGGGGGACTCTTGCTATTGGCCTTTGGGGAACAGATGTTCAAGCAGACGTTGTTACAGGATTAGGATTATTCAATGGAGGTGGAATTAACCAGCTTCTTGTCCAAGCTTTAGGTTCAGCAGCTTATGCTATTTGGACACTTGTTACTTGCTGGATCGTTTGGTCTATCATCGGAGGATTATTTGGAGGTATTCGAGTAACTGAAAAAGAAGAGATTCAAGGTCTAGATATTGGAGAGCATGGTATGGAAGCATATCCAGACTTTGCATCTGCAAAATAATCTGAAACTCTTATCTGAATTT
>Ga0209503_10001844_pt1 | contig 10626 bp, 9 predicted proteins | sample SouAtlMetagenome_2_FD_187448 | JGI IMG/M metagenome (GOLD analysis project Ga0209503, IMG submission 187448) | Marine eukaryotic phytoplankton communities from Atlantic Ocean - South Atlantic ANT15 Metagenome (SPAdes) (version 2) | ecosystem: Environmental > Aquatic > Marine > Oceanic | place...
ATCTTGAAAGAGAAGATAGACAATTTTTGAAGAAGGCTGAAAAATTGCTTCCAAAAATTCAAAATAAGAAAACATCTGTAAAAAAACCTATTGAAGAGAAATCTTATTATTTATGGTTAAATTTTTATCTTGAAGAAATTAAAATCTTTAATCAATCTTCTTTACCAAAAAACAAAATTAGTGTTTGGAATCTTTTAATTGAAGAGGAGTTAAAACTTCTGAAGGAACTTAGACCAGTAATGGGTTTGCCAGATACTTTAAAAGCCAAAAATCTGTTTGCGAATAGAAGAGAACTAATAAAAAAAGCCTTTGACAATTACGATGCTAATAACAACGAAAAATCCTTTGATTTTAATGAGATATTTACTACAACTGAAAAAGATGTTAGTAAAAGCTGGAAATCTATTATTGAAAAAGATCCTGAATCTAATGAATCGTTTCCAATTGTCGATATCAAACATGTAGAAGGGTTAAGATCTGAAATTAATCAAGATCTGAAAGCATTTATGATACAAAATTATCCCTCATTAAAAGAGAATTTATAAAGATTTATCTTTTTTATATTTATTTTTTGTGAATTTTTAAGTTTAATAGATAATAGGATTTAATAAAAATTTTGAGCAACCAAAAGTTCGAGACTCTTCAGTTACATGCAGGCCAAGAACCTGATCCAACGACTAACTCCAGGGCTGTGCCCATTTATCAAACAAGTTCATATGTTTTTGATAATGCTGAGCATGGAGCAAATCTTTTCGGATTAAAAGAATTTGGAAATATATATACCAGACTAATGAACCCTACCACTGATGTCTTCGAAAAGAGGATGGCAGCTTTAGAAGGAGGTATGGCGGCATTAGCAACTTCCTCGGGGCAAGCTGCACAATTCCTCGCAATTGTTAATTGTATGAAGGCAGGTGATAATTTTGTCTCCACATCCTTTTTATATGGTGGAACTTACAATCAATTTAAAGTACAGTTTCCTAGATTGGGAATAGAAGTTAAATTTGCTGATGGAGATAGCGTTGATAGTTTTAGAAATAAAATAGATGATAAAACTAAAGCAATATACGTTGAGTCAATGGGCAACCCTAGATTCAATATCCCCGATTTCGAGGGTCTTTCTAATTTAGCTAAGGAAAATGGAATCCCCTTAATTGTCGATAATACACTTGGCGCTGGAGGCGCTTTGATTAAGCCTATTGATTTTGGTGCAGATATTGTTGTAGAAAGCGCAACTAAATGGATTGGCGGACATGGAACCAGTATTGGTGGAGTAATTGTGGATGCTGGAACATTTAATTGGGGTAATGGAAAATTTCCACTTATGAGTGAACCAAGTGCTGCTTACCACGGGCTAGTTCATTGGGATGCTTTTGGTTTTGGGAGTGATATATGTAAATCTTTGGGAGTTCCTGATAATAGGAATGTAGCATTTGCCTTGCGAGCTAGACTTGAATGTCTTAGAGACTGGGGACCAGCGCAAAGCCCTTTTAATTCATTTTTATTATTGCAGGGCTTGGAAACTTTAAGTTTGAGAATAGAAAGACAAACTTCTAATGCTCTTGAATTAGCAAAATGGTTAGATTCTAATCCTCAAGTTACAAGTGTTAACTACCCTGGGTTGGAATCTGATCCTTATTACGAAAGAGCTATAAAATATACAACAGGCAGAGGTATGGGGTGTATGCTTATGTTCTCTTTGAAGGGAGGATATGATAATGCAGTCAAATTTATTGATTCACTAGAATTAGCTAGTCATCTGGCTAATGTAGGAGACTCTAAAACTTTAGTTATACACCCTGCTTCTACAACTCACCAACAATTATCTGAAGAAGAACAATTATCCGCCGGCGTGACTCCTACTATGGTAAGAGTATCTGTTGGTATAGAGCATATTGATGATATAAAAGCAGATTTTGAACAAGCACTTTCAAAAACTACTTAAATAATAGGGATTCTTTGGCTTTAATAATACCTAGCAATTATCACAAGATTAGAGATGTTGAAAAAAATCATATTTCTTGGATAGAACCTGATTTAGCTGAGAGGCAGGACATCCGTCCATTGAGGATTGGGATTTTGAATATAATGCCTCTTGGTAAACAATATGAATTTAATTTATTACATCCTCTTGGGTTGTCTCCTCTCCAAATAGAGCCTGTCTGGATCAAATTAAAAACCCATTCATATAAAACATGGGATCTTAATCACTTAAATAATCTCTATACATCATGGGAGGAGGCAAATGATCCACAACCACTTGATGGGATAATTATTACTGGCGCACCTGTTGAGCACTTAGCTTTTGAAGAAGTTAAATATTGGGATGAATTCGTAAATATTACTAATCAAGCAAGAAAATTATGTGCCAGTACTCTCGGGTTATGTTGGGCAGGATTTGCCCTTGCTTATTTGGCAGGTGTTAATAAAACAGTCTTTGATAAGAAATTATTCGGTGTATTTCCATTAAAAAGCCTTGTCCCTGGTCATCCTTTAATGGGGACACAAGATGATGAATTTATCTGTCCTCAAAGTAGATTTGCTGGATTGCCCGATCATGAAATGGAAGAAGCTCAAAAAAAAGGAAAATTAAATTTGCTTGCATATGGTGAAAACGTTGGGTATACAATATTTGAAACTAAAGATCAAAAACAACTTATGCACTTAGGTCATCCTGAATATACAGTGCATAGAATTATTAGCGAAATAAAAAGAGATAAAGAAAAAGGAGATGTACCTCCACCTGAGAATTTCAATATTCATTGTTCAAACACATCTTGGAGATCTCACCGTAATCTCCTTTTTCAGCAATGGCTATGGTTTTGTTATCAGCAAGTTAGTCTTAATTAAATTAGTGAGATGACTCAAGACCTCCTAGTCTTTCAAATAAGTTTAAACTTTCTTTGTTTAAACCTATAATCTCAACGTTTGAACCACTATTTTTGAATTTTCTTATAATTTGATCTAGAGCGACAACTCCGCTCTGATCCCAAATATGTGCCGAAGACATATCAATTAATATATCCTTTGGATGTTCATGAATATCAAATCCTTGTAGAAAATAGATTTTACTTACAAAAAATAATTGACCTTCAACTTTATAAGTAATTTTATTTTTACCTTTAAGTCTTGAAACCGTTATGACCTTTGCAACTTTCCTGCTAAAAAGTATTGCGGCTAAACCAACTCCTGCAATAACACCTAGAGCAAGATTATGTGGTTTTGTAAGCATGGTAACTGAAAAAGTCATTAGCATTACTGCCGTATCACTTTTTGGTATCTTTTTAATATTCTTTAAACCATTCACATCAGCAGTACTTACCGCAATTGTGATCATTATTGCGACTAAGGCAGCCATGGGTATAGCCCCTATCCATGGCTTTAAAAGAATTATCATTAATAATAATGATAAACCTGAAATTAAGGTTGATAACCTAGATTTTCCTCCATTCTCATTATTCATAACTGATTGACCTACTAGTGCGCAGCCCGCCATGCCTCCAAATAAAGAGGATATTATATTTGCTATACCCTGTCCCCTTGCCTCTTTATTTTTGTTTGAACTTGTATCTGTGGCATCATCTAATATATCTTGAGTTAAAAATGTTTCCATTAAACCAACTAGCGAGATTGCCAAAGATGTTGGCAAAATCACCCCTAAAGTTGAGAGATTAAAAGGTGCTTTCCCATTCTCTAATGAACCAAAGGGTAAGGAAAGGCTAGGGAAGCCATTTGGTAAAGTCCCTAGATCACTGACAGTAGGAATTTCTAATTTAAAAAATACACTGATAAAAGTAAGCAAAATAATGGCTACTAATTGAGAAGGAATTACTTTTGTTATTTTAGGAAATCCATAGATAACAATTAAGCCTAAAATTACCATTATCCAAACAGATGGTATTTGACTACTTGTAGGATATTTTGAAAGTTCATTTTCTAATAGTTTTCCTGAATTAATTCCAATACCTAATTGGAGGAATTGAGCTTGAAATATTAACAAAGCAAGAGCATTTACAAAGCCGCTTAATACACCTGTTGGAACAAATCTCATTTGATAAGCTAGTCTGAGATATCCCCAGAGTATTTGAAAAATACCTGTTAATAATCCTGCTGCGATTAAATAGGAAAGACCAAGATTTGTTCCAGGGGCCTGAGCTTCTCCAATAGCAACAACTCCAGTCATCAAAAGAGCTGTTGATCCTGTCGCTGAAGTTATCATACCCATTCTGCCACCAACAATCGCAATTGATATGGATAAGCAGAAAGCACCATAAAGTCCAACTTTAGGATCAACTCCAGCTATTCCTGAAAATGCAATTGCTTCTGGAATCATTGCAAAAGCAACTACTAAACCTGAAAGAACATTAGATTTTGGATCATTAAACCAATTTTTAGAAAAATATTTTGTGAAATTTGACATTTTAAGTTCTACTTATACTTAAAAAGTTACCTTATAGAGGTGGCAAAATACTCTCTGGATCACAAATATTCTTTAAAGTTTTTAATTCATTAAGCCTTTCTCCAAAAGATAAATGAATTTCCTCTTCGTGAGAATTTAAATGATTATGAATTTGAGCTAAATGTATTTTTGGGAAAAATATTTTTAGCTTTTCCCAAGATTCATTCAACCACTTTAAAACAATTTCCCTTTCTCTAGGATCATTTTTTTTCCATGAGGCATATATCCAGGGTTTCCAAGTACTTGTTCTATGAATAAAGAAACTCGAGTAAGGATCAAATTCTTTTGTTTTTGATCCAAGCTGTTGTGAGGCAATGTAACAAGAATTATTTGGTTTGTCTTGGATTATTTCATTAAGGTATTTGATGAAAATTTGAATATCATCTTTTAAATCTCCTCCTAAAAGACTTATTACTTCTGAGTGGTTATTCTTATTCAATTCAAAAAGATCTAGTTCTTTTGGGAAGAAATTTATGTGATTATAAGTCTCATAAAATTTTATTTTAAGAGAAGAAAATTTTTTAAATTCTTTTAAATATTTTTTAATTATTTCTTTATCTAAATCATTTTTTATTTCAGCGTAAATATATACATATATCCCATTGGCAAAAATCCATTGAAGACTAAGGTTCTCTGGAAATCCCTCAGCTAAATTAATAATCTTTGAGAGTTCACTATCATCTACAAATCCTTCAATAATTTGAATAGGGTGAGATTGGAAAGTTTTGAGCCCAATTTCAGTAATTATTGCAAGAAAAGGAGCAGCACCTTTTATTCCCTCCCACAAAAGTTTTTGTGTTGAATTTAGTTTGTTTTTTTTTAATGATATAAAGGTCCCATCACCTAGATATCCTTTTATAGATTCAATATTATCTATAGCCAATCCGTACCTTCTACTCATAGGACTTATGCCACCAGTTAATATATAACCTGCTCCAGGGAGTTTTGATAAGCCAGTGGGGAAAGTTTTCTTATATTTTTCTAAATAATTCATTAAATCTTTCATAATCACTCCACCACCAATTTTTATCAAATTCTTTTCTTTCTCAAGTTGAATCTGGTTATATTGTTTTCTTAAGTCAAGAGTAATTAGACCGTTTCTTGCACAGCTTGATGTTGTACCTCCACTACAAACACAAAGATATTCTGATTTTGAAGATGATTTGTAGCAGCTATTAAATAAATTATCCTCAACTTTATAAATTAGTTTTTTAATTTGAGCATCACTGGAATTAATATTTGGGACTTCAAGTAAATTATTATTTTTTTTCACTACTGAATATGCTTCTTTACTATTATGTTATTAGTTAATACTAACAATTGGATACTTTTGATTCGAATTTAAATAAGCAAATTGGCATCCTCATTTGTGGCCATGGAAGTAGAAATAAATTAGCTATTAAAGAATTTAAAGAATTAACTAAGTCTATACAGAAAAGATTTCCATCAATATTAGTTGAATTTGGTTTTTTAGAATTTGCAAAACCTTCCCTTACTGATGCTTTGGATAAATTAAGAAGAAGTTCTATAAAAAAAGTAATAGCTGTACCGGCAATGCTTTTTGCCGCTGGACATGTGAAAAATGACATTCCAAGTTTGCTTATGAATTATGCGAAGAGAACAAATATCGAAATAATTTATGGAAGAGAATTAGGAATTAATAATTTAATGATAAGTGCAGCCTGCGAGAGAGTTAAAGAAGTATTTAAGAAGAATAGCTCTTTAACTCCTGAAGAATCACTATTAGTAGTTGTAGGGAGAGGGTCTTCTGATCCTGATGCTAATTCTAATGTCTCGAAAATTACAAGGATGGTAGTTGAAGGAGTTGGATTGGGATGGGGAGAAACAGTATTCTCTGGAGTGACGTTTCCATTAGTAGAACCGGGATTAAGAAATGTTGTAAGACTTGGTTATAAAAACATAATTATTTTTCCTTACTTTCTTTTTTCAGGGGTACTCGTAACAAGAATAAAAAGGCAGAGCGACTTAGTGGCACATGATAATCCACATGTTGTTTTCCATGAGGCAAAATATCTTTCATCTCATAAATACGTCGTTGAAACATTTATAGAAAGGATTGAAGAAATTTTTAATGATGAAAGTAATAATTTTATGAATTGCTCACTATGCAAATACAGATCAAACTTATTTGGTTTTGAAAAAGAAGTGGGATTAGTACAAGAAAGTCATCATGATCATGTAGAAGGCTTAGACCTTAGTTGTGATTTATGTGATTCTGAATGTAGTGGAGCCTGCGAAACGAATAGCCAAAATTTAATTGAGGACCAAGTTCAGAAAGTCCTTTTAGTAGATAAAACAGAAAATGGATATCAGCATAAACATAACGATCATCATCATCATCATCAGAGTGTTTACCCAAATTCAAAACATCCCTTAGGTCCAGTTACGCTTAAATTATTGAATAATGATCAAATCTTAAGAAATTCAGTGGAAAAAGACTGAATCAACTGTCTCTTTCTTAGCTTGGACTCAATAGACTCGCTATATATAAGTATTCCTAATGGAAATCCAGAAAAGTATTTAGGGTTCTTTTTTCCACAGTTAATAGTGAGTTTTCCACGTCCATATCCACATGGAATTAGGTTTAAAGGCGTATTTCGAAAATAACAGCACTTCAACATTATTGTTTACTTTTCTTAAATCTTTTTCCAATTTTATCTCTAGAAAATGATTTTTTATCATATCTAACTTATATCATGAGTCTCATTTGATAAATGTATATGTCTTACAAGAATATATTTTTGACTTTTAAAAAAAAATAGATAATTATGTTTAAACCAGAAGTTTTGTTCCTATGAATCAAGAGAGAAATGTTGAAGATAAATATGGTAATTCTTTACCCTCCAAAGTTTCACTAGAAACTGAGCTTTCAGAAAGTCTTTATGAAACTATGAAAGATTTTGTATTACATAATCCTACTTGGGATCAATACAAACTTATAAATTCTGCTTTGGCAACTTTTCTTATTCAAAATGGTTGCACTGATAATTCAGTTTCAGAGATTTATCTAAATCAACTTTTTTCACCTTCTAAGTCTTTATAAGTCTTAAACAAGCTCTTCTGCTTATAGCCATCATTGTTAAAGTTGGACTTTGCCAAGAAGAAGTTGGCCAACATGCACCATCTAATACAAGTACGTTTTTACATCTCCAAAGTCTATTAGACTTATTGACTACACTATCCTCCTCATTGAATCCCATAGCTGCACCGCCAACTTCATGGATATAATATCCTGGGGGAGGAGGATTGCCTGAAAGCGCAATTGATTTTTTTGTAAAAAAACCTGCATATGGGATTTTTATAAGCTCATCAATTCCTTTGATTTTTCCATCTGCAGCTTCTATTGAATCTCTTATGGTGATCTCCATATGTTTAGCCATATTTAATTCGTTTTCACTCCAGTCGAATTCGATATGAGGGATCGGGATACCCCATCTATCTGTTTTAGAAGAAAGAGAGACTGAATTCTCTTCTCTAGGTAAAACCTCACCATGTGCAATTAGAAAACCTGAAGAAGAATTTAGGTCTTTTTGTAAAAAATTAGGGATGCCTAGTCTGTCAATTGCGCCCCAAATGCCATAACCTCTTGAAAAGTTAATATTTTCAGGTTTAGGTAAATTTGTTCCGAAGGGTATGAAAAAGCTCCCTGCCCCAGAAAGTTCAGGATAAGAATTAGATATATTGTCTTTCTGAATTGCATATGGAACTGAAAAGAATCTACATATAGAAATATGATCCATTAGACATTTTCCTAATTTCCCAGAGGCATCTTTAAATCCTGAGGAATTTGATTTAGTTTCCGAGTTAAGTAGGATCCTTAAAGTTGATACTGTTGATGCACATAGGATAATTAAATCGCAATTAATTGATATTCTTTGACCATTTTCTTGGTTTACTATAATTAGTTTTGTGGCAAGCTCGGTTATTTTATTCGTTTCGAATGATTCTACTAAGTGATTAGAAAGTATTTGAACATTTCCAGTTTTTAATGCCTCCTTGAATGTGCTCCCTACACTCGAAGATTTTGGCCATTGGTCTTCTTTTACTGAAGAATTACAATCAAATCCTCTAGATTGAATAAATGGATAGTTTAATTTTGATTTGACTTGATTTCCGAAAATGTTTTCATTATCTGTAAGAGGTATTTCACCAATATAGTTCCCATTCGGAACCTCCTTAATATCATCTTTTTTTCCATAAATTCCGCAAAATTTCTCTATAAAATCGTAATGAGGTGATAATTCTTCGTAGGAAATAGGCCAATCTGGCCCATACCCATCTTTTTTAGATGGATGAAAATCATCTCGAGAAAGTCTTAATGTGATTCCTCCCCAAGTTAATGATCTGCCTCCATATTGGTTTCCTTGAGTCCAAAGGAATGGTTTTTTTTTTGGTTGGCTATAGGGATGTTTTAATTCGTTAATGTATAAATCCGGATTATTTTTCCAATAACCTGGATGTTGACTTTGATTGGCGTGTTTTTTTGAGACTATTCCTGATAGCCTGTTTAATGTATCTTTTGGCTCACTACTGCTTGCCTCATTTCTTTTGATTTTAGGTCCTGCTTCAATTACTAAAACTCTTATTCCTTTTTTTGCTAAAGTAAGAGCCGCAACTCCTCCTGTAGCACCTGAACCTACTACGATTGCATCATATGGATTTATATCCAAAATCTAATTCAATATCTTTGATATAAATAAATATAGCATTCAGTAAAAAAATTATTTCATGTTTTCAACTAAAGAAGTTAGAATTTAAATAAACATCTTTAGATTTTAATGAGATCTGTAATATTGATTATTTTTTCGATTGTTTTAATCTTTCCATCGAATTGTTATGCAGCATTAGATTATGGTAAGCAATCATTATTAGGAGCTGATTTTTCAGGATCTGATTTACAAGGTGCAACTTTCTATTTAACAGATTTACAAGATGCAGATTTGTCAGGTTGCGATCTTCAAAATGCAAGCTTATATGGGGCAAAATTAAAGGGTACAAATTTAAGTAATGCCAATTTAAAAGAAGTTACTCTAGACTCGGCTGTTCTGGACGGAACTGATTTAACAAATACTAATTTAGAGGATTCTTTTGCTTACAGTACTCAATTTGAAAATGTAAAAATTCAAGGAGCAGATTTCACAAATGTCTACTTACCAAGAGAAATAGTAAGGGAATTCTGTAAAGATGCTTCTGGAACTAATCCTTTTACAAATAGGGAAACTCGGGAAACTTTAGAATGTGATTATATTTAAATTTAAGCAAATGAAAGTTCTTTTTTTATGATTCTCTGCTTGTATAGAGATCTACCCACGGGCCAACCTAAAGTAGATAAATGTCTTATTAGAACATTTGAGTATCTTAAATTTAATTTACTGGAAAATTTTATATCTAATTCGTTTAAAGTTTTTATTAATAAATTCAGGTCTTGCTCTTTACCTTTCTTTTTATCTAATAAAATCCAATCCCTGTCAGAAACAATTTTTTGTAGGATCTTATTATTTTTAACAAAGCCTACTTCAATTAAATTGAATCTATAAGAGTAAAGAGTATAAACTATACCAAATTTAGATTTGTGTGGATCTAAATTTAAAGATGTTAAAATTAATTTCCGATATTTTTTATTGATTTTTTTTAATTCCATTTTATTTTTGTTCGTTTTGAGTAAGCTCATATCTTTCTAATAAATTATTTACTTCTGCTAAAGCAATTCTTTTCTTACAGGCAGAGTCATATCGATTTATTGCAATGGATGGAATTGAACCTTTGCTCTTCATTTCTCTTAAGCCAGTTTCTAAACACTGAAATGCAACACTTGATAAATCACGACCTTCTGCAGCTGCCCAAACCTTTAAAAGATAATTGAGATTTGATGGGACGGAAATTTGAACTTTGTTTGAATTAGAGTTATTTAAAGCAATATCATCTAAACTTGTTTCTTTTGATGAAATAGTTTCTTTAACTTTTTTCTTCAAACTTCTAACTTGCCCTATGGTATTTTCATTATTTTTTATTTTTTTTTCTATTTCAAATAAATCTTCTTCAGTATTGATTAAAGCTTCTAATGCCCACTTTGCATCCCCCTCCTCGATAGTTGTGTTTTTAAGCCATTCATCTCTTATATAAGACCAATTTTTTTTTATTAAATT
>Ga0209503_10001848_pt1 | contig 10610 bp, 5 predicted proteins | sample SouAtlMetagenome_2_FD_187448 | JGI IMG/M metagenome (GOLD analysis project Ga0209503, IMG submission 187448) | Marine eukaryotic phytoplankton communities from Atlantic Ocean - South Atlantic ANT15 Metagenome (SPAdes) (version 2) | ecosystem: Environmental > Aquatic > Marine > Oceanic | place...
ACTGCTATCTTACGTGAACCAGTATTCCTTTATAAGTATGGTGCTTCTTACTACATTGATGGTGGAGATGAGGGAACTCAACAAATATATTCTACAAGTTCTAAGGCAAAGAGTATTACTACTATCGAAAACAGAAGTCTGATTGGAATTCAACCAAAGGATTTCTTACAGAACAGTATTGGTGATGAGATCAAAAATAAAAAATTAATTATTCCAACCACCATGAATGTCACTAGTGACTGTCTGGCACAGGTTGAGGTTGTCAGGTGTAGAGCATGTCCTGGATTTGGACATGTTTATACTCCTGGATGTTCCGCTGAAGTAAGTGGAAGAACTATCAATGTTCAACTGACTACTCCAAATACTTTTACTGCTGTGGGTGTAGGTAGTTTCTTCCAGAAGTCTGACTTGGGTGCAAAAGTTATTGCTCCAGGTTTCTGGGACGCTTACATTGATGAGGTTTCAAACCCAGATGTTACTGGTGATGATAAAGACTTTGTAACTGCAACCATTAGAGGTTTTGGTGGAAAGAATTTGAATTACAATCTTGAGGTTCGTGATGCTGTTTCAGGTATCACTACTACTATTCTTGCTGGTGAGACTGTTCCCACGTATGGTTATCCAATCCGTTTGAGCAATCAGAATGCTCATTACGTCGCATCTGATTTCAAGTTCACCGGAAATAAGATTGAAATTCAATTCCTAAATCCCAGTACACCAGATGACTTTTCACACTTTGCAGACTTCACAATTGGTATAACGGACATGGAACCTGTCACTGATGTTAGCACTAAGACATTCACAGGATTTAGAAAGGGCAATGGTGGTCCTATACAAACTACCATAAACACAAAAGTTCTTCCTGTCGAGGCACCTTTCATTGAGCATACCCATACTCGGATGGTTCTAAATGAAAATGGCACTGTGCTTGCTGAGGGTTATACTCCACTTCAACCACCACTTAAAGCTGCTATCGATTTCAGAATTCCGGTGCCAGCTGGTGATGTTACTGGTCTATGTTCTAGGGCAACGGTTGAAGTTTTAGATGCAGTTGAACTCTCTGGATTCAATCAAGTCGATGGTTTATCTGATTCAAACATTGGAGTAGTAGGCACATTCTTAGTCAGACAAGGAGCACTTCCTTCGGGTGTTACTTTTGATGGAGGGCAAGTTAAGTTATCAGAACTTAGTAGTCCATCATCAGCAACATACGTTGGTTCTCCCAAGACATATACAGTTCCAGTAGATGGAGTTGATACTGAATTTGGTTATATTCAAATTAGCAGTTCAGTCACCACCACACTTACTGATTTTGCTATTCAGATTAGACCAGTTAAAATTGAAGCAAATGGTACTACAACCAGACAGAAACTGTTTAACTTTGATCCATTCCCACTCTACTTCTTTGCTAAGTTGAGTGATAATGCTACCATACATAACATCTCTATCAAGGAAACGTCGGGTGGGTTCCAAAGAACTATTGCACCTAGACTGTTTAAGTTTGATGATAGCGTTGCAGGAGGAGCAAAGACTAGTATTATTCTTACCAATACTAACAATGAGGCAACACCACCAACTAACTTTGAGGAAGTTACTCGACTGTCATCTGCTGAGATTGATACACAAAATGAACAGAGTTTGAGACCAACTACAAAGTTAGATACAGTATATGTTGGTGAAGATCAAAGTCTTGAGGTTGATATGTCTAAGATTTTTGGACAGGATCGTAACGTAATCACACCAGACAATCAAAACATCGAAGCAACGTTCTTAGTTGCCAAGAAACTTGACTCTTCTGCTGGTAATACAATCGAAGCAACATTGAACTATAAAGAACAATAATAAATAAAAGAAACTACAGAAGAGCATTGTAATAGTAGGATAATATGACCCTCAATCCACTCAGAAATCCGAAGATATTTGGTCTTGCAGTCGAGGCAAATTTTGCTGACGTTAGAAATAGGAATCTAGCTCTTCAAAATATTCTTTTACCTCCACCGGATTTGGAGGTCATTCTTGGTTCGCAAGAATCCGGAGCAACGATTTCGGATTGGCGTAGTTTTACAAGATTAAATGATCCCTTACACGAAACTTTAGATAGATTCTCCCAAGATAGTGGACAGTTTCCGGGATTACTTGCAGAGAGAGCAGGAACAGATGGATCTTTGTTTGGAAACCTGAAGATAAATGGTTCAATCAGTGGTAATGCAATACGTTATCGTTATATCAAAGGACTAGGAACTAATACAAGAACAGTATCCTTTGCTGATATCTCCACCTCAAGAATTAGTGCTTGGAGTTCTTCTGACCCTAAGGCAACTAATCCAGATCCTGTTATTCAAGGAGAGGCAAAGATATCTTATGGTGCAAAACTTGCTGTCAAGATTGGTGGTCGCGTAAAGTTTGGAACACAGGCAACAGGTGTAACTGGTCCAAGACTAGGAACATCTAATGCGCCACTGGTAAAAGAGTTTGCTTCTGAGTTACCTACTCATAAGATTTCAGTATTGATTGGTGGACAGTCGGTACAACTCTATGCGATGAAGGGTATCCCCATTATATTCAAGGGATTCTTTAGAAGTTTAAACGCATCAATTACATTAACAGGTTTAATCAGTAACATACCTCCAAGTTGGAAGATTGTTGAGACAGGAAATGCAAATGCATATTCCAATTATCCAAATGTACTTTCCACACTGACCTCATCAATATCTTACAGGGCTTCTGTATCCAGGGAAAGGTTTATACAATTCTACTATACTCCTGATAATATTGGAGAGGTTAGCATACCTTCAGCAAATATCAGTGAGTTACCGGCAGTTAAGTTTGAAGCAGCAACACGTCTTGAGTTTTCTTATAATAATCTAAGAAACTTCCCAGACATTAATTTCATTGCACCAAATATACAAAAATTATTACTGAGAAGAAATCCATTCTATCTGAGTGAGACTGAGAGTGAGAGAAAGTTACAAAGCACATCAGCAGGCAGTGGCACAACAACTAACACTGTCTTAGATAAGATTCCTACCGGAGTCAGAGAGTTATACCTTGAAGGAACTTTCTATGGTTCAATAACACAGAATATATTTGCTGATAGATTCCAACAGTTAACTATATTTGATGTTGGTAGAGGTGGTGGAGCATACTTCCACCCAGACTCTGCTGACAGCACTTGTGTGCTACCTAATGTTTCCAACACTGTTAGTGTTTACAATGTTGTTGCTAATGATTTTAGAGCAATTGGAACAGCAGATACTGGGAATGGTAGACATAATGTTAATGAATTGGAGAATGCTACATCCATAAATCTCGGTAGCAATTATTATCTTTCTGGTGCATGGCAGATTGATCCACTTAACAGTGTAATCCAAAATATTAATCAGGGTTCAACAGGATTACAGTTTCCATCTGGACTTGCTAACAAGCAATCACTACAAACTTTCGCTGCTCAGTATGGTAGATCCACTGGACCATTAGTTAATCTTCCTAGTACCGGTTATGTGTTTGATAATTGTAACGAACTAACATCTCTCAGTCTGTATGCTGCTAGTGGAATATCTGGAAGTAGATTCCCAGTATTTACAAATGCTAAGTTACAAACTCTTGATTTGAGATATACTAGTATCAGAGGTGGAGCACCAGATGGTGATGATACTAATGTAATTCAATCAGATACTTTTGCACAAGCAATCGATCTACGAAACATCTATATTGATTCTAGTAGTCTATTAACTTCTCCGATTGCGAATGATGCTCTTTCAAATCTGCAATACCTTTATTACTTCTGGTATCGTTCTGGTGGTAGAACTGGTGGAGCCCTTCCCAACTTCAATGGTAACCCAAACTTGCGGTATATTTACATGGATAACAATGCATTCACTGGAAATGCACCGAACTTAGCTGCTAATACTAAAATGTATTACCTTGACATGAGACGTAATAAACTCTCAGGAGTCATACCATCATATAAAAACTTACCAAGTCTATATTATATCCTTTTAAATGCAAATCAATTTACAGATATAGGTACGTTTGAGAATCTACCTTCCCTGCGTTATCTCTATATACAAGACAATAAAATTGGTACTCTTGGTAATGTAAAGATTCCAGACTTCACTGACTGCCCACGTTTGCAATACCTCGTTGCGTATAACAATAATTTCAATGGTTATACGTCTGGATCATTTGTAGGATTAGGTTCAGTTAGAGTCATTGACTTCTCTGATAATAAAGATTTATCACAGCAAGCAATGGAAAACATGCTTGAGGATTTAGTTTCAAACTGGGAGAACTCAAGTCGTGGAGGTGTCAGTGTAAACCTTCGTGGTTGTGGATCCCAGAGTGATCTTGCCTTAGAATCTGTTGTGTTCCTAAGGTCCAAAGGTTGGTCAATTACTATCGATTAAAGAACAATGGCAAGAGCAAATCAAGGTGTAAGACAAGACCTAAACTTTTCAGAGATTGAAAATGAGGTAGTAGCACTCAGCAATTTGAGTGAGGTTGGTCTTGCTGCCGACTTGAGAATTATTCAGAATAATTTAAGAAATACTTCTCATCTAGCATTCAACTCTGTAAAAACATCTACGGATGAGTTTCTTTTCAATACTGATAAAACTCTTTCTGTAACATCAGGTGTTGGAGCAGTTTTACAGGATAATACCTTTGAAAAATCTAGTGAGTTGACAATTGAGGTATCTCCTGCATACAATACGTATAAAGGAGAAGTAATTACCGTCAGTGGTTTCACTGGAACAGCATCAACTATTTTTAATGGAACATATCAAACCATTAGAGTAGGAACGGGTGGAACTAGTGTCACATATAAGAAAGACAACTGCTTATTTACTGGCACAGGCAATGTTGATGGGTCTACACAGGCAGTAATAAAATCAGGAACAAATTTTGTATATACGAATGATGATATTGTCAGTCCCAGTATAGATGTAAGTGTAGGTTCAACAACCTTAAGTGCTGGAACTGAATACTTCATCTGCGGATCTGACGCTGAAACTAAATTCCAATTATCTTTTACACCTAGTACTAATATCGCTGGTATCAACACGGTTGACCTTACTGCTACACCACCACAGTTTGACTTTATTAGAAAAGAACCAGTAATCAAAAAGAATCTAACAAACTTCCAACGACCAGAGATCCAAGACGAACAAGAGTTTGGTGCTTATCTTGCTGATTCCATCAACAATACGATGGATCAAACTCAGTCAAATGGTGAGAACGCAAACTATTTTATCACCAAGAAGTACAAGGGAACAGAAGATACAACTGTAGATACTGATGTTAAGTTTGAAGGAACTGTCAATCTATTTGACCCTCAAGGATTCAATGCTAATACTTCCGCTCTGACTGAACCTAATTCTCCTGGCATTTTTATTGGTAACACTCGTGCATTCTCAGCAGATAATAATCCTTGGTTTACCGAATCGCAAGTCGGTACGGCAAATCTAGCAACTAATAGTTTTGAAGTATCGATAGGTGAACTAGAATTCTTAGGTTCAGCATCTCAGGGTGCTATTGCTTTCGAGGGAATAAGTGCAGTAGCTGCAACGTCAGTAGAAGCAACCACGTTTACTCACAAGATTCCAGTCAACATCAACGGAGAGACTTACTACCTGCTGTTGAAACAGTCCTAAACCAAAATCGACTTTTATTTCCAAAAAAGGGCAGAAAAAAACTCCGGCAAAAATTTCATTCTAGACCCTTTTCGGGAATTAGACGCATAATAACTTATACGTGTTTCCATCACCACCTCTGATTTCAACAGTCTTAGAGGAAGGCATTGCTGCCCCTGGTGTAATAGTGTCAATATCACTAGAAGGAATAGTTGCTATAAGATCAGTGAATATTAAATTACCACCAGTAAGTCGAACATTAGGTAGACCGACTGTCGTTTCTAATCCTGATTCACTTGGTTCAAATGGTGGAGACGTATCTGTTGGAGGACAGCAGAGTGATTTGTCTTGAGATGAACTGGTAGCAGTGAAATTAGAATCAGCAGCGATATTCCTAACAGTTGCAGTATCTAAGGTTAAGGAATTAGCAGTTTTACCAATAACTGATGTTCCTGCAGCAAATGGGAAACCTTGGATAGTATATCCATTAGAAATATTGGCAGTGCTGGTTGTAGGTAATACTGTGGCACCAGCAAGAACGTCTGATGTTACGAGGAAACACTGAGTTTCGGCAGGAATACAGAATGTTGCCAGTGCCCTATCAACCAGACCTCTAGATTCATAGAAATAGACTCTCTGAGTTCCAAATCCTTGTGCTGGGAAAACTGTTACGTTGTTTATCGCTCCACTAGTGGTAATTCCACTATATGAATTAGCACCATTCCAGATTGCAACTTGATTAGTTCTCAATCCGAGAGTATTAGGAGTAGTGTCTGCATTGCTGATAGAAATATTACCACCACTACCACTTGCTGTAACTCTCTTCACAAAACCACGGTGATCTACGAAAGTAAGAGCAACGCTAGTTCGAGTATTTGTTGCAGGTGTATCAATAACAATAAAAGAATTAATAATGACATCAGTAACACGAACTGGTGTGTTCACATTTGCTGTTAGTCCTTGAGATGCTGAAAAAACATAATTACCAATTTCAATTCCAGTGGTATCACTTATTGCTATAACTTTAGAACCTACAGTCCAACTTGCAGTCACTGTTGCTCTTTCAATTTGCGTTAGAGCAGTTTTTGGTGTATATTTGATATCAACCTTCTTATTCGTCGATACTCTTACATATCCATCAGAGTTAGTTGTACTACCAATAGTTTCAGTGCCATCGTCCTTATTACCGCCAAACAGTATAGATTGCCTTAAGAACTTATTAAATGTACCCTGTACTTCTTCCTTAAAATTGTAATCTAACGAATATAGGTTATTGTAACGAAGGAAAGCACTACTTGTAGCACCTGGAGGGCGAAATGTAAATTGAATACTTTTGTCAAGTCCTGCAGGATTTACATTTTCTGGAAGGAAGAATCTAAATCTAACTCTATATGGTCTAAATTTTTCTAACGTATGTGTTGTGAGACCTTTATTTACAGATTTTCCAGCAGGTCTCCCAAGTTCAATATTAACTGCCCCACTTGAAGTAACAGGATCAGTATCTTCATTGCCCAATGTAATTATGGTTTGAGTGGCATTTGTAGAAATACCAGTAATCACCGACCCCAATGCAACCCTAGAAGGAGAACATGAAGTCACAGTCATACCAATTGCAATATTGGGTGACAGTGTATTAGCAGTAGAACCTGTAATTGTAATGTCATCAGCAGTTGCATTGGCATTGACAGTATTACCACCACCAGCAACAAGAGTTGTAGATAAACCAATCCTAGCAAAACTATTGAAAGTACTGATTCCAGTTGTATATCCTTCCTTTTCAAATTCACCCGTAAATCCTAAGCTGCTTGATATATTAAACGAGTAACTACCAGTTTGTGTTGGAACGAAGAATCCATCCCATTGAGCACCACCAGCAGCATTAATTGATTGCTGGTTAATTTTTCTTGTATATGTAAAATTACCTTTTTCCCAGAAAGTATCACTCGGGATTGGAGGACCAGTAGTTACACCAACAAAAACATCTGGTTCTGTAGTAAATTTGACCTGATCTTGATTGAAGTAATTTGCAGTGAGACCATTACCACCATTTAGTCTGGGAGATTCACCGGAATTGACCTTAAATTTGTCTAAACGATTTTGATACGTGATTGCAGGATCAGCAGCACGAGTTGTACCATCAATATTGGTTTCTCTTACGGTGCTTCCAGCAAATGCTCTATATTCACCAGCACTCATTCCAGTTGCAAAAAGTCCACGAATGACATCTAAATCTTCCGATATGAAAGTTCCACCGGTATCAACCAGTTTATCGAGAAGATTATTCAGCGCCTTTTTGGGGTCTTGAATATCGGAAAAGTTATTATCTCTTCTTATGCCAATTCTTCTGTAGAGTTTTGCCATCTTTGACTTTTTCTAGTATTTAGTGTAGAATAAATAAGTAACCCAATTAATGAAGATTTATGGACCCAGCAATCATGATTCAGGAACTGAGTCAGAAAGAACATGAACTTAGAACTGAACTGGTGGAATTAGAAAAACAGTTCAATTTAAAGAAAGAACAATACCTCAAAATTCAAGGTGCATTGGAAGCACTAGCAGCAGTAGGAGGAGACAATCCTCTCGTAGGAGAACCAGAAGAAGGATAAATAAAAGGAGACTTATATAAGTCTCCTTTTTTGGTATATACCGAGTAGAATAAATGGCAACACCTTTTAGGTTAAAGAGATCTGCTGTAACCGGGAAACGTCCCGATACACTGCAGAAAGGAGAATTAGCACTCAACTTTTATGATGGTCACCTGTTTGCGGAAAGAGACACAGGTGGAGTTGGAATAGGAACCACCGTCACGCTTTTAACTCCTTGGAAGGAGTCATATGGTGGAGGAGCAATACAATATACCGGAGTTGTAACAGCAACTAGGTATGAAGGAGAAGGTGGCAATTTAACACTCGGAACGCCAAGTTCTGGTAGTTTCAGAACAGGAGCATTTACACTTTCAAGTAGTGCAAAGGTAGATAATTCAATCGAAGAACTTAACTTTATTCTTGGTAAGTTGGTCCCACCAGCACCAACAAACATCAGTGGTGTTTCACTCTCACTGACTGGCACGGCAGGAAATGCTAGACTCTGTGCTGGATTTACTCCAACTAACAATACCGGAGGATCTGCACCAGTAGCAGGAACGCAATACACTAGAAATACTGACAGCACGATTACAACCAATTATATCACTGAATATGGTCCTGGTGATAGTGGAACTGTAGAAGGATTCGTCAATGCAACTGGAATTGGTTCAACTGCACTCAATGTTTCATTTGGTGTCGCAGCAGTCAAGTCCGACAACGGAACTTATGACGCATTGCAGATTGCGAACGACAAGGACGCAGCAAATAGTTCACGAGATTCTGGGATTGATGCACTATTCTATGAGGTATACGACGCAAGACTGATCAATGCTGCATCACCTGATGGATACAATAAAGCACATATCAATCAATTAGGCAATAACACAGCAGATGTCTTCTGGTATGAGGACCCAAGCACAGTTACAGCACCAGTTATAGCATTTGCTAACCCAACACCACCAAACCCTGCAGCGCATGTTGTTGCTAACTCATCTGGCATTCCACATTATACAAATAATGCTGCGAATAATTTTACTTATCAAATAGGAGTCACAAACGCATCGGGTGATATGTACACTCAGAATGCGTTTGTAACTACTCCTGGTGGCACGACAGCAATCTTTAACAACCTTGGAAACTTCAACTACACAGACTTTACTGACGGTGGTGGAGGAACCCCACGAAACGGAACAAACCCACCAGTAAGAAACTTTGGGGTTGGTGCTGGTTTTGCTCCTGCAGCTGCTGTTGTTACACAGACTATAAGAGATCTTCATACAACAGCAACAACAAACTACTTCTCATTGTTTACTGCATCAACTCCATACGGAACAGATTCTAATGAGAGACCAGCAGATCTTGTTGGGATTGCTGGTATTAATATCATGGGCACTACTGCCCGAACCAATGTTATTGATGAGGATAATATCGCAATCAATTCACTTGGCACCGGAGCAGGAAATGCAACCAGAGTGAATGCAGGAGCGACAGGAGACAACCCAAGTCCGATCTATACAGCATTCAATGCTAATGCTGCTCTCAATGCCCAAGACGCAGCAGTGAGGGGTGGAGTTTTAAGACACGATCAAACAAATTATGCGGCTTTCTTACCACAAGGACCAAACCTTTCGGTGGGTAGAAGTGGATCACAATACTTCCAGATGGAACTGATTCGTTCTAATGTCTCTCAGTTCAACATCTCAGTGACTGGTTCTTACGGTGGATGTTGGGTCTGCTTACCGGATAACTCAGCATGGACTTCATCACTGTCCGGCACAAATGGTTGGGCAAGTATGTTCGCAGCATATCGTGGTTCTGGCATTCCAACATCAGCAGAACCTGGATGTGCTTCTGGTGGAAATATGAGTGGTTCTAGTGGAACATTCACTTCTGTGTTTGGAACTGAATCATCGTCAAATGATAGCAATAATAGAATTCTAATCCGATGGCGATTAGACGCTGGTGATTCTATCACCGCAATGTCATTCTCCGCAACTTAATAAGAGAGGTATAAACAGTGGCAGCATCACAAGAACAAAAGGTAGACTTTCTCTTAAAGAAAATTGGATACGTAGCATCCAAGACTGGTATTGCGGAAGATGAAAGTAGTCTATCAGGCACCAAAAAGGCACCATTTGGTGAAGCAATTCCTTCACCACTAGTAGTTCCCGCAACAAATATATGGTCAGATAGTTCTCTGATTCCAGCAACACCACCTGGTTCAACAGGTGCTACTGTTCAGGTATATCTGACAGGAACTTCTGGTCACAGAATGACTGCTGATAGCACGATTTCTGGTAACAGAACATTCATCGCATATTCAACATATAATGATGATACAACCGCAATCCTTGGTGATTGGATTGATACTTCTTTCAGCGCAGATTATATCATC
>Ga0209503_10001851_pt1 | contig 10599 bp, 8 predicted proteins | sample SouAtlMetagenome_2_FD_187448 | JGI IMG/M metagenome (GOLD analysis project Ga0209503, IMG submission 187448) | Marine eukaryotic phytoplankton communities from Atlantic Ocean - South Atlantic ANT15 Metagenome (SPAdes) (version 2) | ecosystem: Environmental > Aquatic > Marine > Oceanic | place...
TGTTCCAGTCCCTCCTCCCATGCCTGCAGCTATGAAGACCAAATCAGAACCTTCTAAGGCTTGCTGAAGTTCATCCTTGGACTCCTCAGCAGCTTTTTGACCGATACTTGGATTACCTCCAGCTCCAAGCCCTCTTGTTAAATTTTGACCTAATTGGAACTTTCTTTGTGCTGAAGACTGAAGTAAAGCTTGGGCGTCGGTGTTAAGTACCCTAAATGAAACCCCTTCAAGGTCACTATCAATCATCCTGTTGACAGCATTACTTCCACCACCTCCAACACCAATTACTTCAATTTTGGCATTCTGACTTGGAAGAATGTCTTTCGTTTGATCAAAGTTTGGATTGTTTCCGAAGCTCATCTCTAAATAAAATCAAATACTAGTGTTGGGTGCATTATGAACTCACTAAGTTAATATGTATGATTTTCTTGAAGAAAATCCTTAAATATTTACTTGTTCAAAATTTGAGCAAATGGACAAAAACCCTATAAATACTGTACTTATCAAAAAAACTTTTATGAAATTTGTTTACAATTATTAGGGTTTGAACACTTTAATTCTTGGGTTGTTTGGGTCAATAAGATCAATAGCATCAACTTTTTCTAATATAAGTTTTCCTTTTAATTGATTTTTTAAATCATTTATTTTTTGTAATTGAGTTTCGATTATTTTTTGATTAAAGCCTAGCAATATCGTTTTTAAATTTTTTTCCTCTAGGGTTAAAAAGCCATTTTGAGAGAGGTTTATTGTTATGAATTCGACATCATTATCTTTTTGGTAATTCAAAATTATTGATAACGTCTCTCTGAAGTTTTCTTTCCATCCAAAAACTTTACTAGATAACTTTTTTAAATTTTCTTGATCTGAAAATTTTTCATTTATAAAATAACCATCATCATCAACAAAACCAGTGATTTTCCTCCCTTTTAAAATCCTTTCGCCGTAAGCTATTGGCTTTCTTGTTTTAATTAAAATTTTCAACCCAAAAGGGAATATTTGCCTTAAAACTGAAACATTTTCTAAAGATAAATTTTTTTTTAACTCTTTTTCCGTGTATGTGGTTTTGACAAATATCAATGGGGTAGGAAAATTCAGAGATGTCTTAGCAACTATATCTTCGATAGTAAATAAATTACTGCCAAGAATAGAAATGTCTTGGTAGTAAACTTTTTTAAAAGTTTGAGAGGTTACATAGGTTGTTAAGAATAAAAAGGTAATTAATAAAAAAAACTTTCTTTTCTCTATTGTTTGTTTTTCCTTCACAAATCACATCGAGCTTTTTCCATTAGTTGATCCATCCACTCTCTGGCTCTATCAGCATCTGAGAATGGAACATCCATCTCTTTTCCATCTCCAACGAGTCTAAGCCGGCACTTGCCTTGAGATTCATTGGTTAAAGGAGCTTCTCCGGAAGTTAGAGCCATTAATTCTACTAGTTCAAGTTTTTTTATTGTAAAACTATCTTTCTCTTCGAATGTTCCAGCTTCAAATGCACTCCATTTCAATTCACCATCTTTTAAAAAGGCTGCACCCGAACTATCCAACTTGCAAATTTCAGAACCATTAGCCCAATTCCTAAAAAGATTTTGTCTTCTTCTTTCTAACCAACCAAGAGCTGTTAGTAGAACGAAGATTAAAAGTAATGGTAACCAAAGTAGTCCATGCAACATTTGACTTTTATCTAAAAATCTAGGGATATATCAACTAGTTTAGCCACAAGTTGATCATTATTTAAACCTGAAGCATTCCAAAGCCTGGGAAACATACTTTTACTTGTAAAACCTGGAATTGTATTTATTTCATTCAAAAAGATTTTATTTGAAATCTTTTCTAAAAAAAAATCAACCCTTGCAAAACCGTAAATATTTAATTCTCTACAACTTCGAATAGCTATATCTTTAATTTGTTTGGAGATTTGAGAATCAATATCAGCTGGGATAATTATTTGATTATCCAATGAATATTTTGAATCGTAATCATACCAATCTTTTGAATAGGAAACTTCACCAACTACAGACGCGGAAAGTTTTGAATTACCAATTATTCCGCATTCAAGTTCTCTAACATCTAGAGCTTGCTCAATAACAATTCTTGAGTCTATTTCCCAAGCCTTCTGTAAAGCCTTAATTATTTCTGACTTATTATTTGCCTTAGAAATGCCTAGTGAAGAGCCTGAATTAGCTGGTTTAATAAAAACTGGTAAATTAAATTTCTCAATAATTTCAATAGATAAATTATTTTTAACATTATTATCATTTATATCTTGATTTTGGATAGCTAAATAATTTACTTGTGGAATTTCTAGAAATGAGAATATTTTTTTCATCAATATTTTATCCATTCCTAGAGCAGAACCTAAAATCCCCCCCCCAACTATAGGTTTTTGGGTGAATTTTAATAATCCATGAATAGCTCCATCTTCTCCATTTAAACCGTGTAATAGGGGAAACCATATATCAATACTTTGGAATTCAATTTTGTCGAGAAAGTTAATTGCCCTATCGGTTAATAACTGGAGGTTAATGCTCTTGTCATTTACATTATTTTCTTTCAATATTGCGAGAGATTGATTGTTATCAAACCAAACTCCATTTTTATTTATGTAAAAAGCTTTAATCCTAAATCTTTTTTCATTTGCTTTAGAAATTAGGGCTTTAAAAACTGTCTTAGCGGAACATATGGATACATCATGTTCATTCGAATTACCTCCAAAGATGATCCCAATACATTTTTTTTCCTTTTCTACCATCTATTAAATTTATATACAAATTTGACCGCTTAAAGAAAAAGATCTAGCCTCGTTTATTCTGACATTTATTTCATCACCAAATGAATAACTAAATTCAATATCTTTGGGTATCTCTACGAAAGTTAGTCTATTCGTTCTGGTTCTTCCCATCATTTGTGAGGTGTTTTTTGGATTTAAGCCCTCTATTAAAACACTCTCAATATTATTTAAATATCTTTGATTTCTTTTTCTAGAGGTCGTTTCAACTAATTCGTTAATTTCTTTTAATCTTTCTTTTTTAACTTCTTCGGCAATTTGATTATTCCATATAGCTGCGGGAGTGTTTGGTCTCGGAGAATAAGCCGCGGTCATTACTTGATCAAAACCAATATCAGATATTAACCTCAAGGTATCTTGATATTGGGACTCTGTTTCTCCAGGAAAAGCAACTATTGCATCTGCAGTAATTGATGCATTTGGCATTAATAGTCTTATATTTTCAATAATTTTTTTATATTTATCGATAGTGTAACCCCTTGCCATTAATCTCAGGATTTCATCATTACCACTTTGAAAAGGAATATGAAAATGTTCGCAAACTTTGTCTAATTCGTAACAAGCTTTTATAAGTCTTTTTGAAAAATATTTTGGATGACTAGTAGAAAATCTTATTCTTCTAATACCTTCTACATCATGAATAAAGTAAAGAAGATCTGTAAGAGTATTTTCTTTTCTCCCTTCTTTAGTCGTACCTGGAAGATCCCTTCCGTAGGCATCAATATTTTGGCCTAAAAGAGTTATTTCTTTATAATTTTTGTGAGCTAAAGTTTGTATTTCATTCTTTATTGCATCTGGATATCTTGACTGCTCTTTCCCTCTAACGGAAGGGACCACACAATAAGAGCATCTTTCATTGCAACCATAAATAATATTCACCCACCCACAAATAGAGCTATCTCTTCTCGCATTACTAATATCCTCAGATATAAAAGTTTCTTCGGTTGCAACGACTTGATTACCTGAATCAACTCTCTCTAAAAGATTTTCAAGATTATTTACATGTTGGGGCCCCATTATTAAATCAAGTTCCGGCACTCTTCTTAAAAGAGACTCACCTTCTTGTTGCGCGAGGCAACCTGCTACAACCAACTTTAACTTTGGCAAACTATGCTTTCTTTTGATTTGCCTTCCTAAAAAACTATAAACTTTTTGTTGAGCGCTATCTCTAATTGTACAAGTGTTATACAAGACTAAATCAGCTTTTAATTCATCAACAGCTCTCGAATAACCCATTCTTTCAAGAGTGCCAGCCATCCTTTCGGAATCGGCCTTATTCATTTGGCAACCGAATGTTGTAATCCAATAACTACCAATAGAGGAATTATTTGAATTCTTTTTTTCTTCTTCAAGTATTGTTTTTGTTAACACGTTGCAAAAAGTTTGTGGGGATTCAATAATTCAAAAGTTAAATAATCTTGGTCATGTTTTGAGGGCGAGCGAGGGGATTCGAACCCCCGAATAGCGGCGCCACAAGCCACTGCCTTAACCACTTGGCGACGCCCGCCTCACATTTATAAATTTAACAACTTACGTGTAAAATTTCATGCTTAATTGCATTTTTGAGAAGATTTTGAATTATTTTTTATTTCCAGCTGATTTTTATTGATGTTTTAAAATAGAATAAAAGTAAAAAATTTTGAGCACTTCAGGAAATTCAGAGGTTCTTATACCTAGATGCCTTTGTGAAATAGAAAATGCTGAAAACCTAAAGGTAGATCTTGAGGATTTGGCCTCTGTTTTTATTTCTTGGGAAAAGGGAATTGTTTCAGAACTTAAACCCATAAAGATCGAAAATAAAAAACCAAAAAAAATTCTTTTTCCAAGATTTGTTGAAACTCATTCACATCTTGACAAATCCTTCACATGGAGAGAGTTCCCTAATTTTAAATCAAACTATGAAGAAGCATTATCTGTGAATCTCGAAGAGCACATAACTAGAACTACAAGAAAAGTTATAGATAGAGCTGAAAGATCATTAAATCTTGCCCTTAAAAATGGATATAGAGCTATAAGAAGCCATATTGATACTAACGAAGCCCTTGGAAATGATATTTGGGATGAACTTTTTAATTTACAAAAAAAATATACTTCTAAGTTGAAATTACAATTTGTAGCTTTAGCACCATTAGAATTCTGGAATACTTCAAACGGAGAAAAATTAGCAAAAAAGTTTTCTCAGGAAAATGGTATTTTAGGAGGAGTCCTTGTTCCTCCTTTTGATAAAGCAAAAATAAAAAATTATCTCTCTAAAATGCTGTTACTAGCAAATAAATATAATCTTGAAATTGACCTTCATATAGATGAATCAACTATCGAACCGGGAGCTGGTATAAAAATACTACTAAAAACTATTGATAGATTAAATATTAAAGTCCCCATAACTTGTAGTCACTTAAGTAGTATTTTATCTTTAAATGATAATGAAATAATAAATTTGGGGAGAAAAATTGCTGATAAGGATATTAAAGTAATCGCATTACCTCTTACAAATTTCTGGTTGCTTAATCGTAATGATAAAAGTACATCTTTAAATAGACCAGTCGCACCAATCAAGCAATTGCAGAAATCATTAGTCGATGTATCCATTGGAAGTGATAATGTTCAAGATCCATGGTACACATTTGGCAGTTATGATCCCTTTTACTTGATGACCTGTGCAATACCTATGCTTCAATTAAGTCCTTGGGAGAGATTGACTTTATCATCCATTCTGCTTGCACCAAGTAGATTGCTGAATTTAAGTTGGGATGGGTTAATAAAAAAGGGTTGTCCGGCTGATTTTGTAATAGTAGAGGCTGAAAAGTGGGCAGATATTTTTTCAAGTAATCTAAAAAGAGATGTCCTCATAAACGGCGAATTGTATGGTTAATCAATTATTTTAGATCTGTAGTTAGGAAATTATTATTAATGGCATCAAGAAACTTCAAATTAATAGAAAAATTAAAAAAAGTAGATAATTTAGAGATTATTGAAAATACTTCTGACGTAAAAAGACTTTCAAAAGATTTTTATAATTATTCTCCAATTCTTGAAAAAAGATTAGATGGATGTGTCGCTGATTTAGTAGTAAGACCTTTTGATAATAATGCAGTGTTGAAAGTGGCAGGAATTTGTTGGGAACTTTCCATCCCAATTACCTTAAGAGGTTCAGGTACAGGTAATTACGGACAAGCAGTCCCTTTATTTAAGGGAATTGTTATGCAAATGAATTATTTAAATAAATTAGAAGAATTCGATCCTGATACGGGGTTCGTAAAGGTACAATCTGGATGCTTAATGGGAGATTTAAATAAACAGTTAGAAAGATATGGAAGAGAACTAAGGTTACTGCCAAGTACTTGGAAGACTGCAACTATAGGGGGTTTTATTGCCGGTGGTTCAGGAGGGATTGGATCAATTAGATGGGGATTTTTAAGAGATCCTGGAAATCTTATCGGTCTTGAAGCTGTGACAATCAATGAAGAACCAAAATTATTAAAATTTGATGCAGAAGAATCAGAGCCTTTAAATCATGCTTATGGAACAAATGGAATTATTACCTCATTATTAATTTCTACTGATATTAAACGTAAGTGGTATTCTATGGTAATCGATTGCGAAGAGCTACATAAGGCAATAGAGATTTTAAAAACGTGCGTTATTGCAGCTATTGATTTGAAGCTTGGCGCAATTCTTGAGAGGAAAATTGTAGATAAAATGCCTACCTGGTTCAAAGGTCAATCAAAAAGTCACAAGATCTTAATTCAATCAACTCTTGGCGGTATAAAAACTATTGAACTAATTTGTAAAAAATATGGAGTTAAATATTTTTTACTTGGAGAAGAAGATAAATTATCAAATGGAATATCCGAAGTCGTGTGGAATCATACTACTCTTCACATGAGAGCAAAGGACAAAAACTGGACATATTTACAGATGCTTTTACCTTTAAATAAGGAATTGGATTTGATAAACTCTCTAAGAGAAAAATGGGATACAAATGTTCTCTGGCATATTGAAGCAGTCTCTCAACAAGGAGTTCCTAGGTTAGCTGCATTGCCAGTATTAAAATGGCGCAGCGAAGATCAGATAAACCAAATAATTGATAACTGCAAAGAACTTGGAGCAATTATTTTTAATCCTCATGTATTGACAGTTGAGGGGGGAGGCTTGGGAGTGATTGATTCTGATCAAGTAAAGGCAAAATTAAAATTTGATCCTAAAGGTTTATTAAATCCTGGGAAATTGGAAGGCTGGGAAATAAAAGATAATTTTAATATTTAAGTCCTTTGATTATTTGCGAATTTAATAAACTCTGCCACTAAAAAAATTGAGCCAGTTAGAACAGGATGACAATTCGGCCATTTTCTAAGCTCTAAAAGGTAATTAAAGGCAAGATCAATTTTTTCAAATTCAATTATATTTAAATGATCTAGCTCAGGAATCTTCGAAAGATCTTTCAGTCTCCAACTAGTTTGATTTGGTATGGGAACTAATAATATGTGATCATTTTTTTTTATAAGAACTTTTATCATTGAGGTAATATCTTTTCTTCTTTGAACTCCCAAAATCCAATAAATCCCTTCCTCATGATTATTCCAACTTTTTCTTTCCTCTGAAAGTGCCTTTGCAGCAGAGTAATTATGAGCAGAATCGACAAGTATTTTTTTGTTTAAACAATTAATTGTTTCTAACCTCCCATTCCATTTTGTATTTTTCAATCCCTCTTTAATGGAGGATTTTTTAATACTAAATCCCAAATTATTAAGTGCTTTAATTACTCCAATAGCAACAGCTGCATTTCGTTTTTGAAAATTTCCTTTTAAACCAAGTATATATTCATTAGAAATTGATTCTTTCCATATTATATTTGCACCTACTTCTTCAGCTCTTGCCTTAATTATTTCCTCAACTTCAGCTTTCTGACGAGAGGAAATTACAAATGCATTTTTTTCTATTACGGCTACTTTTTCTTTAGCAATCTTTTCAATAGAATCTCCAAGGTATTCTTCGTGGTCCAAACCTATATTTCCAATAGCGATTATTGGTCTTAGATTATGAGCTGTAGTTGCGTCTAATCTTCCACCTAAACCAGCTTCAAGAATTAGTAAATCTACTTTTTTATAATCAAAAAATACCATTGCACAGCAAATAATTTGTTCAAAAGGGGATAACTTATAGATTGAAAGATTATTTTCTATTTTCTTCAAGAGCCTTTCAAATTCTTCCTTATTAATGTTTTCTTTATTTACTCTAATCCGTTCACAAATATCAAGAAGGTGAGGAGAAGTAGTTACTCCAATATTCTTTTTATCTGCAAAAAGAATATTTTCTATGAAAGAAGTAATCGAACCTTTCCCATTAGTTCCAACAATTTGAATAGCGGGGATATTTTTGCAAGGATTTTTTAATTCCTCAAGAGCCTTTTTGACTCTTGATAATCCTAATTGAATATTTTCTCTTTCAAATCGAGGCGAAGGAAAATCAAAATTTTTAAAGTTTTCTTTTTTCAAAACCTTTAATATTCAAAGTCCTTGAAAAATTAAATCTAACTTCTTAAGCAGAATATTGATTTCATTTCGCGAAATTATCAATGGGGGGACAAACCTAACCACATTTCCTCCTGCTGGTACAAGAAGTAAACCTTTATCAAAGGCTTTTAACGTAATTGTTTTTGCATCTGTATATGAATTATTTATAACGAGACCTTGTATTAATCCAATTCCTCTTATGCCATTAATAATATGTGGAAACTTATCTAAAAGTTTTACAAACCCTTCATGTAATTGATTACCTCTTGAAAAAACATTATTGAGAATTTTACGTCTTGTAATTTCTTCCAAAACTGTCAAAGCAGCCCTGCAAGCAAAGGGATTTCCTCCAAAAGTACTTGCGTGATCTCCTGGTATGAAAATATTAGCTTTTTCTTGCACTAAAAGTGCACCAATAGCATGACCCCCACCTAATCCTTTTGCTAATGTGAATCCATCAGGTTCGATTTCTAGATTCTCATACCCCCACATTTTTCCAGTTCTTCCTACCCCACTCTGAACTTCATCAAGAATTAAAAGAGAATTATTTTGATTACAAATTTCTCTTAATTCTTTAAAAAATAATTTATCTCCAGGAATTACTCCTCCTTCTCCTTGAATAGGTTCAATTAAAACTCCGGAAACTTTTTGGTCATTTTTTTGACATTCATCGAATAATTTCTTTACTGATGCTATGTCGTTATATTTAAAAAACTTAAATCCTTTAATCATTGGCTCAAAACCTTTTTGATACTTGGGCTGGCCAGTTGCACTTAAAGTTGCCAATGTTCTACCATGAAAACTCGACTCAGCGGCAAGAATAAAAGAATCTTTACCTGCATGTATTGTGTTACCGTATTTTTTCAATAATTTAATCGCTGACTCATTCGCCTCAGCACCACTATTACAGAAAAAAACACTTTCTGCGCAACTCTTTCTTGTTAGATATTTACTTAATTCTTCTTGCTCTTCAATTTTATAAAGATTAGAAATATGCTGAACTTTTTTTAATTGAACTATTAGATTTTTTCTAAGGATTCTATCGCTATGCCCAAGACTACATGTAGCTATACCTGCAACTGCGTCAAGATATTTTTTACCTCTTGAGTCCCAAAGCCAACATCCATTACCTTTTTTAAAAGAGATATCAAATCTTGCATAAGTATTCATTAAAGTGGGAGCGGTCGGACTTGAACCGACATACCCGAAGGTGCCGCATTTTGAGTGCGGTGCGTCTACCAATTCCACCACGCTCCCAAGGCTTTTCAAGAATAAACAACCTTTACATTATAACAAAAATTCATTTATTGACTACTTTCTCTTCTTTGTACGAATCGACTTGTTTAATCATCTTTAAGTAGAAATAAATAACTTTATTAATAAAAAATCTTAAATTAAACACATTTCAAGACAAATTAAACAAAAAAAAATGGATATCTATACATATTCGCTACATATCTGTCATCATTTGAAGGTAATTAGGGTTTTTAAGATAGTGAAGCTTCATAGAAAGTAATATTGTGTTATATTTCTTAGTAAGAATTTTTGAACAAATGACAAGTATTAAAACAAAAAACAAAACACAAAAATTATCATTCAAACTTGCTCCTTACCTTTTTATAGCAGTAGCTATTTTTACAGCTTTCGGTTCAAGTAATGGTACATGGGTATGAACAATTTAAATATAAATGGATTAAATAATTATTGGTCAGTACGTTTTTTAGTTTTGTCGTTTATTTTTTTAGGCTGTATTTCATTAATTAATGTTGCTTACGTATAAAATCATGCAACTTTAAAATCTATATCCGAATTTTCTCTAACATTATTTCTCATCCTATTTTCAGATTTAATTGTATATTCTCTAATTATTTTTACTCCTAAATTCGACAATTTATTTTCGAAATTTTCATACCCTCTATCTAGATGTTCAAGACCATAAAAATGACTAGTATTTTCAGAAATTAAAGCAGCAATAATTAGAGCAGCTGAAGATCTTAAATCTGAGCCAATTAAATTCATTCCTTTTAACTTCTTAACTCCGTTAATATATGCTGTATTGTTATCTACTGTTATAGAAGCGCCCATTTGATTTAACAGGGCAACATGACTCATTCTGTTTTCAAAAATTCTTTCAGATATCTTTGATCTTCCTTTGGCAATAGTCATTAGAGCCATAAAAGGAGCCTGTAAGTCTGTTGGGAAACCAGGGAATGGAGCAGTTTTTATTTCTACAGCTTTAATATTGTTGCCAATTATTGAAATCGCATTTCCTTTTATAATGATTTTACTTCCACTCTCTTC
>Ga0209503_10001852_pt1 | contig 10594 bp, 7 predicted proteins | sample SouAtlMetagenome_2_FD_187448 | JGI IMG/M metagenome (GOLD analysis project Ga0209503, IMG submission 187448) | Marine eukaryotic phytoplankton communities from Atlantic Ocean - South Atlantic ANT15 Metagenome (SPAdes) (version 2) | ecosystem: Environmental > Aquatic > Marine > Oceanic | place...
TTCAGGAGTCCTATCCCTTCGTGGACCAAATCGACTATCGAAGTTTTGTCGTGGAATGCAAAGGGAACACCACACATCCAAAAACAACCGCAAAGAATATTGTTCAGAAACTTGTTTCTTTGTTAGAAGAGAAACCTAGCTTGGATAGCAACGGAGACACAATTTTGACAGTTCTTGAACAAAAGCAAATCGCTCTCAGGGAGGCTTCCACATCGGTTATATACGGAGTGGGACCCGATGCCCATCGCACCAACGATGCCTTTGCCCATTTGCTTCGATCGATTCGAAGCTATTTGGACTTTTGTGGCAACTGCGGGAGGGGCAAGCGCTGCAAAAGGTGCTGGGGATGGGAATAGTTGGATCGATGCAGTAAAGAACAAACGTTAAATACCATGCGCTCTTATGTGTATATGTTGAAGATGAAACACGAACTGCAAAAATGCAAAGCTCAGAGCCCAATCGATGCAGCGAAGAACATTGTCAAACACCATGCATTTTGACCCATGTGAGTTAATTCATTGACGCTAAAAGACAAATTGCAAACTTGCAAAGCTCAGAACCTTGTTGAAAGAAATGTATACTTCGCCTTTTCTCTTGCGCTTTGCAAAATCGAATAAAGCATGAGAGTAAATACCACAGTGGGAACGACCATGGTAGCATGAGTATATCGTAACAGTACTTGGATTGTTCCGGACGAAATATGAAAGCAGATCTTTATACCTAATTCAGACTAGGCAATAGATTCTTTGACTTGGCTACCAAGAAACCTCTTATTGGTGGCTCCGCCCACGAGACTAGACTTGCTTCTAATTACACATCAACTCTGTCTTTAATATGAATATGCTATCATAAAGCTATCGAAGTTTATTCCAATCCAGTTGCATGTAATAAATATCTAGATTATTTTGCTACAAAATATTTAATCTACAGACCAATTACTCTGTGCTCGAAGTAGGGTAATTTCCCAATTGAGCCTTGATAGTTTTGCCCTGTTGGCGGGCTTCGAGTTCTTTTTCTAGCCCACGCACCATGACTCGCAAAACACCGTCAACATTGTAGGCACCCCCGGCTGGCCTCCAGAGCTCGCTGACAACCCGCAGGGTCAGGACGATCCCAGCCGTCATAACTCCAAAGAGGAGACCCTCGATGGTCAGAATATTGTAACCGCCAATTGTTTGGGTCCCAGCACCAAGCAATGGAAAACTGACCAGCTCTATGGCGGCCAGGACCCACAACATGACTAGATGGACCGATGGAAGTTTCCTCTGGAGGGCTCCAAGTCGTCGGGCACGTGCCTGTCGGAGGGATCGAACAGTCTCGTATATGGTTCCTGGAACACCAACAGAGGTCTAGTGCGCGTGCGTGTGCGTATATGTAAAATAAAAGGAGAGGAATCGATCGGCAAACGGAAGAAAGATGCATTCATGAAACAATTCAAAGATCAAGATACCGGTAAGACAGCAATTCAAAAATTACGAACACATTCTGAACGTGAACTCCTCATGGTTGTTTCCATTTCTTTTATGGGATGCCGAAGTTTTGCAGAAACTCGGATTCCCATTCGAGAAAATTGAAAACACATCCATCTGTTTGACTCTTTCTACCAAAGCCCAGTAGCCTTACACAATACCACACAACCATACATGCAATTGCATATATGCAATTGTATCATTCACAAAAGGACTCACCAGATACATGATGGTTTCTAGTGGGTCATCCATTGGTCGAGAGCTCAAAAGGATCGCTGGATCTTTGTCTAAGGCTTTGAGGTCCTCATTGACGTACGTGCTCATGCAAGACAATACCCTCTGATACATGGATCGACCCTGACTGACGAGTGCTACCTGTTCTAGAAGTGACTTGGCTTCCGTAACTTCGTCAAACAAGGCATAGTAAACCATCTCTTGCTGCTGGTACATGAAGTAATATGTCTGGCCCACCAAGATCGAAAATAGCAGACTGGAGACGCTCAGGAAATTCTGAACAAATTGGGAAGAATCCTGCGACAAAACGGCGAAGACTCCTGCATCCTGAAAGAGGGAGCACAACCACAGCGAGAGGGCAGGAAAGGCATAAAAGGCCAGGGCTCCGGCCAATACGGAAGGGATAACAACCCGGACGACAGTTAAGATTCCAAGTTTGAGCCGGCCCTGGAAATTGTCTGGAGTCGCTGATTTATTCTTTCCGATCCCTAGAAATCCTCTATTAGCTGTGACGGATAGGCGTGTAGACGAAATAGTCCGTGATTGAGCCTGTCGATACAGCAGAAATCCAGGTTGTTTTTTATTGCCTTTGGCGTCATTTTCACTCCTGCTATGCAAACGCAATTCCGAAAGTCGTGCAGCATCAAAATGTTTGGGTGGAGATGCGGAAGCTTTCCTTGATTGGTGTAGGGTTGTTGTCGCTTGTTGAAACGCGATTGCGCCATTTACCACAAGGAGCATCGCAAAACACCCGGCAAAAATCTTCCGGCAGTAATTGAAATTCGTCATTCTCTTTTTGTGTTGGCGCAGAGTTTGCCTCGACTGGAATGATGCGCTCAGTAATTGGATTCTAAAATGAGTCTCGAATACAATGCGACGAGGCACAGTGCCTGTGTTGGAAGAATAAATATCCTTTGTTGAACAGGCAGCAGGATCTTATTAATATACTGTCCTTCCGATCTGAATGTTGGGTTAGCAACATCTGTGCCTACGAAATTCAAATGCATGATATTTGAGGTATTTTAAAAGTGAATTATAGAATTCCAAATTCCGCCAAATTTTGTGTGTGAAATTCTGCCACAATAATTTCGGGGCGCGACCAAATTGGCATGACTGGCGTACATAGACAATCCAGCCGGAAATGGTCGGAGTTGGTCGCGAAGTTAGTCGAGTTAGTCGAGTTGGTTGATTCACCATTTTCGGCTGGATTGTCTATGTACGCCAGTCACGCTTCATGATATTTTACGCGTGAAAATCTCTCACAAATAATTTCGGCGCGACCAAATTGGCATGACATGCGCGCCCCATTTATCGCAGATTTTTTGATTACTTGGAGTGGATTTCAATCGTGACAACTTTAGCGATGCTTCCCATTTCATTCAACTACCTCCAACGCACCAGGCGCATCCATATGAGGTACCTCAACGAGTGTTCAACGGAAAAGCGAAAGAACTCGAAGCGGAAAGCAACTCCCCGTGTTCGCATTCACGACCGAATTGCTAACCTGTTACCCACTGCTACCTCTACAGTCAATCCCATCCGAAGAAAACTCCTCGTCAATCTCCTTTCTTTGTCAAACAACGTTCAGGCAGAGAGGTATATGTCCTTAATTTACTCTATATCAACTCCGACTAGGTACATTATAAGACGTTAATGAACAGCTTCCCGAACATCTATCCAAACGAAACTAGCAACCAGAAGAATAGATCAGCCTTTATCCACAAAAGCAAATAATGCCCTTCCAATTGCACCAGAGCATAGGTTTTTTGTTCCATCGAGTGACAAGAGTCACCAGCGGCATGATTTATCTGAGCGTTTACCGAAAGTCTTTTGGCGCAAACTCTTCGAAAACAATCCACACAGAAGGAGCCTCAGCGGCGGCAGTTCTAGCATTATCCCCGGTGCCATCATATGAGCACACAGAAGAAAAGGAACATCAACCAAAACTACAACCGTTATCTCCTCGACATTTTTCATCGATAAACAGGAATTTGTTCCAGTCACCTACGCAACAATAGCACTTGGCATTGGCGTTTCGAAGATCGATCGTCATGTCATGCCATTTTTACTTACGCTACTGCATCATACGCTAGGGTCGAAGGAAGGGCTTTCTTTTCAAACTACCTGTTTGTTATTTAGCCTTTGATATGATCCAATACCTAGAAATAGACCGCACATGCACAATACACAAGCCGAAAACCACAAACGCAAACACCATATACATTTACTAATTTGAAAGGAACAACACTTTCATAGAAATCAAGAAATAATTTTAGAGAGAGATAGTTCATGCGTCTGTAGCAGAGCATCGAATCCCTGAATGTAAAATGTGACAAGCCGATGTATGGAAATCGTGATCCATGTATGCGGAACTCACTTTGAGCCACGAAACCACAAAAAACAAACGAAACGAAAGATGCCCTCGAAACACAAAGATTCTTGTGGCTCCAGCAGAAGGAATGCTTCTGCTGTCGTAACCACTGATAGTTTACTTCTCCCTTTAGAAATATTCATCACGTTCAATAATAAACCGTAATTCAGAAGATACATCATAATATATGGCATTGACATAGAGGCAAATTCTTTGTTTGGATTGTTGGATAATACAGATGTCTTATGATTTTATGGATTATGTTTTTTTCAAAAATTTTAGTAGTACCTGCGAACGTTGCTATCATTTACATACACATTATTTTCTTTCATTGATTCGCAATTCAAAATGTTGTGGCCAATTTATCAAGTAATCATACTGATTCAACTTCCGATTCATCGATTTCTTTGATTTTAATCAGGCAAACATTAGGCTTTCCCTCGGATGACCTGCTGCTTTTCATTGATGGACTTACTGTTTCCACGCCGTTCTTTTGTTTCGGAATTTCTTGCACGTATATCGAATTAACGTCGCTGGACACGTCGTTGTATTCCGAAAAATAGTCCTCAGAGTTTTCCGCACTATTGTTACTGCCAGAAGCCTGATCTTCTAATTCATTACTCTCCCCTTCAGTAGAATTTGCTGCAGCCTTTCCCCCGGTAGCGACAAATGCCACGACCTCCTTTGGTAGACCCAAACGCTTCATGAGGAGTTTTCGATTCTTTTCCTTAATCTCGTTCTTTTCCAACGTGATTGCTGTGAGTTCTCCAACACTTTGGATGTCACTCTGATCAACGGTTTTGGGGATTTGATGGCCCATAGACTTCGAACGCCTATTCCATATTGCCATGGGTCTCACTATTCCATGATCAACCCTATCTGCCGAGTAATATCCACACGCCTTACCACCAATAGATAGGACTTCAGCAATATTTTCGACCACACTAGGCAGACTTGGTTTCCCGCTATTTTCTCGCTTTAGATCGCGATCATTTTTGTCCTCCTCAAGGTCGACATCAGCTAATGGTGTACGACCTTTTGGGGCACTTTCTTCGTCATCTCCCTCGCAGCCCACATCGAGTTGGCCTACATCTTCTTGAAAACTGTTGAAAGAATGCTTCCCGGCAGCGTCTTTGCTGCGATCACCAAAATCAATGTCGAATTTGTTACTCTCTGACATGACCTGTCGGTGGTTGTCAAAATTAAATTGATTAGGCTCTTCTCCAAAAGGAGAATCATTCAGCGAATAGGAAGCATCAGAATCATTTTCTGAACCTCCTGTCGAATATGTTACATCGTCATCGTCCCGCTTTTTCTTCCAAGAATCAATACTTCCACCTTTTCGAGAACTAAATTTTCGTCGTCTGACTACCTCTTGCGCAGCACTCTCCACGCTGGTATTATCTTCCTCGTCATCTACCCCCAAAGCTTTCTCAGTGTTTTCGGGAAAGAAATACTCCCCGCTTGACAGAGCAAATTCCTTTGCGAGATTCCGAAGATCACTTAGTGTGGGAACAGGTTCCAGAACCGATTTCATTTCGTCGAGAATTTTTCGTTGCGTGAAACCTGTGCCACCCGTGTACTGAGAATGACTTTTGGTTGCGTAGGTTTGTTCCCCAGCGAGAGAAGATTCTTCAATGTTTGGACCTGGGCAACTGAAGACATGCTCTGCCATATCTTCGATTCGCTCGTCAATTTGACCCACAAGACCCTTCTTCGATTTTGAGGAGGAACATGGAAGACCTATCTTTCTTCCAAAGATTTTGCATCCCGATCCCTCTTCAACGGTGGGTTCGCTGTCGACCATAACAGCATTTTCCTTCCAGGACATTACTTGAAAGGTAGCATCATTTTTGACGAATGGGGATTGCAAGTTGAGAGCCTTAGAGTACATATTGTCATCCTTGGAGTGCTCAGGTGATATTCCAGACCGAATTGAGCTTTCATCAGTTTGTTCAGTGTCGGCTGCAATATTCGTAAAGGATCCTGATCGTTGGAAGTTTTCCCATTTGGAAGTTGCTAGAATTTCCTCAACGCGAATCTGAATACGGATCATAGAATCACCAGCGGGATCAATAGTGTACGCAGAAGAGAGATCCTTATTTACTTCATTCTCTTTTTCTTCGGAGAGCTTTTCAACACACAACTTGCGGACGCCGTTTTGTTGTTTTGGTGCTGTCCTAAGTAGAATCACTCGGTTGTAATTTTGCGATGAAGACTCATCCTTCGTCAAACTCATGACTGGCAAATCAATGGTTTTGTTTTGGCTTGTTTTGATCATTTCCTCTGTGATTTTAATACGTGCTTTTCCGATCACGATAGCAGCGTGGTGAGTGTCTTCGTCGTCCTTCGTGAGAGCAACGTTTAGATTCACGAATTTGGAGCTATTCTTCGAACCCTTTTGGGTGCAAGATTGCAGATTTAGCATCTTTGATTGAACTGCGGAGCCTGGTGTTTCCCCCTTGCCGTTTGAAGCCCAAACCGCTATGTGACGCTGAGTCCCAATTTTGGAAGAATCTCCTTCCTGCTTGTTCTTTGTCATGGGGGCATGGATTAGAGGACTGGAAAAGGTCGTCACATTATCGACGGAATCTCCATTAGACTCGGAAATGCCCACTACTGCAGTCATCTCCTCAGGAGGACTCGGTGAAAGACTATTCCCAGAAACGTCTCTACAGTTCTTTCTATCCACAACAATACCGGCAACCCCTAGTACATTCACATGAACAATATGTTTTGCTCCAGACTCATCAGCCGAGCCAGAATGAGAACTTTTTTCTTGAGTATGGAGAGGCTCTTTCACAACCATTGTCGAGTACTTTTTGACAAGAGTCGAAACCTTGCTTTCCGGTTCACTGCATTGTGCCGAGATATCAATGTTATTGACATTTTCATCTGTTTTTTTCTTTTTCGAACTTTCTTCCAACGAGAAAACATTTTTTGAAGCGGCTTCAGAAGATACTGTCGTCACGTTTCGGATAGATTTCTTGTTAGCTTCCAGGCTTTTGCAAGTTGTGTCTTTCTTCGGTGCCGGGATTCTAGGTATCATGACAGCTTTTGTGATTTTTGGAATCGTTTGTTCCTTGCCCACAAATGTTAGCTGATCCCCATTCTCTGGAGGACTGGCCTCCGTTTCGTCAGTTGTATCCACTAGAGGCAAAATAATATTAGAGTCCTTCGTTTCCATGTTTGACCGGACAGAAGAGGCGGAGTGTGTAGAGCTGGATCTATCTTGCGTCTCATCAACGACATTATTGTCTTCCACACGATTGGAAGGCGTTTCGACCACCGGTTCGAATTTTTTAGGTGGCGCTGCCGTGGTATCATTGGTTGGTGGTTTAGGGATTGGCGGAAGCGTCTTGGGAGTGACGGAAGCAGAAGATGTGATCGATCCATCTTGGCTGTTGATTTTGCGAATCTTGAGTATCTTCTCGTCTGTGAAAGAATCGCTTACCCCTTGTGGACTTGGCTCGACAAAGGCAAAGATTGATTTGGTAGAGGTTGGTGCCACTATCTCAATGTCATTGTCTTGTCCAACAATTTGCAAACTTTCGGTTCCTGGATCTGGAGAGGTAGGTGGAGATACCTGTTTGAGAATGGTGTCTTCGTCATCATTGTCGGAAAACGACTTGTTCGAGCTAGCCTTTGTGGGAGATCGAAGGAGCTCGATGGCACCATCAACATTCTCGTCATCGACCTTGACTCTTGGAAAAAGCGTTTGCGAGGCATTCTTTGGTCGCTTGCTGATTTTGAGAAAACCCTTGGCAATCAATGACTTGGTGGGTGTCCTGGATTCCTCCAGTCGCAACAATCGATAAGGTTTCTTGATAGAATCTTCTGCAGTCTTGACAATGGAAGGAATCTTTGCTACAATATTGCTTTCTTCTTGCTCTTCTTGCGACTGCTCTTGTTTTTGTTGCTGTTGCTGTTGATCCATGATGACACTCCCAGTGTGTTTCACTTCTATAGCTCCCTGTGCTTCGCATTCATCGACTTCTTCAACCACAAGTTTTCCTCCCGTAATGGAATAGATCTTCTTCTTCTTTTTGAAAGGATCAGGTGGAGGTGGCACTTGTAAGGCAGCAGTAGTTGTATCGGTGACCGATGGAACTTGCCTCGCTCCATTGGGCTTGGATACGGAAGGACATGGTGAAAGAAAGCTGTTCAAAGCAGCAGATGTCTTGTTGGTTTCGGAAGGAGTCGTCACTGTGTCATCGAGTGCAAGCACCACGTCTTGTTCTACTCTCGAGGACTTGAGGACTTCGATCGAGTCGTTTAATTGCACCAAATCTAGACGGCTTCGCAATCGAGTCTCGACGTGCTTGTCTATGGCAGAAAAGAACATGCTGGAAGACAACTCCGAAGAATTAATATTTGCTGCTCTTGCGGCTGGAATAGACTGCTGGCTCTTTCTACTTCGTCTGCCCCTGGTAGTAGACGACCGCTGGTGGTTCTTCCGGCCCAGGAGTAGTTTTGGGTTAATCGAAAAGTTGGGACCGCTTTTTGGCATTGTAGAAACATCCACCTCGATTCCGATTTCTTCCAGTTCCTGGGGAGATTTTTTAGTATCCTTCTCCTTGGTAATGTCATCCAAGAGGTCTTCGAAACGAGAATTTCGGACGCATTCTTCCTCGTGAACCTTCTTGGGGCTAGCAACAGACGATGCAAGTTCAGAATTTTCTGATGCAGTGGTGGTTTCGCCACTGATTTTGCGTGCTTGATTTCGAATTACCACGGGTCGTTGTCTTGTGGTGGGTGATGCAGCCTTGACAGCCTTTTTAGCCTTTTTGTTTCGAAATACCTTGTTAGATCCCGAGGAACGAGTGAAGGGTTCTATCTTGATTGTCTGCACACCCAGGCGCTTTCTAGTGGTAAACAACGATGATGCGCTCGATGACTTCTGCCTCGTGATTTCAATCCCTTCTTCGTAGTTTTCGATTGCGACCTTGATTTTGCTCGAAACCGAAACGGTGGATCGATCATTGGGATTGGAATTTTTGGTTGTTGAAATGGATTCTGGCACTAAGGTTTTGTCGTTCTTATTAGTCTTTACCTCTCCTGCTGAGCGTTCGCCGGTTTGGGAAGATTGCGATCCTCCTCCTCTCGAAAGTGACATATTTACGGAATCGGAAGATGGAGACGTCGAGTAAGAACTATCCGAATGCACAAAGGAGGAGATGCCAGATTCGTTGCTGGAGTAGCTCTTGGAAGTCTTGCTCGATGCGATGCTGACATTTGTCGGGGATCGCTTGACACCATTCTGGTGTGGTGACGCTGCTGCTAATGGTGATAGTTTGCTATTCTTTGCTGCTGCCTTCTTGGTGGCAGCCGCTGAAGCGGTCTTGGAGTTGCTCACATTGCCTCGGAGTCGAGCCTCCTGACTTGGGATCATGTGGACGATGGGCTTGCCCATGTTGATATGGTCAAATATAAGTGTTGTTGATACACTCCAACTTTTGTGTGCTTCTTTCTTCGGATATGTGCAAATTTTCCTGAATTGTTGACAATATTTAGCCGGAGAAGATCTTCAAAAAATCGACAACGAGAAAAAGAACAATATGATGCCAACCCCGACTGACTTATGGCGGGCAACCCGATTTTTCGGCAGTTGGACACGACTCTCAAGCGCGCTATTCGAGCAACGTAATTTTCTAGCAGCGGGAAACCGATGAAGCCCCATTTTTGCGCCAAACATTCTACGCCAAAGATTCATTCGACTCCTCTTGATAGATCGAACTAGTGACTGATCAATCGTGACTGACCTTGATTCGATAATTCCACAAAAAAAGAAAAGCAGGCGCCGATTGCTGCATCTCTCTATTTGCATGCCCAGGAAAACCGTTGCGACAGTCATAGATTCTCTCCGAAGCAATTACTCTCGCAATATTCTTTCGCAGTGTTAAAGACATTGGCCATAGTGTCTAACAATAGTCGCGTCAAAATTATAGTACGATCCAACCATATCTTTTAACCTCCATCTGTCGTCATGACAAAGCAAGATCTTTTGCGATCACAACCTATCGTCTTGTCGGAAGAATACGATTTTGCAGATGATTTCCACCCGTCTTTTCATCATTTCTGTATTCGCGCCCACATCTTTTGGGGCAGAAACCTTCAAGGGTATTCCTGGGTATGGAACAAGGCGTGCCAATACCTCATCGCATCTACCTTTTCGCAACATAACGGACAAATCGAATCTTCAACGGCAGTCGCGACCCATCAACGGCCGTTTCGTTCCGTGCCAGAGGCTACACGTATCGTCATCACCAACCAAAGTGTCGGTGTTTTTGCTGCTTGTATTGGCGAAAAGAAATTTCGTCAAAGATGGATTCGCAAGAGGATTGGCAAACCCTTCAAGACGATCATTTTAAAACGCTCGGGGCACCGTGGTGTCGTCCCTCATCGTCCTTCCCTGTATGTGCGATGCAACAGTGATTCCATAACCAAAGGCAGAGGTAGCTCCGTGCAAAGGCGCACCACAAGTACCACTGCTAGCAAGACTACCATCGATTCGAGCGTT